>JAEEGL014812910.1_pt1 | contig 15404 bp, 11 predicted proteins | sample 9134231 | NCBI WGS metagenome assembly JAEEGL01 (sample SAMN16246548, study PRJNA631951) | gut metagenome | biome: gut microbiome; feature: rumen; material: fiber-attached | host: Bos | place: Iran: Karaj | collected 2018-10 | reverse complement strand
TTCGACTCGACGTCCTTCTGCTTCTCCATCTCGAGGTAGTTCGCGTAGGCCTCCCGGTACTGCTGGTAGGACACGTCATCCAGCATGAAATAATCTTCCTTCTGGTTCAAATGTCCCTGCGGGAAGATCCCGATCGCGATCATCTTCTTGAGATCCTTCACCACCTGCTTCTCAGAGATCCCGGTGCGCGACGAAAGCTCCGCCACAGAGATGTAAGGCACGCCCTTCATCGCCCGCACATACTGGTTGAGCCGGTCCAGCCGGCGCTTCCCGATGAATCCCTTGCCGAAGAGCGCTCCGAACAGAAGCGTCACCGGCAGGAAGAAGCCGAGTCCCAGCGCGACCCCTCCCGGATACTGCGAAGCGGAAGACATCATGGTGACAAAGAAGGTCGTCAGGGCGCCGATGCTCATGCCCAGCCCGCCGATCAGCATGCTGACCTGGTTCGAGATACGCCCCACCTGCTTGATCGGGAGACGCTTCCTCACCGTGGGCTGCGCCGCGGGCTGTGCGGCCGGCTGCTCTCCGGCGTCCGATGTCCGGCCCTGGTCATCGACGCTCCACCGTCCGGTGGCCGCCGCCTGCTGAGCCTGGCGCATCTTCTGCCTGGATTCCTCCAGCGCCCGGTTGATGGATTTGCCGATCTCTTCGCTCAGGCCTTGAAAATCCATCGAATCAAATGCCTTCTGGACCAGATTCAGTATCTGGTCTCCGAGTTGGTTATTATCTTGCGTACTCATGGATTCCTTCCTCTCTCCGGATCATCTCCGGACAGATCTGTGCTTCCATTATAACGGATAAGGTGCCTTTCTGGCTACCCCGGTTTTCCGATATTCCATCACCTGCTCCAGGGATTTCACACCCGTGGTCGCTCCCAGCGACTGCACGCAGATCGCCGCGCAAGCCGTGGCGATCTCCATCGCCTCGTGCAGCTCGATCCCGTGAATCAGCGAAGAGACAAAGCCCGCCAGGAAATTATCTCCCGCGCCGGTGCCGTCCACCGCCTGGATGTCATACGCCGGGACCGCGAAGCACTCCCGGTTGTTCTTCACGATGCAGCCCTGCGGGCCGACCTTGATGATGACATTCTTCACCCCGTAAGCGAGGAGCTTGTCCGCCATCTTCACATAATCCGTCTCGCCGGTATAGAAGGCCGCCTCGGTCTCGTTCGGGAAGACGTAGTCGATGTACGGAAGCGCCTCCTTGATGTCCTCCAGCGTCAGCTGGTCACAGTTGGCGATCTTGAAATCCGCGATCAGGACAGCCCCGGCCGCCTTCACGGCCTTCGCCAGGCGCACGATATTCTCCACCTTGTGGAAAGGCGCGCGGAAGAGGCTCGCGATGGTCACCACCTTCGCCCCCTCGAAGATCGTCTCATCCGGCGTGAAGAAAGGAACCAGATGCGCCGGCGTGTTCACGGAGCGCCTCTCTCCCTTCTGGTCCACGATCAGGTTCGTGATCGGCGTGCGCCCGTCCTCGCTCCAGACGACCTCCGACAGATCCACCCCGTTGTTAGCGAGAAGGTCTCTCACGATTCCGCCTGCCAGGTCCTTGCCGAGGCCGCAGTGAATCTTCACCGAGTGGCCGAGCTTCGCGATGGTGATGGACTCATTGACCGCGTCGCCGCCCGGTATGATGGAAACCGAATCCGCCATATAGACCGAACCGTTCTTCGGCGTCGTATTCCAACCCTTCAAGATACAGTCAAGCAGGGCCTGCCCGACCACGATCACTTCCGCGTTCTGACTCATCTTCTTATTCTCCTTCCGTCTGCTGCTGTCCTGATAAAAGAAGGCGAGGAATTCGCAAGCCGAACCCTCGCCTGATTCATCTCACCTGCCGGCTTGTTCTTTCGAATGGCCGCTTAGCTTCTGTTCTTTAAGAAATCCGGAATCTGGATCTCGGAAGCAGGCTCCTGGTTTCTTACAGGAGTATTGAAGCTCGGTGTATTGTACTGTCTCTGATTGCCGCCGAAGTTGTTGTTGTTCAGGAAATTGTTCTTCTTCGGAGCGGTCTTCTTGCCGCCGGGCGTGCTCTCATGCAGGCCGGTCGCGATGACGGTGATGCTGCAGGCATCCTGCATGCTCTCATCGTACATGGCACCGAAGATGATGTTCGCGTCCTCGCCGGCCAGCTCTTCCACATAGGAAGCCGCCTCATTCGCCTCGATCAGGCTGATGTCGCCGGAGATGTTGATGATGACGTGGGAAGCGCCCTCGATCGTCGTCTCAAGCAGCGGGCTGGTCGTCGCCTGCTTCACAGCATCCAGGCACTTCTCCTCGCCGGTGCCGGAGCCGATACCGATGTGGGCCACGCCCTTGTCCTTCATGACCGTCTGGACATCTGCGAAGTCCAGGTTGATCAGGCCGGGCACATTGATCAGGTCGGTGATGCCCTGTACGCCCTGCTGCAGGACTTCGTCCGCCTTCTTCAGGGCTTCCGGCATCGTCGTCTTGCGGTCGACGATCTCTAACAGACGGTCGTTCGGGATGACAATCAGCGTATCGACGTTCTCGCGCAGATCCTCAATGCCGGAGAGCGCGTTGGTCATGCGCTGCTTCGCCTCGAAACGGAAAGGCTTCGTGACGATACCGATCGTTAAGATGCCGAGATTCTTGGAGATGCCGGCAATGATCGGGGCCGCGCCGGTACCGGTGCCGCCGCCCATACCACAGGTGACAAATACCATATCATAAGGCTTCACCAGCTCGGTGAGCTCCTCGATGTTCTCTTCCGCAGCCTTGCGGCCAACCTCAGGCTGTGCGCCGGCGCCAAGGCCCTTCGTGGTCTTCTCGCCGATCTGCAGACAATTCTGCGCGTTGCAGTGTTTCAGGTGCTGGCTGTCTGTATTGACACAGGCAAAATCAACACCAAAGATGTTCGCCTCGATCATACGGTTCACTGCGTTGTTGCCGGCTCCGCCAACACCTACTACTAAAATATTCGCAGCTGCCTCGGGTTCGTTTGTTCTGATCTCTAACACTGTATTATCCTCCTAGAAACCTTCTATTCTAATCCTATCGGTAATCTTGCAACAAAAAATTCCATATCATAATAATATTATATGTTCTCTTCGATTTGTGCAAGTAGTATTTCTGAAAAATTGTCTTAACTGCACAGGATTTAACGCTCTTTTTCCTGCAAGATAATCCTGCTTTGCCCCGGCTGATAGTCCTTCATGTCCAGAATGCCTGCCAGCCCTTTTGCCGCCGGCAGGAGATTTTTCAGCTCTGCCAGCTGGTCGTCGTACATGTCCCTCTTGCCCAGGCGGATCTCGATCTCCTCCGAATAGAGCGTCACATTGCGGCTCAGGTCGAACTCGATCCGGTCGATCTCAAGCTCATACTTGCGGATCAGCTGCGACAGCCCCAGCACCTGGGAGAAGAGGCTCTCATCCTCGATCTTCATCGTCTGGAACAAGGCGAAGCTCTTCATCTGCAGCCCCGAGATCACCGGGATGTCTGCCTTCGGCTCGCTCTTGGTCTCCACCACCATGCCGTCCTTGTCGAAAAAGATGTACTGGCTCATATAGTGGATACAGCCGATGATGCTCTTCTCGTAGATGGTCACTTTCAGGCTGTGCGTATCCGTCATCTCCACTTCCAGGTTCTCGATGAACGGAAGCGAATTGGGCTTCATGCGTTTTAATTTCAGATACAGAAGAAGCGTGTTTTTGTCGGCGCGTCCGGTCTGGATCCGGGAGACGAACTGCTCCTCGGTGTAATAGACATTTCCCGCCAGCTCGATCTTCTGCAGCCGGAAGATGAGGAGAAATGCGCCGGCACAGATGAAGAGCAGCACCGCCGCGACCGCCAGGCGTTTCAGGCGTTTTCTGCGTCTCTCCCTCTTCTGCTCGCGGACCTTCTCCCGCACTCGCTTTCGCAGGCTTTTCTCAAACTCTTCCTCACTCTCCTCCGGCGGAAGGCCTTCATCGGCCGGCTCCTGCTCCGGAGGCGGATCCTTCACGGGCCTGCGTCTGGGCACTTCCTGACGCAGAGGCTCCTTGGGCGGATCCAGGCGTTCCTTCCAGGTGATGGGAATGATCTTGCCGAATTCCTGCCTCTCTTGGTTTTCATTCTGGTTTTCCGACATTCTCACCGCCCCTTATGAAGTCTTCCTGTGATCGATCTGGTTGGATACCGAGAGCACGAGTCCGATCTCGGCCAGAAGGATCGCCACGGAAGTGCCGCCGTAGCTGATAAACGGCAGCGGGATTCCCGTCGAAGGGATCGTATTGGTAACAACCGCGATGTTGATGATCACCTGAACCGCGATCTGCGCCATGACACCGGTGCAGATCAGGCCGCCGAAGAGATCCGGCGAGCTGATGGCGATCACAAACATCCGCCACAGAAGCAGCACGAAGAGCGTGATGACAATGATCGCGCCGAAGACGCCCAGCTCCTCGCAGATGATCGTGAAGATCATATCATTATAAGCCTCGGGAATGGCTCCCAGCTTCTGCATGCTCTGTCCTAGACCGGTTCCGAAGAGCCCGCCCGCAGAGATCGCGTAGAGCCCCTGCAGGATCTGCAGCCCCTTGGGATGAGTCTCGATGTTGCGCCAGATTTCCACGCGCTCCGCGCGGTAGGCGACAAAATGAATATAGGCCAGGATGCCGGCGACGCCGGCGCCTCCCACCAGGAAATAATACAGTTTCTTGCGGCTCGCCACGAAGCAGATCGCGACGATGATCACGCCCACGATGATCGCGGAGCTTAAATTCTCCTTCGCGATCAGGGCCAGAAGCGGGGCCATATAGAGCATGACCCGCACGAAGCCGGAGAATTTGTCCAGCCGCTTCGGCGCGATGCTGACGATATACGCCACGAAGAGCACCGTCGCCACCTTGGACAGCTCCGAAGGCTGGAACGAACCGATCACCGGCAGCTTGATCCATCGCTTCGCGCCGTTATATTCCTCGCCGATGACCAGGACCAGCACCTGCAGTCCCACGCAGGCCAGATATGCCAGCAGAGACAGGTTGATCGCGGTCTTCTTGATCAGAGGCTTCGCGAAGATCCGGTAATCGATCTTGGACAGGCCGATCATCGCCGCGAATCCCAGGATCACGCACAGGCCCTGCCGCTTTAAGAAATGCATGCTGTCGTGGAAACGCACCATGCCGCGGTAGGCGCTCGCGCTGTAGATCATGACCAGCCCGAATCCCGCCAGAAAGACCACGAGAAATAAAAGACTGAAGTCATAATGAGCATGCGGTCTTAAAGCACTTTCTCTATAATCTCTTGCCACTCTTCCTCTGGCTGCCATGGTCTGCTCCAATCCGGGCCTCCGGACAGGCTTACGTCCGCCCGCGGCCCTCGCTCCGGGTCACCCCGGTTTATTTCTTCATCGCACGCACGTACTCCTTGAAGAGCCGTCCGCGCTGCTCATAATTGTCAAACATTCCCCAGCTCGCGCAGGCCGGCGATAAGAGCACGCTCTCACCGGGCTTCGCGCAGGCCGCGCAGATCGCGACTGCGTGCTCGAGCGAATCGGTCTTCTCGATCTCGGTAAATCCGTGTGCACGCGCACAGGCCTCGATCGCGTCCGCCGTCTGGCCGATGAGCACGAGCTTCTTGACCTTCCCGTCAAAGCTCTCGATCCACTCATCGTACGTCGATCCCTTGTCATAGCCTCCGCCGATCAGGCAGGTCGGCGTGATCATCGCCTGGATGCCCTTGATCGCCGCGTCGACGTTCGTTCCCTTGGAATCGTTATAATACTTGACACCGTTGATCTCGTCCACATACTCGATCCGGTGTTCCACAGCCACGAAATCCCGGCAGGCCGCGAGCACCTTCTCTTCCGGCACTCCCATACCCAGGCCGATCGCGATCGCGGCCATCACATTTTCATAATTGTGCTCGCCCAGGAGCTTGAGCTCATGGATGTTTAAGAGCACGCGGGAGACGCCTCCCTCTGCCAGGCAGATCTCCTCGCCCCGCAGGAACAGGCCGTCCGCCAGCTCTCTGCGGCTGGAGAAGAAGACGACACGCGGCCGGAGATTCTGTCCGAACCGGCGCAGCTCTTCATCCTCATAATTCAGGACACACAGATCCTCCTCCGTCTGGTTGCGCACGATGCTCTCCTTCGTCTCGATGTAGCACTGCATCGTGTGATGGCGGTTCAGATGATCCGGCGTGATATTTAAGATCGCGCTCACCTGCGGGTGGAATTCATGGATCGTCTCCAGCTGGAAACTGGAGATCTCCGCGGCCGTCGCGCTCTCCTGCGTCATATCGTCGGCCCATCTGGTATAAGGATCGCCGATGTTGCCCACCACGAATGTGGACGGATACTCTCTTCTCAGGATCTCACCGGTCAGCGCCGTGGTCGTGGTCTTGCCGTTGGTGCCCGTAATCGCGGCCAGTCTGCCCTTCGCGCACTGGTAAGCCAGCTCGATCTCGCCGGAGATCAGGCAGCCCTTCTCGCGGAAATGACAGACCATCGGGCTGTCGATCGGAACCCCGGGGCTGATGACGAGCATCTCGATGCCCTCTTCCTGCGCTTCCGTCAGCTCTCCGATCGCAAGCTCCCCGTGAAACTCCAGCGCCTTCGCGTGTTCCAGCGCCTTCTCACCCGGCTTCTGGTCAAATAAAACCACATATGCCCCGTGGCGGCTCAAAAGCTCGGCGGCAGCGATGCCGCTCACGCCGAAGCCGATCACCAGGACCTTCTTCCCATTCACATTCATCTCAGATTCTCCCCCCAGGATTTATACACACAGCGCGACGAGCCCGCACAGGAGCGTCACCGCCGTAAATACCGTAACCACGCGGGTCTCCGACCAGCCGCACAGTTCAAAATGATGATGGATCGGCGCCATCTTGAAGAGGCGCTTCCCGTGTGTCAGCTTGAAATACACCACCTGCAGCATGACCGATACGACCTCGCACAGATAGATGAAGCCAAAGAGCACGATGTAGATCGGGCGCCCGAGCATCAGCGCCGCGCCGGCCACAAATCCGCCCAGCGCAAGCGAGCCGGTGTCCCCCATAAACACCTTCGCAGGGTACGCGTTAAACGCCAGGAAGCCCAGGAGAGCCCCGAAAAGCGCGGAGGCAATCACACCCACACCCGGGTCGAATAAGACGCCCCAGAGCGCGATTACGAGGCACACAGCCGCGGTCACGGAGGACGCAAGGCCGTCCAGGCCGTCGGTAAAGTTCGTGCCGTTTACCGTACCGATCACGCAGAAGAACAGGAAGCACCAGAACAGGATCGGATGCATCGTCCAGGTCTTGCCGCCCGTGAAGGGAAGCAGGACGGTGGTCCCGATCTTCGCTCCGTAGAGCATCCACGCGCCGAACGCGCCCGTCACCACGATCTGGAGGATGAACTTCTGCCAGGCCAGAAGGCCCTCGTTCTCCTTCTTCGCGATCTTCAGGAAATCATCCAGGAAACCGATCAGTCCGAAGCCCACCGTCAGGAACAGCACCGGGAACATCCGGGGATTGCCCTTCATGAAGACCAGGCAGGTGATCACCAGCGCGATCACGAACGCGATCCCGCCCATCGTCGGGGTTCCCGCCTTCTTCTGGTGGCTGGCCATGCCCTCCTCCCGCTCATACTGGCCGAATTTCAGCCGGTGAAGCACCGGGATCAGCTGCTTTGTCAGGATCACCGAGAGGACGAATCCGGTCAGTGCCGGCAGAGCCGTCGTCATTGCAATCATTTTCCCATCCATCATGAATTCTACTCCTGCTTATCTCAAGATTACGTATATTCGATCAGCCGTCGGTATGGTTCCGGTCCTCATCCGGGACCGTCCCCTCTTCTTCATTGACCACGCCTTCGCCCATGCTGTCATCCAGAATATCCAGATAATCGAGCTCCTCGGTGCCCGGCTTGTTCTCGACGGTCGAGCCTTCTTCCTCGCCGTCATTTTCGCCGGTCGTGGTCTCCTCTTCCTTCGTCGCGGGCTCGGTCTTCTCCGGCTCGATGCTGGAGTACACGCCAAGGAACGGAAGGACCTGCTTGAAGATCCGTCCGGCCATCCGCGTCGCCTGCGAGCTGTCCGCCTGGTTGTCCAGCCCTATCTGGTCCAGTACTACATAGACCAGGACCTCGGGGTTCTCCACCGGGGAAAATCCCACGAAGGACACCAGGTAATTGTGCTCGGAACGAGGGTATTTCTCAGCGGTACCGGTCTTGCCGCCGATCTCGAATCCTTCCACCTTGCCGCTGACGGCCGTTCCGGACTCGACTGCCATCTTCATGTAGGAGCGCAGCTTGTCGCTAGTCTCCGTGCTGCAGGTGCGCTTGACCAGGGTCGCGGTCTTCTCTTCCACCACGGCTCCGGAAGCGTTGCGGATCTCCTTCACCACGTGCGGCTCGTAATAATATCCGCCGTTGACCACCGACGACAGGGCCGCAGCCATCTGAATCATAGTCACGTTAAAGCCCTGGCCGAAACTGGAGGTCGCCAGCTCCGTAGGACCCATCTTGGTCTCATCGAAGATGATGCCCATCGCCTCGCCCGGCAGATCGATGCCCGTCCGCCGGCCGTAGCCGAATTTCTCCATGTAGTTGTGCAGGTTCGCCCTGCCGATGCGCTGTCCGATATTCATCAGGGCCGCGTTGCAGGAAAATGCGATGGCCTGCGCCAGGGAGATATTCCCGTGGCCGCTCTTCTTCGCGCAGCCGATACGCACGCCGGAGATCATCGCATAGCCGGGGCAGTTGAAGTATTCATTGCCCTCCAGGATGCCCTCCTCCAGGCCGCAGGATACCGTGATCGGCTTGAACGTGGATCCCGGCTCATACGCGTCACTGATGCAGAAATTGCGCCACATCTCCTGCAGGGCTTTCACCCGCGCCTCATCATCCATCTGCTCCAGCTCCTCTTCCGAGTACACCTGGGACAGGTCTCTGGGTTTGTTCAGGTCATAGAACGGAGCCGACGCCATCGCGTAGATCTCACCGTTGTTCGGGTTCATCACGATCACACCGCAATGCTTGAATCCGATCTCATCGCTGTAAGCCTGGATCTCCTGCTGCACGATCTTCTGCACGTTGGCGTCGATGGTCATGACTATCGAATTGCCGTCCACCGCGTCCTTGACGGTTCTCTGCAGATTCAGCTCCGCGTCATAATAACCGTAAGAGCGGCCGGCGGTTCCGTTTAACGTGCTGTTATAATACTCTTCCACGCCGTACGTGCCGGCATTGTCTGCATAGGTGAAGCCGATCAGGTCGCCCGCCAGCTCATTCTGCGGGTACTCTCTGGTGTAGGAGACCTCGAAATACACGCCTGCGATCGACGCGTCGTAATCCTTGTCCTCCTTGGCGCGCGCCTTGTCCGCGGCCACCAGCTCCTCATACTTCTTCTTGGCCTCTTCCTCGACATTCTTCGCCACGACGTAATACTGAGACGTCGGCCGGTCGACGAGGACCTGTGCGAGCGTGTCACGGTCCAGCCCGAAGCACTGAACCATCGCGTCCAGCGTCGGCTCCTTATAACGCTCCTCCGAGAGGATCGTCAGCGGATCCATCACCACCTTGTAGGTGCGGATGCTGGTCGCCAGAATCGTCCCGTTGCGGTCCGTGATATCACCGCGGCGGTAAGGAATCGCAGAGCTGACATACGTCTGCTGCGAGTAAACTCTCTTGGTATAACGGTCGGAATTCTCGGCGCTGACCATCGCAATGCGGACCGCAAGGCCCACAAAAACCAAAAATACAACGCAAAAAACAAGCAAAAGGCTTGTCTGCATTTTGCTTGTGAATTTCTTGACCTTTTTATTCGACTCGGGGGAGTGCCCCTGGGCATCCCCCCTTGGAAATCTTCCTCTAATTGTTCTTGCCATAGAAACTCTTCACTCCTGCGATGATCCGGTCGAGCAGCCCCGCAGATTCCGATGTCGGAATCCCGGCATACTGCCTGACGAAATCGCTCTGCGTGCTCTCGTAAGTGATCACGCGGTTCTTGCTGGCGTGAACCATCCCCAGCTCCTCGGTCGCGATCCGATAGACCTCGGCAAGATCCACGCTCGCATTCGCCTTCGCCAGAGCTGCCTCATTGATATTCTCCATATCAATGATCTCCTTCTCCAGAGCGACGACCTGCTTGCTCATGTTCGTGACGTCACTGTTGACCGTCAGGAAACTGACCATAGTATAAATCGTAATGGCAATTGCCGCAACTAAAATTACCAGAGAAAACAGATCCAGGTTGCGCGCAAGGGACCGCTCCGCTCTCGCCAGGCTCTCCGCCTCGGCTTCCGCAAGCAGTCTCTCTTCCTCTTCCTTGGCCCTCTGCTCACGCTCGATGCGCTCTCTGCGCTCGATGCGCTCCTGATAGATGTTGCGGTGGATGTCTCTCTGCGGCGCCAGCGTTCTCGCCGCGCTGCCGTTCATATAACTGTTCACATTGTAGGTACTCATGATTCGGATCTCTTTTCAAATATGCGAAGTTTTGCGCTGGCGGAGCGGGGATTCATCTCAAGCTCCTCTTCCGTCGGCAAAACAGGTTTTCTGGTAATCACTCTGCCCCGGCTCTTCTTGCCGCAGACGCAGACCGGAAAATTCGGCGGGCAGGTGCAGGGGTTCTCGTTGCGCCGGAACGCGTTCTTCACGATCCGGTCTTCCAGAGAATGGAAGGTGATGATGCAGATCCGGCCGCCTTCACCCAGCAGGCCGATCATGTCATCCAGCGACTCCGAGAGCACTTCGAGCTCGTGGTTGCACTCGATGCGGATCGCCTGGAACGTCCTCTTCGCGGGATGTCCTCCGGTGGCGCGCACCTTCGCGGGAATGGCGCCCTTCACGATCTCCGCAAGCTCCAGAGTAGTCTCGACCGGCTTCTTCTCTCTCGCGGTCACGATGTGCTTCGCGATGTTCTTCGCGAAGCGGTCCTCGCCGTAATCGCGGATGATGTGGAAGAGCTCCGTCTCGGAGTACTCGTTGACGATATCATAGGCTGTCACCGTCTGGCGTTCATCCATCCGCATATCCAGCGGCGCGTCATTGCGGTACGAGAAGCCTCTCTCCGGGTTATCCAGCTGGTAGGAGGAAACACCCAGATCCAGGAGGATTCCGTCCACGCTCTCGATCCCGAGGCCGCGGATCACTTCCGGCATATTCCGGTAATTGTCGCGGACGATCGTGACCCTGTCCGCGTAAGGAGCCAGCCGCTTTCCGGCAGCCTCAATCGCCGCGGCGTCCTGGTCGATGCCGATCAGCCGTCCGCCCTCCGTGAGCTTCTCCGCCACATGGCTTGCGTGTCCGGCCCCGCCCAGGGTCCCGTCCACATAGATGCCGTCCGGCCGAATGCGAAGTCCCTCTATGCATTCTGCAAGGAGTACCGAAGTATGTGCAAATTCCATCTTCCTCCTCCTCATAAAACACTTAGAATCGAATTCCGTACTCGGCCATTCGGTCCGCAACCTGGTTGATATCCTGCGGCGTCAGAGTGCTGCTCTCGGCCTTGCGGTCCTTGCTCCAGATCTCGATCCTCTTGTTCATGTCGATGAAGACGATATCCTTCGTCAGGCCCGCAGCCGCTCTCAGAGCCGCCGGGATCAGCACCCGGCCCTGTTTATCGATCTCGCAGCTGACCGCATTCTCATAAAAGTATCTCTGAAACTCTCTGCCCTCGGCAGTGCCCGGCAGATTGCTCAGCTGTTCCGCGAAGACTTCCCACTGTTCATTCGGGTAGACGAAAAGGCATCCGTCAAGGCCAACGGTCATCACGAACTCATCCCCCAGTTTCTCGCGAAACTTGGCAGGAAGAATCACGCGACCCTTGGCGTCAACCGAATGATTGAACCTTCCCATAAACCCGATACTCATCGTCTGTGTCCTCTAACCCAAGGGAGCCCGAAATCCACGATTTTTCCTCCTCGCAAAACCCATCCGAAGAGTGGAAAATCCGGGGTATGAGGTCCACCCTTTCACACCCTTTCAAACCATTTTGCTCCCTTTTGATCACATTTTACAACGATTTTCAGCGAATTGCAACACCGGAAATTCAAAAAAAAGCAAAAAAATAAGAGCAATTTCCGAGGGTTTTTCGGACCCTCCAGATCTTGCTCTTTTCGCGTTTTCCGCCACTAAATATTGATTGATCAGACCGTGAAAATCAGACGTTGAACCGGAATAATATTACGTCTCCGTCCTTTACCACGTAATCCTTGCCTTCCATGCCCACAAGGCCCTTCTCTCTGGCCGCCGACAGGGACCCTTCGCGCAGAAGGACCTCCCAGTTGACCACTTCCGCCTTGATAAATCCTCTCTCGAAATCACTGTGGATCTTGCCGGCTGCCTGCGGTGCCTTCGTGCCGATCTTGATCGTCCATGCACGGCACTCATCCTCTCCTGCCGTCAGGAAGCTCATCAGCCCCAGCGTCCGGTAGCTCGCCGAAATCAGCTTGTCCAGGCCGGACTCTGCGATGCCGAGATCCTCCAGGAACATCGCCTTCTCGTCATCGTCCAGCTCCGCGATCTCCGCCTCGATGCTTGCGCAGATGACGAACACCTCGCTGCCTGTCTCCGCCGCATATTCCCGCACCTTTGCAACGCCCTCATTGGACGCGCCGTCATCGGCCAGGTCATCCTCGGAGACATTCGCCGCATAGATCACCGGCTTGGCCGTCAGGAGATTGAGCGCGTCGAAATACTTCCGGTCATCCTCCGACACTTCCATCGAGGAAGCGCATTTGCCGTTCTCCAGATGGTCTCTCACCTTCAGCAGGAACTCGTGCTCCTTGCCCGCCTCCTTGTCCATGCGCGCGCTCTTGCTCACGCGGGAGATTCGGCGCTCCAGCACCTCCAGATCCGCGAAGATCAGTTCCAGCGTGATCGTCTCGATGTCACGCATCGGGTCCACCGAACCGTCCACATGAATCACGTTCGGGTCCTCGAAGCACCGCACCACATGAACGATCGCATCCACCTCGCGGATGTTGGCCAGGAACTGGTTGCCCAGGCCCTCGCCCTTGGAAGCGCCCTTCACGAGGCCCGCGATATCCACGAACTCGACCACGGCCGGCGTCACCTTCCGGGTATGATAAAGCTCCCCCAGCTTGTAGATACGCTCATCCGGCACAGGGACGATCCCGACATTCGGGTCGATCGTGCAGAACGGATAGTTGGCAGACTCGGCGCCCGCCTTGGTCAGGGAATTGAACAACGTGCTCTTACCGACATTCGGAAGTCCGACGATACCTAATTTCATACAACTGTCTCCTCATCTATGTCATGTGAGACGCTTTTTCCTTGCGTCTCACAAAGTATACCACCCTGCCTCCGGCTTGTAAAGTCACAGCAAAAGCGGGCAGTCCGCCAGGCTGCCCGCTGTATGCCTTCACTTCAGATCACTTCTGCCACACACCGCTGCTCGAGAAATAATACGTTTTCCCGTCGATTACCTGACTTCCTCTCAGGCATTCTCCCCTGGCATTCGTATAATAGTAATCTCCGTTCTCTGCCTGGTGCCATCCTGCCTCTTTCACAACAGCTCCGTCACTTCCTATGAAATAATCCAACTCATTGCTCCAGGATTCTAAAGCCCCATTCTTCATCAGCTTTCCGTAAAGGAATCCGTATTCTTTCCCGTTAATCGTCTTGATCCTGATATCCCATCTCAGCGGTTCTCCGTCCTCGTAATAATACCATTCGCCGCCTGCTTTCAGCCACCCGTTCTGGATCGTCCGTTCCGCAATCAGCGCGCCGTTCTGGTCAAACTCATAAGTTCTGCGGTTTGTTATGTATGTGCCGGTCGTCATCGTGTAGGTCGTTTCTGAGAAGTAATAGGTTTTCCCGCCGATGAATCTCCAGCCCGCCGCCAGACTGTAATCTTCATTCAGATAATACCAGTTACCGGAGACTTTCTGCCATCCTGTCTTTTCGGCCCTCTTCCCGTCACTTCCGAAGAGATATCCTACTTTACCGAGATGAGCAGAATTCGGTGTTGAGTAGTTCGAAGAACTGGCTTCGTTCTTCAGCATGCGGCCTTGTTGGTCAAAAGCGTAGACAGTCCCGCTGATCGGAACGATTACCCGCCGGCACAGCTGACCGCCCTTGATATAATAATAATCCGATCCTGCCTTAATCCAGCCGTCCTTGGCACTGTCTGCCAGCGTCGCAATCAGTTTTCCGTCCGCATTGAACTGATAGACCTTCCCGTCGATAATGTAAGGAAATTGATCATTAACCGTTTCATAGCCATAGAAGTAGTACCAGCTTCCTGAGATCTTCACCCATTCATCTTCTGCTACCATTCCGTCTGCTTTGACATAGCACCACCCGCCTCCGCGTTGCTTGATCCAGGTGTTCCCCTTCACGACCTTGCCGTCCACACCCAGGTAACGGCCACGTGTAACACCGTCGCGCTGCATCACGCCGGCAGAGATATAATAATCTCCGAGCCAGCCGTTGTAACGCTCCCCATTGCGCAGATAATAGTAAGTGCCATCAATAAGTGTCCAGCCGTCTTTCAGGACGGTCCGGCTTTGGATCGCTCCGGAAGAATCTGTCTTTATTACCGTAAGGGATCCATCGATGTTGACCGTGGCTTCTCCGATGACCGCCACGCATACAGGAAGGATCCACACGCTCTTAAAGAAGTATTCTTTCCCTCCGATCTTCTGCAGACCCTTAACGCAGGCTCCCGTCCGCGGATCTACGTACACATATCCCTTTTCATACAGGTACCATCCGCTGTTGATCCTCTTGCCGTTGGCGCCGTAGACATGTCCGTTTGAGAGGGCATAATCCTTAAGCATCGCACCCTTCTCAGAGAAGCAATACCAGTCAGAACCGATCTGGCGCTCGCCCGTTACTGCTGTCCCGTCCTCCAGATAATACCAGCTTCCGCTGATCTGATTCCATCCATCTCCCTTTACAGTGCCGATATAGGTGCCGTCAACATCATAGAGGTACGTCTTCCCGTTTTCAAGCTTCACGACTCCCGTCTGTGCCTCCGGGCTGAAATAATACCACTTGCCGTCAATCCGCTGGTCTCCGAGCAGCAGTTTGCCGGAAGAGGAGGCATAATATTTCTTGCCGTCATAGATGAACCAGCCGTCGGACACCATCGGTCCCTGCGCAGTGAAGCCGTAGTACTCCTTCTCTCCGAGTTTCATAAGGCCACTTGCCCCATACCCTTCAGGACCAAAGTAGTACCACTGATTCTGCACCTTTTTCCAGGCATTCTTAAGGAGCTTTCCCCCGGACACATAGCAGACCGCTTGCACGGTAGAGTAGTCTTGCGCGAATCTGTACAGGCCGTCAGCTGTGATCTTTTTCGCGTTGCCCTTGCTGTCTGCATGATAGAGTACCGTATCCACCGTCTCGAATACATCGGTCTGCATGACTGCATATCGGAACAGATACTGCTTTCCGCCGACAGTCATAAGGCCATGGGCGCCGATGCCGTCAGTCCCGTAGTACTCCCAGGT
>JAEEGL014183136.1_pt1 | contig 15404 bp, 13 predicted proteins | sample 9134231 | NCBI WGS metagenome assembly JAEEGL01 (sample SAMN16246548, study PRJNA631951) | gut metagenome | biome: gut microbiome; feature: rumen; material: fiber-attached | host: Bos | place: Iran: Karaj | collected 2018-10 | reverse complement strand
CATACTTTATTACTGCGAATAGGAGCACGGCTCACCACAGCCAGCGTTTACTCCTGATTCCATTTTATCATAAAGGGGTAAGAAATGGAACAGAAAAGATTTGTAGGAATTGACTTGGGGAAAAGAACCTACGAAATGAAAATCATTGGCATTAACGGTAAAGTTACCGGAACAAACGGGCAGACAAACCCGAGCGGAAGAAAATTGTTGTACAGAAAACTATTGGCAACGGACAGAGTTGCGATAGAAGTTTGCTCACTTGGTATGGTAATGGCCAAAGAAATTCAGAAAGAAGTTGGATGTGAAGTAGTTCTTTTAAATCCTAGCCAGCTTGTTTTAATCTACCGTTCCTTAAAGAAAAATGACAAAGAAGATGCCTTAAAACTTGCACGCCTTGTTCAGAAATACAAAAATGAAGAGCTTCCTAAAGTTGAGCTTCCGACTGAACACGAAGAAAACTTAAGACAGATTCTTACAGAGATTCGCCAGCTGAAAAACGACAGAACGAAAGAAATAAATAGACTACACGCAATCTTTGTTGAATGCGGAATTACCGAGATAAAGAAAAAGGATCTTGCAACAATCGATAACAGAATTAAGTGTATAAAGATGTTGAAAGGGATTGCTTTAGCACAGGCTGAACGTATTCTTAAAAAGCTGGAACTGGTTGAAACTCAGACAGACGAAGTTGAAGAACTTCTTGATAAAGAAATTGATGGAGATAAAAACATAGAAAAACTGACTGAAATACCTGGGGTTGGAAAACAGTTGGCATCTGCATATGTTGCTTTTATAGGTGACGGCTCTCGTTTTCCGAATGCATCAACAATAGGTGCTGCAACAGGGCTTGTTCCAAGGCTTGATATGTCCAGTACTGTTTGCAGAATGGGACATATAACAAAATGTGGTAATAAAAATCTGCGAACTTTACTGATTCTTGCAGCCTGGTCACATGTCAGATCTAGGGATGGTGGCGCACTAAAAGATAAGTTTTTATATATGACACGGTTTCAAAGTAAAGGAAAGAAGATTGCCATTGTAGCGATTGCAAGAAAATTAGCAGAGTTGATGTATATATTACTAAAAAATGATACATCATATGAAAAAAGGCCTTCACCTACAATTTCTCAACTTGTAGATGAAGCTATGAAATTTGCATCGTAAAATTATGGAATCAGGAGTATTGTGGTATTGACAAATATCATAGGAGCACTCTACAGTGCTGCCGCGAGAGCGGCAACGTATATAATTCCAAGGCACTGTAGCGTGTAGCACGCTAGCGTGCGGTTTTGAAAGACAGATCTCGCCCGGAAGTTATTTTTTTGTAAAATAAATTTCCAAAACTGATTTTCGTAATAAAACAAAATTTTATCTTGACAAAAAGTGCAAAAAATGTCATTTTGTTGTAGTGCCTTTTGGCAGAATATTCTTATAGGGGAAAATAAATGAAAAAATATGCATTTTTATTTCCGGGACAGGGTGCACAGGTTCCCGGCATGATTAAGGATATCTGTGATGCTTATCCTGAAGCTCGCGCTGTAGTTGATGAAGTAACAAAAATCACTGGCGTAGATATGCCGAAGCTTCTTTGGGAAAGCGATGCTGCAACATTAAGCCGCAGCGATAACAGCCAGCTTGCTATTACAACTGCTTCTCTCGCAGTTATGGCTGTATTAAAGACAAAAGGTATTGAGCCAAGCGCTGCCATGGGATTTTCTCTTGGTGAATTCCCGGCACTTTATGCTGCAGGCGTTTTGAGCTTTGAAGACGTAATTACAGTAGTTCGTGAGCGCGGACTTATTATGCAGGCAACCTGCGAAAATATTGCAAAAGCAAACGAAGGACATGCACCTGGAATGACTGCTGTTCTTGGTCTTCCACCGGAGAAGGTTGAAGAACTTGCAAACGGAATTAAAGACGCTTATGCTGCAAACCTGAACAGCCCGGTTCAGACTGTAGTAAGTGGAACTGCAGATGCTCTTGATAAGATTGAAGCAGCTGCTAAAGAAGCAGGTGCACGCCGTGCTTTGAGACTTGCAGTTGCAGGTCCTTTCCACAGTCCGCTCATGCAGGAAGCAGCAGACAATTTTGAAAAGGCAATTGCAGGCGTTACTTTCAATAATCCGAATAAAACACTTTTCAGCAATGTAACCGGTAAAGAAGCAAATAATGGTGAAGAAATTAAAAAGAATGCAGTTCTCCACCTTACAAATCCTGTTCGCTGGACTTCTGAAGAGGCTGTTTTGAATGATTTGATTAAATCAAGCAGCGACGAATGGGTTTTGATTGAACCTGGTGTTGGTAATGTTTTGACAGGACTCTGGGGAAAATCAGGATTTGCAGAAACTGCAGAATGCAAGGCAGTTAATTCTGCAGAAAGCTTGAACTCGCTGTAAAGCGGGGGCGTTGCGGGGGTGTCCCCCGCAGAGAGGGTAGCGAGCAACGAAGTGCGAGCGTAGGGAGAGACTTCTCCCATCTAACTATAAATAAAAGGAATAAAAAAATGGCAAACAGACGTGTTGTAATTACTGGAATGGGAGCTGTAACTCCTCTTGGAAATACTGTTGAAGAAACTTGGGCTGGAATTAAGGCTTGTAAAAGCGGAATTGGTCCTATAACTCTTTTTGATGCTTCTGTAAATAAAGTTCATTATGCTGCAGAAGTAAAAAACTTTGATCCTGCTTTGTATATGGATTCAAAGGATGCACGCAAGATGGCACGCTTTACTCAGTTTGGTGTTGCTGCTGCTAAAATGGCTTTGGATGATTCAGGATTAATGGGAAAAGCTGATATTCTTGAAGAAACAGGAATTATTCTTGGTGTTGGAATTGGCGGTTTGGAAGAAACTGAAGCAGACGTTATCGGTATGCATAAGATGGGTGGAGTTAAAACTAACCCGATGGCTATTCCAAAGCTTATTCCTAATGAAGTAGGCGGAAATATTGCAATTCAGTTTGGTCTTCATGGTCCTGTTGAATCTATTGCAACTGCATGTTCTTCCGGTACAGACGCTCTTGGTGCTGCTTTTGATATGGTTCGTTCCGGACGTTTGGACTGCTGTTTGAGCGGTGGTGCTGAATCTACAATCTGTCAGTTCGGTGTTGTAGGCTTTGAAGTTTTGCATGCACTTTCTCAGGGCTTTGATGATGATCCTACAAAGGCTAGCCGTCCGTTCGATAAAAACAGAAACGGTTTTGTAATGGGTGAAGGTTCTGCAATTTTAGTTCTTGAGGAATATGAACACGCTAAGGCTCGCGGCGCTAAGATTTATGCAGAAATTGCAGGTTACGGTGCAAGCTGCGACGGTTATCATTTGACTTCTCCAAATCCTGATGGAATCTGCGGTTCAAAATGTATGACACGCGCTCTTAAGGATGCAGGAATGGATCCAAGCGAGATTCAGTATTACAACGCTCACGGAACTTCTACAAAAATCAACGACCCATCTGAAACAAATATGATTAAGCTTGCATTCGGCGAAGAAAATGCCCGCAAGCTTAAGATTTCTTCTACTAAGTCTATGCATGGTCACTGTCTTGGTGCTACCGGTGCTATTGAAGCTATGATTTGTGTAAAAGCAATTACAGACAGCTATGTTCCATGTACTAAAAATCTTGATGAAGTTGATGTTGAAGGCGGATGCGATTTGGATTACGTTCCAAACAAGGGCATTGAAATGAACGTTGATGCTGCAATGTCTGCAACTTTCGGATTTGGCGGTCACAACGGTGCAATAATCGTGAAAAAGGTAAAATAATATGGCTTTAACAACAGATATTAAATCATTATTACCACATCGTGAACCTTTTCTTTTTGTAGATGCAATTATAAGTGCTGATGAAAAAGGTTGTGTTTGTGAACATACATTTACAGAAAATGAATTCTTTTTTAAAGGTCACTTTCCTGAGTATCCTGTAGTTCCAGGCGTAATTCTTTGCGAAACTATGGCTCAGGCTGGTGGAGCCGCATTGCGTTATTTGAATATTGTTCCTGCAGACGGACTTTTCTTCTTTGCAACTTTGGATAAAGTAAAGTTCCGCAATCAGGTTCGCCCGGGCGACAAAGTACGCATGGAAATAGAGTTTCTCCGCAACAGCCCAAAAATGATTAAGCAAGCCGGCAAAGCCTACGTAGGCGACACATTATGTGCAGAAGCAGAATGGATGTGCCTCGTAGGAAGCGCTAATTAACACAGCGATAGAAGCTGAGTGGAATCGCAGTGCGCGAGAGCGCACAAGTAAATAATTTCCACACAGATCGCGGCGTGCTTGCACGACGCATGTGTTTAGTAGGCATCGCTAACAAAATTAGCGGGCCTGCCAAAATTAATATAATCCATTCACAATGCGGCAGGCGATGTGTTCAAATAACTGCCCCCTAAAATCTAACATCTGACACCTAAAACCTAAAAATACTTCCCACCAGAGCCGCAAATCACTATAATCATTCTATCGTAAAAATAATTAAAAGGAATATTCTATGATCGTAATGAAATTCGGCGGCTCTTCTGTCGCTAATGCAGAGAGAATTAAGCATGTTGCTTCTATTATTAAGGCTTATCAGGAAAAAAAGCCTGTTGTTGTATTATCTGCAATGGGAGATACAACTGACCATCTTTTAGAAGCTGCTGATAAGGCTGTAGAAGGAATTGTAGATGTAGCTGGAGTTGCAAAACTTCACGAAGATACTGCAGCTGAACTTGGAATTAATATAGATACAATTCAGGCTTTGCTTGTTGAATTAAAACAGCTGCTTACAGGAATTTCCATGCTTAAAGAAGTAAGCAAACGTTCCCGCGATTATCTTGTTTCTTTTGGTGAACGTATGAGCGTTAGAATGATGGCTGCTTATCTTGAAAATCAGAATATTCCTGCTCAGTTTTATGATTCATGGGATATTGGATTTAAGTCTGACAGCAATTATATGTCGGCAGAGCTTCTTGATGAAGTTTGGGAAACTATTCCTGCCGGTTTGAATGAATATAAAAATGGAACAGATTTGCGTATTCCTATTGTAACAGGCTTTATTGCAAAAGATGCTAAGGGAAATATTACAACACTTGGTCGCGGCGGTTCAGACCTTACTGCAACTATGATTGGTGCTGCAATGCATGCCGAAGAAGTTCAGACCTGGAAAGATGTAGACGGAATTCTTACTACAGATCCTCGTGTTGTAAAAGATGCAAAACCTGTTCCGGAAGTTACTTATGAAGAAGCTCAGGAGCTTGCTATGTTTGGAGCTCAGGTTCTTCATCCGCGTTCTATGGTTCCAGTTCGTAAAACAGGAACTCCAGTGCGTGTAAAAAATTCCTATAATATTACAAGCCCTGGTTCAATTATTGTAGAAAAACATTCAGGAAAAGTTCCGCCGGTTTGTGCAATTACAACTGTAAAGCATATTACTTTGATTGATATTATCAGTTCCCGTATGCTTGGTGCCGCAGGCTTTCTTGCCCACATATTCAATAATTTCCTCAAATGGAATATAAGTATTGATGTAATTGCAACATCTGAAGTTTCTGTTTCGCTTACAGTAAATACAAAGTCAGACTTAAGCGGACTTGTAAAAGATCTTGAGCAGGCCAGCGAAGTTACTGTTAGAACAGGAAAATCAATTGTTACAATTATTTGTGATGCTGCTCATTCAAGCGCAATTCTTGCAAGCGGTTTTGAAGCACTTGCAGATGAAGGCATTAATGTGCAGATGATTTCTCAGGGTGCCAGCAAAGTTAATATCAGTATGATTGTTGATGATGATGAAGCAGATAAAACTGTTCAGATTCTTCATAATGCATATTTTAGTTAATAAAAGGAGGCTACTGTGAAAATAGCATTAGTTGGTTATGGAAAAATGGGGCATATGATTGAGCAGGCTGCAAAGCGTGCCGGTCATGAAGTTGTTGCTACAATTGATGTTGCTGCAGAGGATGCTTCTGTAAAAATTGCAGCGGGAGACGGAGAAGCTGTAGTTCGTGCTGTTAAATCTAGTGGAGCAGAGGGAATAATTGAATTTTCTCACCCGACTGCTGTAATGGGAAATATAAAAGCACTGCTTCCTCTTGGACTTCCACTTGTTGTAGGAACAACCGGCTGGAATGATAAAAAAGATGAAGTTGCTGAACTTGCAAAAAATGTTGGCGGAGCAATTATGACTTCTGCTAATTTTTCTATCGGCGTAAATATGTTCTACAAAATTGTAGAAGAAGCTTCAAAAATTATGGCAGAATTTTCTGAATACGATGTTGCAACCTGGGAAGCACATCACAACCAGAAGGCAGACAGCCCTAGCGGAACAGCGCTCGAAGTTGCAAGGCGTGTAATGCTCGGCAATTCATCTAAAACAGAGATTGTTACAGATGCATTCCATGAGCGTCCAAAGGCTAATCAGCTTCATGTAAGTTCAACACGCTGCGGAAACATTCCGGGAACACATAAGGTTTTCTTTGATGGAACAGCAGATACTATTGAATTGACTCATACTGCAAGAAGCCGCGAAGGTTTTGCAAATGGTGCTGTAAAGGCTCTTGAAAAACTCGATTCAGGTTTAAAAAGTGGCCGTCTTGTAAAAGGAAAGCTTTTTGACTGGGACGATCTCTTTTAATCTATAAAGCAAAAATCAGTAAGTTTGAAAGGCAGATTGCAAATTGCGAAAGTATAATTGCGGTCTGCCTTATTTCTTTTGCGAATTTTACGTTTTTGTACATCGCTTCTATCATGTAAAAAATAATTGAAAAAAGTAATAAAATCATTCCAATAAAAAGAATAATATTATTTGCTTTATGACTATAAATTAATGCAACGAAACTGGCATAAACAAGAAATTCAATTGCGGCAATTGTAATAATAAGGACGATATTTTTTTTAAAAGAAAAAACAGAGCCTTTTGGAGAAATAAGAAATAAGGTAATAATAATAATTCCAAGAAAAACAATTGAAGAAATAATTGTAAGCCATACAGGCGGCGCATAAACATAGAATATTGATTTATAAAAATCAATCCAGACAAAAACTCCTGCAAGATAAAAAATCTTGGCAGCGCGCATTGTTATTTTATTTTTATTCAGAATCATCATAATCTGGAAAATCCAGAAAAAGAAAAATGCAATTATTGAATAACGAATGCAATGATATGAATCCGGAATAAACTGAAAATGAAATAAAAGTGGATTTATAGTAAACAGCGGAAGCAGAAAAATTGAAGTAATTTTTGTAATCAATTCTTTTTTAATACAATACGAAGTTATAAAAAGTCCAAAAGTAATAATAAAAAGTGCTGCAAAAAGCCAGTTAATTGGTTCCATAACCTGCATTTTATCATACATTGACCTTTTTTTGCAAATTTGCTATTTGTTAAATATCATTTGTAACTATGGAGGTTTTATAAATGAAAAAACTTATTATTGCTGCTTTGTTTGCTATGGGAGCTGTTTTTGCTCTTAGCGCAGAGGATTCTGTTGATGTTTCTGGCGTAAGAGGAGTTAAGTATCCTGCAGGCATAGATGCACCAACTGGCGTTTGGCACGATGCTAAATGGGATGCTGACTGGGAATTTGCTACAAATAGCATTGTTCTTAAAAAAGATGGTAAAGTAGTATATGATTTTACAAATACTGCAGAAAACTTTAAGGCTTCTGCCGGTCTTAACGGAGTTATAGTAACATTTGATTGTTCTGAAACTGGCCGTTCATATAAATTTGTAAAACCAATTTCTTTGAATGCTGATCTTGAAATGACAATTGACCGCAACGATGTTCCTGCAAAAGATCCTAACAAGCATTACGAAACAAAAATTACATGGAACAAATAAAACAATTTTAAAATAAAATTGATGAAAAAAAGGGCTTTCGTTTACGAAAGCCCTTTTTTGTTAAGCATATTTTATTTATCTAAAAATTCATTATGCGTCTTCTTTTGAGAGAAGTACGTTTGTAAGAATTCCAAGAATTAAAGCGCAGGCAACTGTTGTAATTGTTACCTTTCCAAAAGAGATTGAGAATCCGCCTACACCTGTAATAAGGATTACAGAAGCTACAAAGAGATTTCTGTTTTTATTCAAATCTACACTCTGGAACATCTTCAATCCTGATACTGCAATAAATCCGTAGAGTGCAATACAAACTCCACCCATTACACAAGAAGGAATTGTTTCCAAGAATGCAACAATTGGAGTAATCATAGAAAGAATAAGACAGCAGAATGCACAGCCCCAGATAGAAACTACAGAAGCGTTGCGAGTAATTGCTACACATCCGATTGATTCACCGTAAGTTGTATTTGGACAGCCTCCGAAAAATGCTCCTGCCATAGAACCAATTCCGTCTCCTAAAAGTGTTCTGTTAAGACCAGGTTCTTTAAGAAGATCTTTTCCAACAATTGTAGAAAGATTTTTGTGGTCTGCAATGTGTTCAGCAAATACTACAAATGCTACAGGAACATAGGCTGTAAAGAGCGTAAGAAGATAAGTTCCAGAAATATCTTTTAAGCCGTCTGAACCGCCGAGCATAAATGTGAATTTAGGGAAAGAGAAGTATGAACTGAATTTTGACCAGTCAAGAGAAGTAAGGGCAGAGTAGTTAATAACGATTAAGTTTGCGTTTCCGCTGAGTTTTCCGATTAATGCAAAAACAGAAGCACAAAGATAACCTGCAAGAATACCTAAGATAAAAGGAATGAGTTTTCCCATTTTCTTTCCGTATGTTGCAAAAAGCATTGTAACTCCGAGTGTTACGATTGCACATATAATTGCAATGTAATATGCAGCAGTGTGACTTCCATTTGCCATTACTACAGGAGCAACATTAGACTTCATTGCATCGCCTACTGCGTTTCCTGCAAGAGAAAGTCCGATGATTGCAACAGTTGGTCCGATGATTACCGGCGGCATTAATTTGTTAATCCATTCTACGCCAAAAGCCTTTACAATAATGGAAATGATTACATATACAAGGCCTGCCATTACGGCACCAATTATAAGTCCCCAGTAGCCTGCAGCCATAGAAGCGGCACCTGCAAATGCTGTACACATTGAACCTATGAAAGCAAAAGAGCTTCCTAAAAAAACAGGGCTGGAACTCTTTGTAAACAATAAGTAAACAATAGATCCAACCCCTGCGCCGAATAATGCAGCCGATGCTGTAAGTTCGCATCCGCAATTTCCGTTAATAATAGCCGGAACTGCAATTGTTGCAGCCATGATTGCAAGAAGCTGCTGCAATGCAAACAGCACTACTTTACCAAATTTTGGTTTGTCTTTGATTCCGTAAATCAAATCCATTTTAATTACTCCTTTTTCATTGTTGATTTTAAACTATTATATTATATTAAAAGAAGGTGGTAAAGAATTTTTCCTTCCAGGATTAAAAAGGTGAACTTTTTTTACACCATTTGCTTTTAAATACAGAGGATTCTTATGTCAGATTTATTTGATTATATTTCCTGGCGCGGAGACATTACATTTTCTCAGGTTCCGTTTGGAAAACTGGACGCATTAATGCTTGCTCATCTTTCTTATTCACTTTTTGACGGTTTGTTGACTTCTGATTTTGATGAAGGAAAAACTCTTGAACAGCTTGCAAAAGATTTTAAGAAATCACGTGATTATGAACAGCGCATAAATATTGGATTTTTAATCAATAAACGCACAGCCGAACTTCTGGAAAAATGTGCGGCTTGTGAACGCTTTAAGAATGTCAGAATCTGTGCGTATAAAGTTGTGTATGACGAAGAAAATATTGAACAGTTTGGCGCAATGACTTTTAGAATTGATGATATAAATTTTATAGCGTACCGCGGAACGGATGATACGATTGTCGGCTGGCATGAAGATTTTAATATTGCATATCTGGATGAGATTCCTGCTCAAAAAGACGCGCTTGAATATTTTAAAAAGGCCGCTGAAAATTTAAAAGGTAAGTTTGTTTTGGCAGGACATTCAAAGGGCGGAAACCTTGCCTTAAATACAGCCGTAAACTGCGGTTCAAAACTTCAGAAAAAAATCAGTACAATTTATAATTTTGATGGTCCGGGATTTTTGCCTGAATTCTTCCTTCGCGAAGAGTATAAAGCAATAGAAAATAAACTTGTTTCTGTTTATCCGGAACTTTCGGTTGTCGGAATGATTTTTAATCACCCAAAGAAATTCGAAATTGTAGAAAGTTCGGGTTTTGCAATTATGCAGCACGATGCAATGACATGGCAGATTCTTGGAAACAGTTTTGTAAATAAAGAGGCTTTTTCTGACGAAAGTAAAATTTTCCATAAAGCCTTTAATCGCTGGATAAAAAAACTGACAGTAGAGCAGCGCAAAAAATTTGTAAATGCACTTTTTGAAATAATAGAAGCGTCTGGTGCAAAAACAAATACAGATTTAGAAAAAAATGCACTTGCATCTTCTGCAAAGATGATTGCCGCATATTCACAATTGGATAAACAGACTAAAAAAGAAGTAAAAGAAATTTTAAGCGTTCTGAAAAGCGCCGTTCATTCATCCCTGCCGTTTATAAAATTTGCGGATATCTGATGTTTGATTTATAATATAAATTATGAATGATAGTACAATTGTAACGTCCAGCCCAATCGGGCAGCATTTGGATTCTATTGGTGAATCAAAGCCGGTTTCTTATCTGGTTTTCAACAAAAAAAAAGTTGAGCTTGTCGCAAAAATAACTATTGGCCGCGAGTCAGATAATGATGTCGTTGTAGATAATAAACTTGCAAGCCGTCATCATGCATTAATTCAGAAAATTAAAGATGCATATTTTATAAAGGATGACGGAAGCACAAACGGTACGTTTATAAATGGAATCCGCATTCCAGCCGGAAAATATGTTAAGCTTAATGCCGGTGATAAAATCACGATTGGAAATGCAAATCTCGTAATTTCATAAAGAGTATTTTTTGTGAATTATAATCGTATTAATGAAATTAATAAAATCCTCACGTCCGAAGCATTGTTCGAGCATGGAGAAATTTTCGGCATTGCAGAAAAAATGTGTGATGTTCTGGAAAACGAAGATTCTTCTTACCGGCCTGCAGCCCAGGATTCAAAGCCCGGTTCGCTTTTAGATTTTCATAACATTGATATTCCTGTAATTGTAATTCCCGATCCTCATGCGCGCCCGTACTTTTTAAAAAATATTTTGAATTATACGCTTCCTCAGGATTTTGTTTTTGGAATGAAAGAAATTTCTGTTTTTGAAGCACTTCAAAAAAATCTTGTAAATCTTGTTTTTCTTGGCGATGCGCTTCATACAGAAAGAACTACAAAAGACAGATGGTTCAAAATTGAAGAAGAATTTGATGAAGGTGTTTATGACGGCGAAAGCATGAAGGCCGAAATGAACGAAGGCCTTTCTCTTTTAATGGGACTGTATTATCTTAAAATTTCGTTTCCAAAGAATTTTCATTTTTTAAAAGGGAATCACGAAAATATTTTGAATGAAAATACAGACATAGATTATTCATTCAGAAAATATGCCGACGAAGGACAGATGGTAAAGAATTTTATGCAGACTTATTATGGCGACGATATTTTGTATCTTATAAGTCTTGTTGAAAATAATCTTCCGTTTGTATATTTTGGAAAATACTGCGTTATTTCCCATGCAGAACCAAAATTTTCATTTACAAAAGCCCAGCTTATTAATGCAAGAACAGAAAAATCTGTTGCAAAAAATTTAATCTGGACGGATAATGGCGAAGCAAAAAATAATTCAGCAAAGGAAACTATAGAAAATCTTTTTGGCGAAGAAGAAAATTCTTCCTGTAAAGAAGCATGTATTTATTTAGCAGGCCACAGATGCATACGAGGAAAATACAATATTCTGCAGGCTGGAAAATTTATTCAGATTCATAATCCTATGAACCAGAATATTGCATTGGTATATAATGACAGAAAATTTAATCCGGAAACTGATATAAAAAATGTTTTAGAATAAAAAAAGGGAGAAACTATGAGTGACGAATTTCCACCAATGATAGGTAAGTATAAGATTCTTGGAATAATCGCAAAGGGCGGAATGGGAACTGTTTATAAGGCAATTCATCCGTCTTTAAAACGTTATGTAGTTATTAAAAAATTAACTGCGCGCGGAAAAAGTGGAAGTGCGGAACGTTTTAAAAAAGAGGCGCAGATTCTTCTGGATTTGCAGAGCCCTTATATAGTTCACCTGTTTGATTATTTTACCGAAGCCGGATTCCGCTACATGGTAGAAGAACTTGTAGATGGTATTGCAGTTGATGCGCTTATTAAAAAAATGGTCTGCATTCCAACTCCAATTGCAATGCTTATTATGCAGGATGCTTGCTACGCTTTAAAATATGCGCATTCAAAAAATATAATTCATAGAGATATAAAACCCGGAAATATTTTAATTTCTAAACGCGGAGAAATTAAACTTGCAGATTTTGGAATTGCCAGCGATCAGGAAACTCAAAACGATTTAACCGAAAGCGGAATAGCTCTTGGAACTCCGTCTTACATGCCTCCGGAACAGTTTGAAGACAGTGCAAATGTAGATGAGCGTGCAGATATTTATGCACTTGGTGTTATGCTTTATGAAATGATTACCGGAACAAAGCCTTACAAAACCGGAAGCTTAACGGAAAGTCTTGCTAATGCAAAAAAGGGAAAATACATTAAGCCCGAAAAACTGAATAAAGATGTTCCAAAAGAAGTCAGTAAAATAATCAGAAAAATGATACGGCCAAAACCTAAGCACAGATATCAGTCGGTTAAGGCTGTTTTGAATGCTGTAAAAAAATATCTAAAGCATTATGATACTCACGAAATCCGCGTGTGCCTTGCAAAGGCTGTAATTGTAAAAAAATATGTGGATGAAGAAATCGTAAGAAAAGATATTGTAAAGCGCAGAATAAGAAAAATTACTGCGGCTGTTGTTTCTCTTGGTGCAGTATTTTTAATTATGTGGCAGACAGGTTTAATTCACAGACTTGTATTAAGAAAGATTTATGCACCCGTAAATATTAATATGACAGTTCCTTCATCTCTTCTGGAACAGACCGACCTTCCTATAAAGGCATTTTTCTTTGAAGACGACAATGATAAAATTCCTGAAATTAAAGACAGCAGCAGGGTTTTATTTAAAGAGGGCAGCCGGCTTATAGATAAAATTTATACTTTTGGAACAAAGGTTCAGGTAAGAACTTCTTATGATAAAAACACAGTTTATAAGATGAGAACCTTGTATTTAAAAAGCGGAAACTACAGAATAAAAATTGCAGCAGGCCCTTATGTCTGGTGGAACAGCTTTACAATTAACGAAAATGTAGACGAATGTGTTTTAAATTGTGATTTCCTGAAAAACATGAGGCGAACTTTAAAAGTTAATTTTCAAATTAATGATGCGGCAACAAACAGCAAAATTGAAGTTCCATATAATTGTGAAGTTTTATTTAACAATGAATGGAAAAGCTTGGATTCCGTGGATTTAGAGAAAATTACAAGCGGAACAGTCTGGAAATTCCGATTTACCGCAGACGGTTACAAGGAAAAAGTTTATTCACTTTTAATCGACTGGTATCAGGATGAACTGATGATTTGTACTGCTTTGGAAAGAATTTAATTTGACTATAATTCTGAATTGTTAGTATATTTAAAATATGAGCGATAATAAAGATTCAGAATTTTCAATTATTCCGACAGAACAGATTCTGCCTTCAAAACTTACAATAATTCCTCTTCAGGGAAGACCAATTTTCCCGGGCATATTTACGCCTCTCATGATTAATTCTCAGGACGATGTAAAAGTAGTAGAAGACGCTTACGAGAATGACGGCTTTATTGGAATTGTAATGGTAAAAAAAGATGAAGATGCTTCATCGGTTGCAGATTTGTGCCGTGTAGGAACTGCTGCAAGAATAATTAAAAAAATGAATTTACCGGATGGTGGAGTAAATATTTTTATTTCTACCGTAAAAAGATTCAAAATAAGAAAGACTCTTCATAATGCGGCTCCTATGGCTGTTGCAGTTGAATATCTTGATGACGAAGAAGCCGACACATTTGAAGTAAAAGCGCTTACCCGTGCACTTATAAGTGAAATGAAAGAGGTAAGCGAAAATAATCCGCTTTTCTCTGAAGAAATGCGCCTTAATAGGGTAAATATTGATAATCCGGGCAAGGTCGCAGATTTTATTGCTTCAATTTTAAATGTAGATAAAGAAGAACAGCAGAAAATTCTGGAAACTATAAATGTTCGCCAGCGAATGGAACAGGTTCTTGTTTTTATAAAAAAGGAACAGGAGCTGTTAAAGGTTCAGAAAAAAATTCAGAAAGAGCTGAATGAAAAAATTGAAAAAAATCAGCGTGAATATTTTTTGCGCGAAGAAATGAAAGAGATTCAGGAAGAGCTTGGCGAAACTCCGGATGGAAACGATACAGACTATCAGAAGTTTAAAAAGAAGATTGCTGAATTTAATTTTGAAGGCGAAATAAAGGAAACTGTAGAAAGTGAACTTTCAAAGCTTTCTATGATGGAACCGAATTCTTCGGAATGGATTGTTACACGTAATTATCTTGAACTCGTAACTCAGCTTCCATGGAAGGTTCCAGTTGCAGATGATTATGATTTAACCCGCGCAAAAAAGATTCTGGATGAAGATCATTTTGGACTCGAAGACGTTAAGAAAAGAATTGTTGAATATCTTGCTGTCCGCAAACTCAAGCAGGATGCAAAAGGTTCAATACTTCTTTTGGTAGGACCTCCGGGAGTTGGAAAAACTTCTGTAGGAAAATCAATTGCAAATGCAATGAATAAACCTTTCTACCGTTTTTCTGTTGGTGGAATGAGGGACGAAGCAGAAATTAAAGGACACCGCAGAACTTACATAGGCGCAATGCCTGGAAAAATAATTCAGGGACTCAAAATTACAAAGAGCAGCACTCCTGTTTTTATGATTGACGAAGTTGATAAGATGGGCTCAAGTCACAACGGAGATCCTGCAAGTGCTTTGCTTGAAGTTCTTGATCCGGAACAGAATGTTTCTTTCCGCGATACTTATCTTGATTTGCCTTTTGATATTTCAAACGTGTTCTTTATTCTGACGGCAAATACTCTGGACACTGTTCCAGAGCCGCTTTTGGACCGTGCAGAAATAATTCATCTTTCGGGCTATATTGATCAGGAAAAACTTGAGATTGCAAGAAAGTATTTAATTCCAAAGAACCTGGTAAAAAATGGTCTTGCAAAAAATCAGATTAAGTACACTAAAGCGGCTCTTCTCGAAATTGCAGAAGAGTATGCACGTGAATCTGGTGTCCGAAATTACGAAAAATGCCTGGATAAAATTCACAGAAAGATTGTAACAGAAATGATTTTTGAGGATGAATCCAATGGAAAATCCGTTAAAAACCGGGCCGAAAAGGGCAGTTTATCCTCTAATAAT
>JAEEGL013079953.1_pt1 | contig 15404 bp, 9 predicted proteins | sample 9134231 | NCBI WGS metagenome assembly JAEEGL01 (sample SAMN16246548, study PRJNA631951) | gut metagenome | biome: gut microbiome; feature: rumen; material: fiber-attached | host: Bos | place: Iran: Karaj | collected 2018-10 | reverse complement strand
GTTCACGATCTCGCCGATCGCGCCTTTGCCGTGGAAAGAAGTGGGGTTGAGGATGATTCTGTTTGCCATAAATGTGACCTCCGTTTTTTATTTCACCTACAGTATAACACAGATCTGCTGAAACGGAACATAAAATTTTCGCGCGCCGCAAAGTTTTTTACGGCGCGCCCCGGACGGCGGGGCGTTGACAAGTCCGCCCGGGTTTGCTACAATCATAACGGTTTTTTATCAAGCGTGCAAAAAAGGAGGGCCCCCGGGCCGCTCCCGTGCCTGAAAGAGGGATAACTTATGCGTAAACTCGGCAGACTATCGGTAATTCTGGTGTGCCTTGCGGCGATCGCGCTGCTCGTATCTTATCTGCTGATGGAATTCGGCGTGATCGGCAGCAGAAAAGGCACGTGCGGGCTGAACGGCGATAACGTGAAGTGGTCGGTGGATTGGCAGGGAAGGCTCACCTTTTCGGGCAGCGGCCCCATGGCCGATTTTACCGACGCGCCTTTGTTCCCGGGCGTTGAAAAGGTGCGTTCGGTCACCGTGAACCCGGGCGTTACGAGCATCGGCAGCGGCGTGCTGCGCGGCTGCGGCAAAATCCGCGTGATCTCGCTGCCCCCCGGCATGGAACGGATCGGCGCTTTCGCGTTTGAAAACTGCACGGCGCTGTGCACGGTGAACCTGCCGGCCGGGCTCTTAACGCTGGAGGAGGGCGCTTTCCGCGGCTGCGTGAACCTCACCACCGTGCGCCTGCCGGCGAGCCTTACCGGGATCGGCGAGGGTGTGTTCGAGGGCTGCACGGCGCTCACCACGCTCACGTTCCCCGAGGGGAACGAATACTACGCCGTGGAGAACGGCGCGATCTACCGCAAAAACCATAAGGGAACGATGGATTGATTCTTAATAAACGGATGAAGACCGGAGAGGAGGGAGCCGTATGAAGCGGATCGCCGTGGGGCTGTTGGCGCACGTGGACGCAGGCAAAACCACGCTCGGCGAGGCGCTGATGTTTGCCTCGGGCAATCTGAAAAAGCAGGGGAGAGTGGACCACGGCTCCTCTTTTCTTGATACCGATACGCTGGAACGCGCCCGGGGCATCACCATTTTTTCAAAGCAGGCGGTGCTGCCCTGCGGGGGCGATATTTTTACGCTCCTCGATACCCCCGGCCACGTGGATTTCTCGGCGGAAACCGAGCGCACGCTGCAGGTGCTCGATTACGCCGTGCTCGTGGTGAGCGGGACCGACGGCGTGCAGAGCCACACCGTTACGCTGTGGAACCTGCTGCAGCGCTACGGCGTGCCCGTTTTTATTTTCGTAAACAAAATGGACCTGCCGGGCACGGACCGGGAAAAACTTTTGCGGCACCTGCAGGGCAGGCTTTCGGATGCGTGCGTGGATTTTACGCACACGGATACCCCCGGGTTTTCCGAGGCGGCGGCGCTCTGCAGCGAGGCGCTTCTGGAAGAATACGAAACCCGCGGGGCGCTCTCCCGGGCGGCGCTGGCCGAAGCCGTGCGCGGGCGCAAACTCTTCCCGTGCCTGTTCGGCGCGGCGCTCCGGAACGAGGGCGTTTCCGAACTGCTCGGCGCGCTCTCGCGGTATACCCTGATGCCGGAATACCCGGCGCAGTTTTCGGCCCGCGTGTTCAAACTCTCGCAGGACCCGCAGGGCGCGCGGCTCACGTTTCTCAAGGTGACCGGCGGCTGTCTGCGGGTGAAGGATACGCTCCCCTCCGCCAAAAACACGGCGGGCGAAAAGGTGCAGCAGATCCGCGTGTATTCCGGCGAAAAATTCACGGCCGCGGATGCGGCCCCCGCCGGCACGGTTGCCGCCGTTACGGGCGTTTCGTTCGCCTCGCCCGGGGACGGCCTCGGCGCCGCGGCGGACGGCGTGCGGCCCTTTCTCACGCCGGTGCTCAGTTACCGCGTGATCCTGCCGCCCGGCGCGGATATCCATACCGCGCTTTCGAACCTCCGGCTGCTCGCCGCCGAGGACCCCACTTTGAACGTGGAATGGAACGAACGGCTCGGCGAGATCCGCCTGAACCCCATGGGAGAGGTGCAGCTCGAGGTGCTCGCGGGCGTGATCGAGGCCCGCTTCGGCCTCAAAGTATCCTTCGGCAAGGCCGGGGTGATCTATAAAGAGACCATAGAAAACACGGTGGAGGGCGTGGGGCATTTCGAGCCGCTCCGGCACTACGCCGAAGTGCATCTGATCCTGAAGCCCGGGCCCCGGGGCAGCGGCCTCCGGTTTTCCTCCGCCTGCCGCGAGGACCTGCTTGATAAAAACTGGCAGCGCCTGATCCTCACGCATCTGTATGAAAAAACCCACGTGGGCGTGCTGATTGGCGCGCCGATCACCGATATGGAGATCGTGCTCGCCTCCGGCCGCGCGCATCCCAAGCACACCGAGGGCGGCGATTTCCGGCAGGCCACCTACCGCGCCGTGCGGCAGGGCCTGCGCGAGGCGAAGAGCGTGCTGCTCGAGCCGGTGTGCGATTTTACGCTGGAAGTGCCCGCCGAGAGCGTGGGGCGCGCCATCACGGATATCCAGAATATGTGCGGCACGTTTTCCGCGCCCGAAACGGTGGGGGACAGCGCCGTGCTCACGGGCACGGCCCCGGCGGGGGAACTGGCGGATTACGGCGCCACGCTCACGCACTACACCCGCGGCCGCGGGAAACTTTCGTGCACGTTCGCGGGCTGGGCGCCCTGCCACAACGCCGAAGAGGTGATCGCAGCCGCGGGCTACGACCCCGACGCCGATCTTCTGAACCCCGCCGATTCCGTTTTCTGCGCCCACGGCGCGGGGTTCAACGTGAAATGGAACGAGGTGAAGGGGCGCATGCACCTCTCCGCCGCGCTCACGGAACGCCGCGCTTCCGCGCCGGAACAACCCCTTTCCGCGCCCGGCCCGAAGCGCGCCGGCGGCACCCGGGACGTGTTTGCCGCCGATAAGGAACTGATGGCTATTTTCGAGCGGACCTACGGCCCCGTGAAAAACCGCGCGGCCCCGGAGCAGACGCTGTTCGCCCCGCCCCCGTCCGCCGGGAAGCGCGCCCCCGCGAAGCCCGGCAAAACCTCGTTCGCGGGTCCGGAATACGTGCTGGTGGACGGCTATAACGTGATCTATTCGTGGGAGGAACTGCGCGGCGTTTCCGCCGGGAGCATGGCGGACGCCCGCGACGCGCTCATCCGCCTTCTGTGCAGTTACCGGGGCTTCCGGCAGTGCGAACTGATTCTGGTGTTCGACGCCTACCGCGTGCCCTGCAAAACGCGAGAGGTGGAGCAAATCGGCGGGATCAGCGTGGTGTATACCAAAGAGGCCGAAACCGCCGATACCTATATCGAGATCACGGCCCACGCCCTGGCGCCGGAGCACCGCGTGCGCGTGGTCACTTCGGACGGCATGGAGCAGATCATCATCCTCGGCGACGGCGCATTGCGCGTTTCCGCCGAGGCCTTCCACGACGAGATCCTGCGCACCCAGCAGGAGATCCGCGCGCGCATCGAATCGCAGGGCGGCTGAGCCGCGCGCCCGGAAAGAGGCTGATTTTTATGAATACGGAAGTTGTTTTCAGTTCCAAAACCGAAGCCCGGGCTGCGCTGCGCGCGGCCGCCGGGGCGATCCCGCCCGCCGAAAAGGCGGCCTTCAGTGCCCGGATCGCCGAAGCCGTGCTGCAAAGCGAGGTTTTCCGGCGGGCTTCAAACGTGTTTATCTACGTGAGCCTCCCGGGCGAGCCCGAAACGCGCCCCCTGCTGCTCGAAACGCTGCGGCAGGGCAAAGCCCTGTACGTGCCGAAATGCCTTCAGCGGCCGGAGATGCTGGCGGTGCGCGTCCGCGGCCTTGAGGAACTTTCGCCCGGCCCGTTCGGCATCCCCGAACCGCCCGCGCCCGCGCGGTATACCGCGCCGCGGCTCGATCTCGCGGTGGTCCCCTGCGTGGGCGTAACGTCCGAAGGCGTGCGCCTCGGGCACGGCGGCGGCTATTACGACCGCTTTCTTTCGGCTTCTTCCGCCGTAAGGCTATGCCTCTGCTTTTCCGCTCTCGTGCGCCCGGCGCTCCCGCGGGAAGCGCACGATATCCCCATGGACCTGGTGGCCACCGAGCGGGGGCTTTTTGCCTGCGCCGCTCCCGGAAAGGAACGCTTATGAAAAAAATCGCAAACATCATCAATTTCGTGCGGTCGGTGGAGCCGCGCGCCGAAAACGACGGCTTTCTCTTCGATACGCTGAGAAAGGAACTGGCGCTGTGCCGGGAATACGGCTTTCCCTCCACGGTGCTGCTGCAGTACGACGCCCTCGTGAAACCCGAATATCAGGCGCTCGTAAAGGCGGAGCCGCTGGCGGAGCCGGGGCTCTGGCTGGAGGTGGTGGGCCCGCAGGCGCGGGACGCCGGCATCCCCTGGCGCGGCCGGTGGGACTGGGATTGGGACGTGCGCTGCTCGTTCCTCACGGGCTATACCCCCGCCGAACGTGAAAAACTCATCGATACGGCCTTCGGGCGGTTTTATGAGATCTTCGGCCGGTATCCCGCCGCGGCGGGCGCATGGACGGTCGACGCGCACTCGCTTTCGTATATGCGCGAAAAATACGGCCTTGCCGCGTTCTGCAACTGCAAGGAGCAGTTCGGCACGGACGGCATCACGCTCTGGGGCGGCGTGCCGTTCGGGGGCTATTACCCCTCGAAAACAAACGCGCTGCTGCCCGCCGGAACGCGCGAAAACCAGATCCCGCTGCCTGTGTTCCGTATGCTGGGCGCGGACCCCATCGACCAATACGACCTCGGCCTCGGCGACCCAGAGAAAAACCAGCAGGTGGCCTCGCTCGAGCCCGTATATCCTTTGGGCGGCGGCAGCCCGCGGTGGGTGGATTGGTTTCTGCGCGAGACCTACGGCGGCCGCGCCCTCTCCTTTGCCTACGCCCAGTTCGGGCAGGAAAATTCCTTCGGGTGGGAGGCGATCTCGAATGGCTTGCCCATGCAGATGCAAAAACTCAAAGAAAAGGCGCTTTCCGGCGAGGTGGAAGTGCTCACGCTCGGCGACACGGGCCGCTGGTTCTCCGGGACCTACGCCGTTACGCCCGAAAACGTGTGTGCCGCTGCCGGCGACGCCGCGGGGCAAAACCGCGGCACGCTGTGGTACGCCTCCCGTTTTTACCGGGTGAATCTGTATTACGAGCGGGACGCCCTCTGGGTGCGCGACCTGCAGCTTTACGCCGATTCCTACGCCGAGCCGAACCTTACCGAAAAAAACACGGACGTGCGCTGCGGGCATTTCGCCCTGCCGGTCACGGACGGCTTCCGTTTTTCCGCCGGGGGCGTGCGCGCCGGCATCTACCCGTATCTCGGGGCGGAACCGATGCGTTTTTCCGGCGCGCCGGAGATGCGTTCGCTGCCGCCGGAGCGCGCCGAAGTTTCGTGGGGCGATCTGCGCTTTACCGCGGCGCCGGGGCGCTTTTGCGCCGTGTGCGCAAAGCCTGGCTTCTGCCTGCGGTTCCGGTTTGCCGATCTGCCCGCCGTGCCCTATGCGCGGGTAACGCCCGAAGCGCTTTTTATGCGTTTCGTGGATTTTACCGGCCGCGCCTTTTTCTACGCGCTGCGGCTCGGCGCGGGCCGCTTTGCCGAAACGCCGGAGGGGATCGCCGTGTTTCCCGACGCGCGCGGGGAGATCGCGTTTGTTACAGAGATCGAATAACGGCAGTATTCTGAAAAAAGAGGCGTGACCGCCACAGTCACGCCCCTTTTCTTTTTTTGTTTTTGTGCTTCCGGCGTTAAAAATTCGCGCCGTTCCAGCCCCAGTTCGCGTAGCCGCCGTATTTCACGTACACGCGGTCCGGCGCGATGCCGAGGCGGGTTTGCAGGATGCGGCAGATCTCGGCCGTCATGCGTTCGCTCGCGGCGGGCTGCACGTCGCCGAGCAGCGCCACGTCCACCATCGCGGCGTCGGAATCGTTTTTGCCCGCGAACCAGATCTGCCGGTCCGGGGCGATCTCCACCATCAGCCAGCGTTCGGTTTTGCCCGGGAAGCATTCGATCGCCTTGCCGAGATCGGCTTTGATTGCTTCGGCCGCGGGGCCGTTCACCGGGGCTGTGGTGCTGAGTTTGATATAGGGCATATAAATCCTCCTTTACCGGCTTTTGCCGCCGTTAATCAAACAAAGGTTTTCTGAAAAACGCGCCGTCGGAATACGGTACGGGTATTTCGTTGGCTTTGATTTTTTCGATCAGTTTCTGCATGGAAAAGCGTTCAACTACGGGCAGGTCCACGTCGGAGAGCGGCACGGGCGGCCGTTTCGTGAAGGCGGGATAAGCGTTGATGTCCGGCAGCCGGGAGATAAAGGGGTAATTGCGGCCGTGCAGAATCAGCACCTCGCCCTTCTCTTTGTTCAGGCGCTGCAGTTCCGAAACGGAGATCAGCGCGCGTTCTTTGCCGTTGTCGGTTTTGATCGTACCGCAGAGTTTGCTGAGTTCCTCCAGAAGTTCCAGTTCCCTGGAGGTGAGGAACATCCAGTTGTCGCAGTTGCCCTTGATGGTTTCCGCGTCTTCCTTGTATTTCCGCTTGAGCTGGTGCTTGCTCTGCACCACCAGATAAAAGCGCATGTTGCGGCTTCTGGCGGCGGAAATCATCGAGGCCATATCCGGCAGCGCCGGAATGTTGCAGAATTCGTCGAGCACAAAATTCACCCGCACGGGCAGCCGGTTTTCTTCGGCGTTCTGCGCCGTTTCGATCAGGATCTCGTAGGCCTGCTTCACGAAAGCCGTTACCATGGCGTGATAGGTGGTCTTTTCGTCGGGCACCAGAATATACACCGCCGTTTTTTCCCTGCCGATATCGGCGATGTTGATATCGCTCCGGGAGAGCATGGCGCACAGGTTCGGCTGGGCGTTGAAGAGCCCCACCATGGAATACGCCACGCCGTAGATGCTCTCCATCGTGCCCGAAATGGCCGTGTTGTAAACGCCCTTGAGGTTGGAGGCCGCCACGTGGGTGTCTTTCATCAACTGCGCGATTTTTTTCAGATCCGCGGCGAAACTCATGTTCGTCATCGTGCACAGGCTCGCGAGGTTGAATTCGCTCTCTTTTCCGTAATCGGCGAGCAGGAGCAGGCTGCCCACAAGCAGTTTTTTCGCCATGTTCGGCCAGAAGATGTCGTTTGTTTTTTCCGTTTCCTCCGCGCCGAGCATCTCAACGAAATCGTTAAACAGGGAGATGCCGAGCCCCTGCGATCTGTTCTTGTATACATCGTAGGGGTAGGCCAGCGGATTCCAGCAGGAACCGGCGCCGAGATCTCTGAAATTCAGCACCACGATCCTGTAGCCCTTTTCGCGCGCGAGGCCGGAGGTGCGATCAAACACTTCGCCTTTCGGGTCCGTTACGATAAAGGATTCGCCCGCTTTCGCGAGGATGTTTACGAGCGGCATGCAGAACAGCCGCGTTTTTTTGGAACCCGTTGCGCCGAAGATGATGGTGTGCGTATCGGTATTGTCCACCACGGCGGTCTCCGTATCGCTTGCCAGCGGAACGCCGCCCGCGGAATAGCGCCCTTCGGTAACGTAGTCTTCGTCGCTGAGCGTGAGACGGATCCCGGATTTGTCGATCTCTTCGGGTGTGGCCCAGCGCGTTTCCTTCTCCTGGGGCAGATATTTCCGGTATTTATATTCGTTGTTCACGGTGCATCCTCCTCTCTCAGAACCCGATCCTGTCGGCTTTTTTGCCGTTCGCGATAAACCTTGCGACGTACGCGCTCCCGGGCGCAAATTCGGCCAGGTCTTCCGCGGTGAGCAGGCTGTATTCCGCTTCGCGCGAGAGCACCTGATACACGATGTCGCACGCCAGCATTTCAGCCGTGTTGTAGCCGCTGAAACTGGCGCTTGTCTTCAGCTGCGCAAGCGTTTGCGTGAGCAGCTGCTCGGCGGAAGGATCCAGCGAGAGGCCGTACGCCCCGATCTGCCGCTGCAGGCGGCGCAGCATGCTCTCTTCTGCGGGGGCCGAGATGTGCAGTATCTCCAGCCGCAGATAGGCGGAAACCACCGAGATCAGTTCGTCGTGGTCGCCCTGCCGCTTATCGTTCACCGAGAGCACCAGCAGCCAGTGCTCGCTGTGGTCCCGCAGGTATTCCATAAAATCGCGGAAATAGGTCTCGTTGCAGTGGTTTTCCCACTCGTCCAGTTCAATATGGATCACGCCGCGGTATTCGCCGTAGCACCCGGCAGCGCTTTCCAGCGCTTCAAAAAACAGTTTGAAATCGTTAAAAAACACGTTCGGCGGGCAATACCCCAGGCGGTATTCAAAAAAATTGACGTCGCCGCGGAATTCCATAAGGTTCGTTTCGTCCTCAAGAAAATCGGCGAGCAGTTTCAGAAGTGTGGTTTTGCCCGAGCCGCGTTCGGTGATCCAGAACATATCGGGCATCACCGGGCGTCCGCTGCCCACGCCCGGCCCGATCTTCTCCGAGAGCGTTTTCAGCCTGCGGAGCAGCGCTTTGAATTCTTCGGCGCCGTCGAGAGTGTTGAGTCGGTTCTGGTCCATGCGATCGTTTCTCCTTTCGTTCCGGCCGCCGCGCGGCCGATCTATTTCAGTATACCGCGTTTTCCGTTTTCTTTCAAGTTTTTTTTGCGCCGGCGCCGCCGCGCGCGGGAGCGGGGCGGGGATATAAGAGAAAATCATTGATTTTTGGCTTTCGTTGTGATATATTGATCGTAAACCGGCCCCAATAGTGCCGTACCCCCTGAAAGAAAAGCGCCCATTTCACAGAAACGAGGTCCTTTCCATGCTGCAGTTTCCCGAATACGTCGTTCCCGATTTCTCGCGGGAGCCCTTTCTCAGCGCGCCGGACGCGTCCTTCGCCCCGGCGGGGGAGGGGTATCTCCCGGAGCGGTTCTACGCCACCACCATCTACCCCGAGTATTTCAAGATCGGGGGGCGCTGGCGTCTGCTGCGCCGGAGCCGTATGGATTGCGCCGTGGTGCTGCGCGGCGGCGAGCCCGTGGCCGTGGAGCCGCGCCTCGTAAAGCCCGGCGAGCCGGTTGCGGTGGGCCGGGTGGACGACGGCAGCCGCGGCGTGTACGTGCACGCCGATTGCTTCCGGCAGCCCGGGGCCGAAAAGCCCGCGGCGGCGTTTGCCTTCCGCACCGGGCGCTCAAGAGAGACCTCGTTTTCGCAGGATTACGACGCGCTCTACGAACTGCTGCGCCACGAGCGGGACCACGGCTACGTGGTTTGGGTGCTCGGCCCGGCGTGCGTATTCGATTCCGACAGCCGCGCCGCCATGGCCGCCCTGATCGGCCGCGGCTACTGCGATTGCCTCTTTGCCGGGAACGCCCTCGCCACGCACGATCTCGAGGCCGCATTGTTCCACACGGCGCTGGGGCAGGATATCTACACGAAAGAGGCCGCCGAAAACGGCCACTACAACCACCTCCACACCATAAATTTAGTGCGCACGGCGGGTTCCATACCGGCGTTTATCGAAAAATACGGCGTTTCGGACGGCGTGATGCACGCGCTCGTGCGCGAAGGAAAACCCTTTGTGCTGGCAGGCTCCATCCGGGACGACGGCCCGCTCCCCGAGGTGATCGGCGACGTTTACGCTTCCCAGATCGCCATGCGGAACGAGATCTGCAAAGCCACCACCGTGATCTGCCTCGCCACCCAACTCCACACGATCGCCACCGGCAATATGACGCCCGCCTGGTGCGAGGCGGAAGGGAAGATCCGCCCCGTGTATTTCTATTCGGTGGACGTTTCCGAGTTTGCCGTGAACAAACTGCGGGACCGCGGCTCCATGCGCGTGCGCGGCCTCGTGACCAACGTGCAGGATTTTCTCGTGAACGTGGAGCGCGGCCTGCGCTGAACGGGTAAAAAGAATACGGTTCCTCGCCGGTATGCCCGGCGCGGGACCGTTTTTATTCTGCATTGTTTCGGTTTTGCGGATGAATTGACGGCAAAGCCGCCGTGAATCGGCAGCGCCGTGATTTCTCGCTGCGCTCCGTGAATTGAATTGCGCCTGTATGCCCCGAGGGGCAATTCATGCGCGGAATTTGCTTCGCAGATTCCGATTTATCTGCTCACGTGCCTGTAATACAGCCGGAAGCACACCAGCAGCGCCATGTTGCAGGCGATCATGCAGCCCCACGCGGCCGTGAGGCCGAGCCCGAACACGCGCGTACAGATCAGCGTGCCGCCGATGCGCACGCCCCACATGCAGATCACGTTGAATACGAAGGGCATCGTGGTTTTTCCCGCGCCCTGCAGCATGCCCTCGGTAACGATGGAAACACCGTAGAAGGGCTCGCTGAGCGCCACCATGCGCAGCACCGCCGCCCCCAGCGCGACCACCGCGGCATCCTTAGAGAAAAGGCGCACCATGGCCGGGGCAAAGGCGAAGAGCAGCCCGCCCGAAACCGCCATCATGCCGAATTCCAGCACGATGATCACGCGCGCGAGCGCGCGCTGCCGCTCCCGGTCCCCGGCGCCCACGGCGTTGCCCGTAAGCGTGGCGGCGGCCGTCTGCATGCCGAAGCCCGGCACGTAAAAGGCGGATTCCACCGTGTTTGCGATCGTGTGCGCGGCGGTGGAGAGCTGCCCCAGCGCGTTGATGCAGCTCGCAAACACCACGTAGCCCAGCGAAGTGAAAAACCGCTGCGCCATGTTCGGCAGGGCGATCCGCAGGCAGGCGCCCAGCACGGCCTTATCCGGCCGCAGGCTCTCGCCCCGGGGCGAAACCGCGGGGTTGCGCAGGAAAGCCGCCGTGTTCAGCACGCCGCCCAGCGCAAAGGCGGCCGCGCTCGCGGCAGCCGCGCCGATCACGCCCATCCCGGCCCCCGGCACCGTAAAGCGCAGCCCGAAAAGGCTTGCTTCGCGCGTGGGGTAGATCAGCAGAAAATTCAGCGCCACGTTCGTAACGTTCACGAGAATGCTCGCCCGCATGGGCGTGCGGGTATCGCCGGCGGCGCGCAGCACGGTGCCGAAAATGATCTGCGCCGTGCGGAAAAGCATTGGCAGGTAAAGGATGAAAAAGTAGGCGGAGGCGGTGCTTTGAATGGCGGGATCGGCCTGCATCCATTTCGGGATCACACCCGAGAGCGAGAGGGTTGCCGCGGTAAAGGCCGCGCCCGTGATCAGCGCGGTGAGCACGCTCTGCGCGGCCGCTTTTTTTGCCCGCGCGCCGTCCCCGGCGCCCAGCGCCTGCGCGATCACGGCCAGAAAGCCCACGCCGAGGGCGTGGACCGCACTGCCGATCAGCCAGTTCACCGTGGTGGTGCACCCCACGGCGGCCGTGGCCAGCGTGCCGAGCGAGCCCACCATAAAGGTGTCCACGTACTGCACCGCCGTTTGCATGAACTGCTCCAGCATCGTGGGCCAGGCAAGCGATACCACGGCGCGCAGGGTCTCTTTCGTATTCGGTTCCGTTTTTGCCGCTGCGGGTAAAGAATCCATCGTTTCCGTTCCGTTCGGGGCCGCCGCCGGGCGGCCGTTTTTCTCTCCGCATAGCATAGCATATCCGCGGGCGGAATGCAAGTTTTATCTTTTTTATATTTCTTATTTGCACAACCGCGCACCGTTTTTTTTGTGCTGTTTGCATGTTGCAAAGGGCCCCTTGTTATTGTATAATAATTATTTGTAAATCTCTTTTTAGGAGGATGTCTATGAAAAACCGTTCTCTATTCAGAAAAACCCTGCTGATCGTGCTTTCGCTGGTCATGGTGCTCACCATGATCCCGGTGATCGGCGCGGTCTTTACACCCAGAGTACGGGCCGCAAACGGCGACTCTACGTTTGTGCCTTCCGGTAACGGTGCGTACGTGTATTTTAGTTATACCGGATCGAGCGTTAAAGCGCCCACTTGGACGTCGTACACACCCCCGCATATGGTCGGTACCGAAATCGGCCAACAGGATGATATAGAGTGGCCGGTGATGGAATCCGGCAGTTGGACCGTAAACGGCACCTCATACAATAACCGTATTTTTGTTGATCGTGCCAATCACCGGAACGAGGGCGGTAATTACGTTACGCATTTTTATACCGCCGATCTTTCTTCTTACCTTGGTTGTATTTATTATCATCTGGATTATACCAAGCCTTACGATACAGAGTATTCTTACACCCACGGTACGAATTTCATTACGCAGTTGGTGCTTTATTACTCTTCCAGCAGCAACGACGACGCCTCAAACTGGCTTTCGAACCACAGTTGGACGGATTGGAGCGGCAACTTCAACGCCGGTGATAAAAGCAGCAGTAAATACGTCCATTCCGGTTACAGAACCGGCACCGACCCGTACATCGCGATCAAAAAGGTTTTGGTTGCCGACGGTCATCCTTCCTCGGTATCGTACGGCGGCGTAACGTATTACGCGGTCGGCTCCGGCGCCATTGCACAGTTGCCCGCGGAAGGCGACGGCATGGTGGACCTGAATAAGGGCAACAGCGGCGACGATCTGTATCTGATGGCCACCGTGGATCACAAAGCCGGTCCCGCGCTTACCGGACTTACGAAAGCGCAGAGCGGCAATTCCGGTACCGCGCAGAATAACCTTATAAACAACGGCTACACCATCGCCACGGACCAGAGCGGCAACTATCAGGATACCAATGCCGGTGCGGGCGGCGATTATAACTACGTCGGTTATAAATCCTCCGTTTCCACCACGGTGAATTCGGACCGTTTGCGTGAGGCCTATAAATACGCGAAGGATTGCTACGACAACGGCGGCAGCATGTATTCCGGCCTGCAGAACGCACTTGCCGCAGCGGCAAACATCCTTTCCGACGTGAGCGACGGCTACACGACTTCCACCCAGGCGCAGATCGACGCGGCCACGCTCGCGCTTTACGACGCCATGCCCGCGATGAGCCTGAACACCGAGTATACGGCGAACATCAACACGGCCTACATGCGCCGTTACTTCAAGTTCACCCCCTCTTCCAACGGCAAATACGTATTTTTCTCATACGCGACCTCGGGCGATTCCAGAGGCTATCTGTACAGCAGAAATTCCACCTACGGCATCGGAAGCTCGGTTGCGAGCAACGACGACAACAGCAGTTCAAGGCTCCAGAATCTGCTGAATATGGGCAACAACCAGTTTTATTTTGTAACCGACAGTCTTTCCGCCAACACCACCTACTATTTCTACGCCGATTTCTGGAGCACCAACACCGGTTCCTTCCCGCTGAAGGTATGCAAGGCTTCGGATATCACGTTTGACGCCACCGGCGGCTCCGCCACGTTTACCCAAACGCTTCCCGAAGGACATACGATGCGGATGAACAAGACCGGTATTACACGCTCGAATCATGAACTTATCGCCTGGTCCACAAACGGAAACGGTGAACAGGCGAAGAACTGCATGGCGTCCCAGACGATCACGATCCCGAGCAGCGAAACAACGTACTACGCCCGCTGGAATCCCACCAACGCGCCCACGCTTACGCTGAACAACGATTATACGGCAACGATCGACGCCGCCGGCGAGGTGGAATATTATCAGTTTACACCCACCGAAACCAGAAAATACGTTATATACGGGCTTTCCTCTACCGACACCTACGTTCTGCTGCATGATTCGTCTGCCTACGCGGCCAATGTAACCAAAATAACCTATGACGACGATAGCGGAAAAACCAATTTCGGACAGAGCGGCAACCAGTTTTTCCTTAACTATCAACTGGACGCCGGCACGACCTATCTTTACGGCGTGAAATTTTATTACCATACCTCCGGCGACAATGCTGTTACCGGTTCCATCCCGTTCCGTTTCGAGGCGGTTTATAAGATCATTTTCAACGCCAACGGCGGTGAGAACGCGCCCGCAACGGCGGATAAATTCTATAATAAGACCTACACGTTCACCTCCGCCGCGCCCACCCGCAACGGTTATACCTTCCTCGGCTGGAGCACCAGCAGTTCGGCCACGAGCGCCACGTATGTTGAAGGCAATACTTACGACGGCAACGCCGACCTCACGCTTTACGCGGTATGGCAGCCCAAAACCTACAGCGTAACGCTGAATAAAAACAACGGCACCGGCGGTACAGACAGCGTGACCGCCACCTTCGACGCTGCGATGCCTTCCATTACGAAACCTTCCCGCACGGGCTATACCTTCGCCGGGTATTACGATACTTCCGCAAACACCGGCGGCACGCAGTATTACAGCGCTTCGGGCAGTTCCACCCACGTCTGGGATAAATACGAGAACACCACCGCGTCCAATACCCTTTACGCCCGCTGGAACCCGAACGTAACCCTTGCCACCGGCACGGGCTACACCGTCACGCAGCAGCCCGCCTCCAACGTGGTCTATAACGGCAGCACCACGTTTAAGATCACCCTTTCCACGGGGTATACGAACAGCGACGTGCCTTCCGCATCCGCCACCGGCGGCGCCGTTGTTACCTCCTCCAGGAGCGGCAGCGTGATCACCTATACGGTTACGGGCATCACCCAACCCACCACGGTCACCGTGGGTGACGCCGCGATCAACAGATACAACGTTACGTTTACGAAGAACGGCACGGGTTACACGAACACAACGCCCGCCTCTGCCGTGAACCACGGCGGCAGCGTGAGTTTCACGGTCACGCTCAGCACCGGCTACACAAACAGCCCGAATCCGCAGGTCACCGCCACCAACGGCTCGGTAACGGCATCCAAGAGCGGCAACACCATCACGTATACCGTTTCGGGCATCACCGCCGCCACCGAGATCAACGTGGGCGCCGCCACGCGCAATACCTATACCGTCACCTTTGAGGCGGAAGACGGCACGGTGCTCAGCACGCAGACCGTTTCCCACGGCGGCAGCGCCACCCCGCCCGCCGCGCAGACGAAGGCCCCGGACGACGTCTACCACTATTCCTTCAACGGCTGGAGTGGCTGCACGAATATCACCGCCGATACCACCATCCGGGCTGCATTCACGCCTGAAGCGCACGCGTTCGATACGTTCGTAGCCTACACGCAAACGCCGAACTGCCACGTCGCCGGCACGGGAACGTATAGGTGCACCGGCTGTACGGCAACCACGAGCAAGACCGAAGCCATCGACCCGAACAACCACGACGGCGGCACCGAAGTGAGAGGCGCCGTACCCGCCACCTGCAAGACCGAAGGCTACACCGGCGACACCTACTGCCTCGGCTGCAACACGAAGATCGCCGACGGCACGAATACCGGCCTTGACGCCGCAAACCATGAGGGCGGCACCGAAGTCCGCGGAACAGTCACCGCGACCTGCAAGACCGAAGGCTACACCGGCGATACCTACTGCCTCGGCTGCAATACAAAGATCGCCGACGGTGAGAACACCGGCCTTGACGCCGCAAACCACGATCGCGGCACCGAAGTCCTCGGAACAATCCCCGCCACCTGCAAGACCGAAGCCTACACCGGCGATACCTACT
>JAEEGL011169507.1_pt1 | contig 15404 bp, 14 predicted proteins | sample 9134231 | NCBI WGS metagenome assembly JAEEGL01 (sample SAMN16246548, study PRJNA631951) | gut metagenome | biome: gut microbiome; feature: rumen; material: fiber-attached | host: Bos | place: Iran: Karaj | collected 2018-10 | reverse complement strand
TTTAGAATTAAACGCATAGTTGCTTATGATTAAGGACAATCAAACATTTTTTAACAGACTGCATATTGTACTTGATTGCATAGTAACAGCATTTGCATATATATGTGCCTGGTTTGGCAGAATGGTTGTTTTTCCACCGGTAAATCAAGGCGTTTTGCCGATGAAAACCTACTTTTTTGCCTTATATTTTATTGTACCGGGCTATTTGGCGATTTATGCCACACTGAACCTTTACAAACCAAAAAGAATGACATCTTGGTTAAGGGAAGTTGCCGACATAATCAGAGCAAATGTTGTCGGAGGCATGATCTTTCTGGTAGTACTCTACCTGATCAAACAGCCGAACTTTTCAAGATCCCTGATCTTCTTCTTTGCTTTACTGAATGTGATCTTTATGGCGCTTTACCGTTTCCTGGTGCGCAGAACACTTTCGTACATAAGGAAGAAAGGACACAATTCCAAGCAGGTTGTGATCGTGGGATACTCAAGAGCGTGCGAACAGTACATAGACAGAATTCTCGTAAATCCTCAGTGGGGATATGAGATAAGAGGAATTCTGGATGACGAGGTTCCTGCGGGAACATATTACAAAGGAATTCAGGTTCTCGGAAGAATAGATAATCTGGAAGTGGTACTTCCTCAGAACAAGCTTGATGAAATAGCGATAGCCCTTCCGCTTAAGAATTATTCGAGACTTGAGGAAATAGTCGGAATCTGCGAGAAATCGGGAGTACATACGAAGTTTATTCCGGATTACAATGCGGTGATCCCTTCAAGGCCTTATACCGAAGATCTGTCGGGACTGCCGGTAATCAATATAAGACGTGTTCCGCTTACTTCGACATTTAACTGGTATATAAAAAGAGCGGTTGATATTGTAGGTTCGCTTGTTGCGATAATCATCTTTTCACCGATTATGATCATCTCGGCAATAATAATAAAGTTCAAAGGCGACGGACCTGTATTCTTCGTGCAGGAGAGAGTCGGTCTTCATAATAAACCATTTAAAATGTACAAATTCCGTACCATGGTTGAACAGAAGCCCGAAGAGGAAGAAAAAGAATGGACCACGAAGAATGACCCGAGAGTTACGGGCTACGGAAAGTTTTTAAGAAAAACAAGTATCGACGAAACACCGCAGTTTTTCAATATATTAAAAGGCGATATGTCACTTATAGGACCGCGTCCGGAAAGACCGCAGTTCGTTGAACAGTTTAAAGAAGAAATACCGAGATACATGATCAAGCATCAGGTTCGTCCGGGTCTTACGGGATGGGCACAGGTGCACGGATACAGAGGCGATACATCCATAAGGAAGAGAATCGAATACGACATTTACTACATCGAGAACTGGACGATATGGCTTGATGTCGAGATTATTCTGTTGACATTCCTTAAAGGATTTGTAAATAAAAACGCATATTAGGAGGAGACCCTTATTTAAAGGTAAGAAATCAAATGGCCAAAAAAAATGACAGACGTAAAAAAGGTGGGAATAAGGTAGTTCGGAATATCATAATAGGTGTTGAGGCATTAGTTCTTATTGCGGTAATTGTTGTTTTGATCTTTGTATTTAAAAATACAAAAAATGATGAAGAAACCGGAGCAACAATTTACAGAATACCTGAAGATGAAATCATATTCAATCCGCCGGCAAACGGTGAAAGTGTAGAGGATATTCCTGAAATGAAGGAATATACAACACTTGCGTTCTTCGGAGTTGATGCCCGTAACGGCACGCTCAAAAAGGGAACAAGAACGGATACAATCATCATTTGTGCTATTGATAATGAGACAGGCGATGTCAGACTCTGCAGTGTATATCGTGATACGCTTCTTAATATCGGAACGCAGGAAAACGCTTCTTATCAGAAATGTAATGCAGCTTATGCATACGGCGGTCCCGAGCAGGCGCTCAATATGCTCAATCAGAATCTTGACTTATACATTACCAAGTTCGTAACCGTAGGATTTGACGGTGTTATGAAAACGGTAGATGCCGTAGGCGGTGTAGATATCGATATTCAGCAGAATGAGATCAAGTACTTAAACGATTATCAGGCTTCAATGTACTCTACGGAAACAAATACCGTAATTACGGATAATTATGTTCCTGTTACCAATACAGGTCTTCAGACATTGTCGGGATATCAGGCATTGGCATACTGCCGAATCCGTTATACAAGCGGTGATGATTTCAGACGTACAGAGAGACAGAGAGATGTTCTCAAGCAGATAGTTACCAAGGCTAAAAAGGTTAATCCCAAGCAGATCACTACTATAGTCAACGATGTTCTTCCTTATGTTGCGACCAACATGGATGTCGATCAGGAGATCATCCCCATGGCTACAAGGGTAGGAGATTACGAGATCGTTGAATCAAAGGGATTCCCTTTTGACGGCAAGATAAAGACCGGATTACTTGGTTCAAAGGGAAGCTGCGTTATCCCCGTTGATTTATTAAGCAACGTAGAGGATCTTCACGCATTCCTTTATCCCGATGTTGAATATACTCCTTCTCAGACAGTTATTGATATAAGCAATTCAATATCGTCCGAAGCGTCCAAATACGGATATTAAAAAGTGTCGACAGACTAAAGGTGCCCGGCACCCTGATGGGTGTCGGGCATTTTAAATAATCAGCGAAACATACTTGAAGCGGTGCTCTGCACCTTTTATAAACGGTAACAAAAATGATTGACAGACCTACAGTAGATGTCATTATTCCTTCATACAAACCCGGTGAGTCATATATAAAACTCATCGAAATGTTGGAAAAGCAGACATATCCGATCAACAGAATAATCGTCATGAACACCGAAGAGCAGTATTATACTTCTCTGATGTTTAATCATTCGCTTGATAAAGTGTATGATAACATTCATGTTACGCATATCTCCAAAAGGGAATTTAACCATGGAAGAACAAGGCACGACGGTGTACTTCGTTCCGAAGCGGATATTTTTGTCATGATGACCGACGATGCGGTGCCCAAAAGCGAAGACATGATCGAAAATCTTATTAGCCCGCTTGTTTCGAACAAGGCTGTCGTATCCTATGCAAGACAGGTTGCCAAAAAGAATTCCAATGAAATAGAGAAGTTTACGCGTAATTTCAATTATCCGAGAAAATCCAGACTTAAGAGTATGGAGGATTTGAAAGAACTCGGGATAAAGACATATTTCTGTTCAAACGTCTGCGCGGCTTACAACAGGGATGTTTACGAAGAACTCGGAGGCTTTGAAGAATACATTATCTTTAATGAGGATATGATCTATGCCGCACATGCGATAAAAGCAGGATATAAGATAGCTTATACCGCAAGTGCCGAAGTCATTCACTCGCATGATTACGGAAACATTGCTCTTTTTAAAAGAAACTTCGATCTGGGAGTTTCGCAGGCGGATCACCCCGAGATATTTAAAAACATTTCGTCATCTGCAGAAGGAAAGAAACTTGTTTCAAAGACTATAGAACATTTAAAGAAAAGACGTAAGAGCATACTGATACCCAAGCTTATAGTTAACAGCGCATTCAAATTAATGGGCTACAAACTCGGATATATGTATGAATACCTTCCGAAATGGCTCGTAAAAAGACTTTCATCCTTACCCGAATACTGGGTGGGCAAAGATGTTTACGAGAACAATAAAAAGATTAATTTCAATGCCGGCTACGGAATAAAAGGCGAGGAGAGAATCGACGGAAGAAAGATACACAAAGCATCCAGTGTCGACAATACATACAGGGAAGCGGGACATAAATCGACACTCAGGGATGAGATCAAGGTCCGTCCGAAAGACAAGATGATCGACAGATCGCATATTCCCGAGCCCAACAGGGATGTAGCATGGAAGAGCTACAGCGAAACCGTCGGCAAGGAAGAAACGGCAAAGAAAGAATCGCCCAAAGAAGAAGCGGCTAAAGAAGAGAATTCTTCAGAGGATAAAAAAGAAGAAGCATAAAACATGCAATTTTCACATAAAAGTTTCATAATCTAATCATCCTAAATTAAGGAGGCACTTATTATGAGCAAGGAAAACGGAAAAGGTAATAAATTTTTAACGGTTTTATATGTTATATTTACCGGAATTCTATTCGGTATATTTGCTTCGGTTACTTTTACGGGATTAACGATCATATCCAATAAAACGGTTATTCCCTTTGTAACAGATGCTGTTCCCGATCCTGCATTTACGCAGACCGTAGTTGTTTCTGCCGATCCCGACAAGAATCATGACGGCGGAGGAAGCAATGCCCAGATAGAGATCAATCCGGAAGAAAAGATCGAAGAAGTTGAAGATATCATTATGGTAGCGGAAGATTATACGGTTGCCGAAGTTGCAGAAAACTGTATGCCTGCTATCGTTTCGATCAATGTCATCGGTGAATATGATTATTACGGTTATATCGCAGAAGGCGAGAGTGCCGGAAGCGGAATCATTGTTGGCGAAAGTGATGAAGAACTTCTTATTGCGACTAACTATCATGTAGTTGCCGACAATAAATCGATCACAATTAATTTCTGTGACGGTTCAAATGCCGAAGCAACCGTAAAAGGAAAGAAAGTTTCCATGGACCTTGCGGTTGTGGCCGTTAATCTTGATGACCTTACACAGGAGACGAAAGATGCCATCTCAATCGCAGTTATCGGAGATTCCGATTCCACAAAGGTCGGCGAAGGCGTTGTTGCCATCGGTAATGCTTTAGGATACGGTCAGTCCGTAACGGCAGGCGTTGTAAGTGCTCTTGACAGAGAGATCATTACGGAATCAGGCGAACCCGGAATCTTCATTCAGACAGATGCGGCAATCAACCCCGGTAACTCCGGCGGTGCACTGCTTAACATGCGCGGCGAACTTATTGGTATCAACTCCGATAAGCTTTTCGGAAGCGCTGTAGAAGGTATGGGTTATGCGATCCCCATTAACGAAGCAGAACCCATTATCAGAAACCTTATGAATAAACAGGATCTCGTGGAACTTCCCGAAGACCAGCAGTCTTATTTCGGAATTTCCGCAATTGAAACAAGTGCAGGACTTTATACAAACGAAGGTGCGCTTATACCCAGAGGAATTTATATTTCCGAAGTGGTACCCGGAGCAACGGCAGATACGGCCGGACTCATGAGAGGTGATATCATCACCGAATTTGAAGGCGACTCCGTAATCACCATGGCGGAATTTAAGAATTATTTGGCTTCTTATCCTGCAGGTTCGAAAGCTACTATCACGTATGAAAGATATAACGGATACGAGTACGAAGAATTTACCGTAGAAGTTACACTGCAGGGCAAGAATAATTAACAGGAGTTTTTATGAGCAGCGATTACGAAGATGTGTGTTCTATATGCCACAGAACCGAAAGTGTGGCAGGTAAAATGCTTAAAATGGGAGATGCCATGTGCATTTGCATGGACTGTCTCCAAAAAAGCACCGATATGTTAAATCAGTCTCCCTATAAGGAAATGCTCGGCATGGATCCGAGCCAGCTTGCGGGAATGTTTCCGGGCATGGGAATGAATCCCGAAACGACTGAAAACATCCAGATCTCACAGGATGAAAAAAGCATACAAAAGGCTTCTTCGGATAATCCCGATGAGCCTGACAGCGACAAAGAAAATAAAAAGGACGAGCATAAGCAGTCCGGTCCGAGAGGAACGTTTTTCCTTAATCTTAACGATCTGATGGGAACGAGTTTTAATCCCAGAACAAAGATTAAGAAAAGAAACCCCGACGAGAAAAAAGAGCCGATCATCAAGTTAAAGGATATTCCGGCACCGCATAAATTAAAAGCCAAACTTGACGAGTATGTTATCGGTCAGGAAGAAGCAAAGAAGATATTATCGGTAGCGGTATATAACCATTATAAAAGAGTCGCAACCGACACTATGGACGAGATAGAGATAGAAAAATCCAATATTCTTATGCTCGGTCCTACAGGCTGCGGTAAAACATATCTTGTTCAGACTCTTGCCAAACTGCTGGATGTTCCTCTTGCCATAGCGGATGCAACAGCACTCACGGAAGCAGGTTATATCGGCGATGACATCGAAAGCGTTGTAAGTAAACTTCTTGCAGCGGCAGACAACGATGTTGACCGTGCGGAATGCGGCATTATCTTCGTTGACGAGATCGATAAGCTTGCAAAGAAGCCCAACAGCAATCACAGAGATGTTTCAGGCGAATCGGTTCAGCAGGGAATGCTTAAGCTTCTTGAAGGAGCAGAGATAGAAGTTCCCATCGGAGCAACAAGCAAGAATGCAATGGTTCCCATGACCACGGTCAATACGAGAAACATTCTCTTTATCTGCGGCGGAGCATTTCCCGACCTTGAGGAGATCATCAAATCCAGACTTTCAAAGCAGGCCGGAATCGGTTTTAACAGCGAACTTAAGGATAAATACGATAAAGACAAGACACTCCTTCATAAAGTGACCACAGAGGACATTAAGAAGTACGGAATGATCCCCGAATTCGTCGGAAGACTTCCGATCATCTGTCCTTTAGACAGCCTCGATGAAGATGCACTTGTTGCCATCTTAAAAGAACCGAAGAACGCTATCTTAAAGCAGTATCAAAAACTTCTTGAACTCGATGAGGTCAAACTCATATTTGATGACTCTGCATTAAGAGCGATTGCCAAGAAAGCCAAAGAAAAAGATACCGGAGCGAGAGCCCTTAGAGCTATCATAGAAGAATTCATGCTCGACATCATGTATGAAATTCCGAAAGATGACAACATCGGAACCGTTACCATCACCGGAGATTATATCGAAGGCAAGGGCGGACCGATCGTAGAAATCCGCAGTTAATACAAATAAACCCAAAGGGCCACCATACGATACAACGTGGGCACGTTCTCACTAAGGTGTTGCAACGCAGCGGTCACTAAGCTCATTATCACACTTCGTGTGTGATTCGCTAAGTGCCGGCGGCAACACATTACCCACTTATGTATCATATGGTGGTCCTTTTGTATTGTTTAAAATATATCTGATTTCTGCAATCGGTCGGATAACCTATTAGTAATAGTCCGGTGTTGATCGGTCGATCATGTTCTCTGCGACAAACTTGAGTTTGTATAGTTGTGGTTTTCGGTTACGTCTTCTCCGAACCATGCAGGAGGCACGAATGCGAGTGCTTCTTCGGTGGTTTCAAATTCGACTTCGGCGAGTACCAGTGGTGCAAGATCGCCTTCGAATACATCGAGTTCTATGGTGAACTTGTCATATGGAATAAGATATCGTTTTTTGGAAATTATTCGACCATCGGCTTTAACGATAAGGTGTTCAAAGGATTCCTTGTTTAAGGGAAGATTGTATTCCTCACGTGCGAGAGAACCTTTTCCTTTGTATGTCAGGTAATACTCGTCATCTTCTTTGCGGACTCTGACAACAGGCTTTGTATTCAGATAGCCCTGTTTTAACTGCTTATAGGGATAGAGGTTTAAGTCAGGCATTTCTTTTACTTTGAATTTTCTTTCGATTTCCATAAATGATACCTCGAAATTTTTAATCTTTTAAACGTATTATACCATCATTGAGATGGGACTTGTACAATATGTTTTCGTTTGTCCACTTTCTTGTTTGATGCCCGAAAATATGGTATAATTATCCAAATGGGCATTGGGAAGGGCGGTATATTTTATGGATTTTATGGTTGATACTATTGATTTCCTGGAAGAGTTTAATTCGGTCACCGCGATCATAAGGCTGCTGCTTGCGGCATTTTTGGGCGGATGCATCGGATTGGAAAGAGAAAAATACAAAAGACCTGCCGGTTTCAGAACGCATATTCTGGTCTGCCTTGGAGCGAGCATGACTTCGCTCATTGCACAGTATATCGTGTTTAACATCGGAATCACATCGGATGCTGCAAGAATTCCCGCACAGGTTATTTCTGGACTCGGTTTCCTGGGTGTAGGAACTATTCTTACCAAGGGCAGGGATCATATCGTAGGTCTTACAACGGCAGCAGGTATCTGGGCAGTAGGTACGATCGGTATTGCCTGCGGTTTCGGATTCTATGTCGGAGCCTGCACATGTACGGTCATAGTTTTAATAGCCACCTCGGTTCTTTATGTTCTCGAGAATGATAAAAAAGAGAGAAGAAAGAATGTCGAGATATACATCGAAATAGATGATGCCCGTAAGGTTAACGAGTTTATCAAAAGGCTTGATGAAGAATATTCTGCCAAGAACTTCATGGTAGTATCTTCAAGAAGCGGCAAAACGGATAATATAGGGATTGAAGCTATCTTCCCGATTGACAGTAACGTGGATGCGGATCTTCTGGATCGTCTTTCCATGATGTCGGGAGTTATCTACGCAATAGAAAGCGTTCCGAAAAAACTGTCATAAATATATTCTGAGAGAGAAAATGAAATGAGTATTACAGAGAAGTTTGAATCAAAATCGGTTCTTATATGGGGATACGGAATCGAGGGAAAATCAACGGAAGGTTTTTTAAAGAAATACTGCAAGCCTTCCCAAATAGAGATATTTGAAGGAAAAGCCGAAGATCTTAAAGCAGACGGCTTTGATTATATAATCAAGAGTCCCGGTATACCGGGAGACTATCCCGAAGAAAAATTCACATCGCAGACGGAACTCTTCCTTGAAGAATTCAGAGACAGAACGATCGGAATTACGGGAACAAAGGGTAAAAGTACCACAAGCAGTATGCTTTACAAGGTGCTTACAAATCTTATAACCAACAGAGTTGTTCTGGTAGGAAACATCGGGATTCCCTGTCTGGATTATTATGAGGAGATGGCATCTGATTCGCAGGCTATCGCCGTAATGGAGATGAGCTGTCATCAGCTTAACAATGTAAGAGTATCGCCTCATTTTGCGGTGTTTTTAAATCTCTACGAAGAGCATCTTGATTACTATAAGACTTTTGACAAATACATGAAAGCCAAAACCAACATCGCCAGATATCAGATTCCCGGCGATAAGGTTTTTGTCGGAGAAACCGTACCCAGACTTGATACGAGAGGACTTGAGTACAGAATACCCGAATTTGAAGAGGCTAAGTATGACCTTAAGATACTCGGTATCCATAATCAGTGGAATGCCGAATTTGTAAAGAAAGTGTGTGTGAGTGCACTTAAATTAAACGAGGATGATGTTGTATCCGAGATAGAGAAATTTGAAGGACTTCCTCACAGACTCGAGTTTATAGGCAATATCGACGGGATTGATTATTATGACGATTCCATTTCGACAATTCCTCTTGCTGCGATCAATGCGTGCAAATGCATTCCAAACATCAAAGTTGCAATAATCGGCGGAATGGACAGAGGAATCGGATATGAGGAGCTCGAAAACTTCATCAAGAAGACCGGAGACATCATGTTCTTATGCGCATATGCTACGGGCGAGAGAATATATGAAGAAGCAGGCAGACCTTTTAACTGTAAGAAGGTAAAAGATATAGACGAAGCTCTTAATGTGGTACTTAAGTATGTCGACAAGGGAGATGCAGTAGTTTTATCCCCTGCGGCTGCAAGTTACGGATACTTTAAGAATTTCGCCGAAAGAGGAGATTATTTCAAAGCTAAAATATTGGAGAACAGTAATAAATTATGATACCAAGCGACCCTTTTATGCTTTTGAGTTTTATCAATATGAAACTTCGCGATGAATTCGACGATTTTGACTCACTCTGCGACAGTCTTGAACTGGATTCAGAGGAGATAAAGAAGAAACTGTCGGACATCGGATACCGGTATAACGCACAGACCAATCAGTTTAAATAAACATGGACATTTTTGAATTTGCCAAAGAACAGAATCTTAAAAAAGAAGCGCCCCTTGCAGGTAAAATGAGACCGAGGACCATAGACGAGGTTGTCGGTCAGGAAGACATTTTGGGCGAGGGAAAGATGCTTCGAAGAGCAATAGAAGCGGACAGGATCGGTTCGCTTATTTTTTACGGACCTCCGGGATGCGGAAAGACGACGCTCGCCAAAGTTATCGCCAATACCACAAAGGCCGAATTCAAACAGTTAAATGCCACGATCTCCGGCAAAAAAGATATGGAAGAGGTAGTGGAAGGTGCCAAAAAGGAACTGGCTTTTTCGGGACGTAAAACGATCCTTTTTATCGATGAGATCCACAGATTCAATAAAGCACAGCAGGACTTTCTTCTTCCGTATGTTGAGGATGGGACTATAACGCTTATCGGAGCCACAACAGAGAATCCCTTCTTTGAAGTTAATAAGGCTCTTATTTCCAGATCGAATATTTTCAGATTAACGCCCCTGTCAAAAGAAAATGTCAAGACGCTTATAAATATTGCCGTTAATGACAAAGAGCGCGGCCTGGGGGGAATGAATGCCGTTATAGATGATGATGCGGTGGAGTTCTTATCCGATATAGCAAACGGCGATGCCAGAAACGCTTTGAACGGTGTGGAACTTGCCATAATGACAACACCCAGAAGCGAAGACGGAAAGATCCATATCACGCTTGAAGTTGCAGGTGAATGTGTTCAGCAGAAAACGCTTAAATATGACAAAGACGGAGACAATCATTACGATACGATCTCCGCTTTCATAAAGAGTATGAGAGGCTCGGATCCCGATGCCGCAGAGTATTATCTTATCAGGATGCTTGAAGCCGGTGAAAGCATAACTTTTATCGCCAGAAGAATGATGATATTTGCATCCGAGGATATCGGAAATGCAGATCCGATGGCATTAAATGTGGCTGTAAGTGCAGCACTTGCCGTTGAGAGAGTAGGCCTTCCGGAATCGTACCTGATCCTTTCGCATGCTGCGATCTACCTTGCCTGTGCACCTAAATCCAATGCGTGCACCGTTGCTTTGGAAGAAGCGACCAAGGTTGTTCATGAGGGCGGTAATCTTCCGATACCTCCTCATCTTAGAGATGCTCATTATCCGGGTGCAGCCGAGTTCGGTCACGGAACAGAATACAAATATCCTCATAATTATGAGAACCATTATGTCAAAGAGCAGTATCTGCCGTATGAACTTAAGGACATGAATTTCTATAAGCCCGGGGATCTCGGTTATGAAACCAAGATAAAAGAACACTTTAAGAAGATTAAAAAAGATAAATAGAAATATAAAAGAACTTTAAGCGAAGGACATTTAAAAGAAATACGTTTCAGAATACCGAATCGTAATCAAATGAGAAATAGTAATCGCGAAGTTCATCGTAATATGCTTCGTAATTCTCGTCTGTAAGTTCACCCGTACCGTCTTTTATCCAGTTAAGGATCAGATCGGACGCATTCTGACCATGGTGAGCAAGGTCTTTGTAGTTATTAAGATCTTCGATCAGTTCATGCTGCATATAGAATGAATATACATGAATGTTTTCATGCTCAAGGAGCAGGGAAGTGATATACTTCTCTGCTTCTATTTGTTTATCAAGCTCGCCGAGTCTTTTGTAGTAATCGATGTAATAAATGCTGTAAGGCGTGTAGTAAAGATAGAATTCGACATTGGGATATTCGTCTGCAATATCGGTAATGTTTGCGGTAATGTTTTCGTACATGATCTGCTTCTCTTCATCCGTAAGGGGAAGCTGGGATTCTGCGGGTGTAACGGCCTCTCTGGAATAGGACTTAAGTACCTCGTCTTTTCCGAATCTGTAATCACCGCTCCAGTTTGAATATGTGTCAAAAGAAGAGTAATGTGAAGCTTCGCCTCTCTGGATGAGAATAAGGGCTGCTTCGACTATTGCATTCTTGCTGAATACATATTTAGTGTCATTTAAGATATTGTTGTCATAAAGGTAAGTGGGATATGAGTCCGCATCATAATCACGTTCGTCCTTTGTATTAAAGAAACGGTTGCAGTCGATTCCGCGAATGACCATTTTAAGATCGGGATTGGCTTCGCACGCTGTTCTTGTAAGATCACCGACTTCAAGAAAACTTCCTCCGGAGAAAGGAACTTTGATGCCCGTTGTGCCCCAGAGCGAGTCCATTACGGACGGTCTGAAACATTCTGTCATCGAACTTCCGGTGATCATAGCATCGTAATCGAAATTCTTGACTATTCCGTCGTTAAGATAACGCTGGTCCCTTAAAATGTAATTCTTTCCATCAAGCGGTTTGTGATAATGGAAATACGGATCCACGTAAACAACAAGTGCCGCGGGAAGCGATACTATAAACAAAACGGCAACTATGAAAATGATGAGAAATGCTTTGCTTTTTTTCATTTCTTAACCTTGTTAATCTTTTATACTTTATCTGTACGGACTATCATTCAAACATAGTATTCTTTTAGAAGTTAAAATACAGGAAAGTACTTACTCCGCTTATTGAAAGGAAGCTCCAGACGAAGAAGAATATCGTAAATATAAGCGTAAGTACATTCGGTTTAAATTTATCCATAAGCTTCTTCGAATTCGGAAGGAAAGCTACGATAATGAATGATACCATAAGGAATCCCCATGTTAAAATGTTCGGGAATAATGCATCCAGATTGGTAAATGCAATGAATTCCGCAAACTCGGGTGTCTTGAATGCGCCGTGGATTATCGGATCAACCTGTAAGCCTGCGGCACCCGTATTGAATGTGAAAGCTTTCTTTAAAACGAAGAGTGCTTTCGAGATGCTCTCGGCTCTGAAGAACACCCACGATATATTAACGAATATAAATGTAATGATCCATGAGAATGCACTGCCGATGATTTTGACCGCTTTGGGCAATTCTTTTTCGCCGATAATATCTTTTATCATTCTGGTCACAATTACAAAAATACCATGCATTACACCCCAGAGGATGAAAGTCCAGCCTGCTCCGTGCCAGAAACCGCTTAATAAGAAAACGATGAATACATTGATATATGTACGAACCTTTCCTTTTCTGTTTCCGCCCAAAGGAATATATACATACCTTGTAAAGAAGCGGGTAAGCGTCATATGCCATCTGTCCCAGAATTCGGTGATCGTTACGGACTTATACGGCGAATTAAAGTTTAGAGGGATATCGATGTTAAACATCTTTGCAAGTCCGATAGCCATGTCGCAGTATCCGGAGAAATCGAAATAGATCTGGAAAGTATACGAAAGGATAACGATCCATGCGGATATCGTCGTAAGACGTTCGGGAGCCACGTATCCGTAACTGACTATGCTTCCGAATACATCAGCTATAAGAACCTTCTTTGAAAGACCCATGGTGAACATGAATATTCCCCTGGTCATATTGTCAAAATCGATTTTCTTTTTTGATTCGTCGCGAAACTGTCCGATAAGTTCATCGTGTGTAACGATAGGTCCTGCGATAAGCTGGGGGAAGAACGCAACGAAAGAAGCGTAGTGAATAAAATTGTATTTATCAACTTCTCCCCTGTATGTATCGATGATAAAAGAGATCTGCTGGAACGTAAAGAAACTGATGCCGAGCGGCAGCAGGATATGTAAAAGAGGAATATTGCTCTTGAAAACGTGATTGACCGTATCGATGAAGAAATCGGTATATTTAAAGAAGCCCAGGATCGCGAGATTGAAAACGACTCCGAGTATCATGAAGATCTTTGCTTTTTTGGTGTTCTTAAACTTTCCTATATAATAGTACAAGCCGTAGTTGGCAAATATGCTTACGATGATGATGGCCAGATACTTATAATTGAAATATCCGTAGAACCACAAAGACATTCCCAAAAGAAAGCACTGCGCGGGTAAATACTGCTTAAATCTGTTTAAAATATAGTATCCGAGCAGGCATAAAGGTATGAAAATTAGGATGAAAATATAGGAATTGAAAAGCATAACAATATTATTTTAAAAAGTTTATAAATAAAAAGCAATATGGGGCTTGAAAGAAAATATCAAATATTATAGAATAGATACAATATTTTTATTTTAGTGGACAAAAAAAGTCATTTCTAAGAGGTGAAAATGAGCGATACAATGAAGGAATTGCTTATCAAGCAACGGGAAAATATGACTAATAAGATAGTGGGGTACGCATTGTTGGTTGTCGCTGCGCTTGCGCTTGTCGGTGCAATCTTGATGAGGCCCTTTTTTATTATTTTTATCGCCGTGATCATTGTATGCGGAATCCTTTCGTTCGTTTTATACTTCAGAAAAATGTCAGTCGAATATGAATATACATATCTTGACAAAGAGATCAGAATAGACAGAATATATAATCTTAACAACAGAAAACAGGTTGACACTCTTGATCTGAACAAAATGGAGATCCTTGCGGTCAAGGGAAGCGATGCCTTAAGAGGTTTCGCAAACAGATCCGCAGCGACCTGCGACTACTCGGTCGGAGAAGACGATGAGAATACCAAGGTTTATGAGATGTGGTATGACGGCAGCAGAAAGATATACCTTTCTCTAAACGATGACTTCCTTACACCGATAGTCAGATTCTGGCCCCAAAAGGTTAAGAAGAATTAGTCTTGAAGGTAAAAAATTATATAAATAAATATAAGGAGGAAAAGTAATGGGTACAATTGTCAAGGAAGGAATTACTTTTGATGATGTCTTATTGATTCCGGGTTATTCACAGGTTATACCTAACCAGGTTGACATAACTACACATCTAACCAAGACCATCAAACTTAATATTCCCATGATGAGTGCGGGAATGGATACCGTTACCGAAAGCAGAATGGCAATCGCCATGGCACGTCAGGGCGGAATCGGCGTCATCCACAAAAACATGTCCATTGAACAGCAGGCAGAAGAGGTTGACAAGGTAAAAAGGTCTGAAAACGGCGTTATCACCGATCCTTTTTCACTATCACCGGAGCACACGTTAGCTGACGCGGACGCGTTAATGGCAAAATTTAAAATATCAGGTGTACCTGTTACTGAAAATAAAAAACTTGTCGGTATCATCACTAACCGTGATCTTAAGTTCGAAACCGACATGACAAAGAAGATCAAAGAGTCCATGACAAGCGAAGGCCTTGTCACAGCCAAGGAAGGAATCACTCTTGAAGAAGCGAAGAACATTTTAGCCAAGGCACGTAAGGAAAAACTTCCTATCGTAGATGACAATTACAACCTTGTCGGACTTATTACCATAAAAGATATTGAAAAGACAATTAAATATCCTCTTTCGGCAAAAGATGCTCAGGGAAGACTTCTTTGCGGCGCAGGAGTAGGAATTACGGCAAACGTACTCGACAGAGTAAAAGAACTTGTAAGTGCAAAGGTTGACGTTGTTGTACTTGATTCCGCACACGGACATTCAGAGAACGTTCTTAAATGCTTAAGAATGATCAAAGAGAATTATCCCGAACTTCAGGTTATCGCGGGAAATGTTGCTACAGGCGAGGCCTGCAAGGCTTTGCTCGAAGCGGCTGCGGATTGAGTTAAGGTTGGTATCGGACCAGGATCCATATGTACGACACGTGTTGTATCAGGTATCGGTGTTCCTCAGATCACAGCGATAATG
>JAEEGL010633725.1_pt1 | contig 15404 bp, 13 predicted proteins | sample 9134231 | NCBI WGS metagenome assembly JAEEGL01 (sample SAMN16246548, study PRJNA631951) | gut metagenome | biome: gut microbiome; feature: rumen; material: fiber-attached | host: Bos | place: Iran: Karaj | collected 2018-10 | reverse complement strand
TAGAGATTTTCTTAAAAGTATGGGTGCCGGGGTACTGGCCACGGCTGCCCTGGCCACTGGTTGCGATTCGCCCAACAAAACCAAAGCCGAAGGGTTTGCCTCTGGCGAGGTGCCTACCGACAAGATGACCTACCGCACGGGTACCCATGGCGAGAAGGTGTCGCTGTTAGGCTATGGTTGTATGCGCCTGCCTTCGACAGAGGACGGGAAAGACGGCAACCAAACTGAAGGCGATCTGGATCAGGACCGAATCAACGAGCTTACCGACTATGCCATAGCTCACGGACTGAACCTGTTCGACACCGCTCCCCGCTATTGCAAAGCCAGGTCCGAGATTGCTATGGGCAAAGCGTTGAGCCGCCACCGTCGCGAAGAGTACTTGGTCAGCACGAAGCTCTCTAATCAAAACCCAGCCTTGTGGAACAAGCAGGGGAGCATTGAGATGTTCGAGCAGTCCTTGGAACGTCTGCAGGTGGACTACCTCGATTTCTACATGCTCCATTGTGTGGGACTCCCGGGGCGTGACCTCGACGGTAATCCCGTCTCGCCCCATGACACCTTTATGCGCCGCTTCATCGACAACGGAATGCTCGATTGGCTGGTCGAACAGCGTGCCAAAGGCCGCATCCGTAACCTGGGATTCTCCTATCATGGCGATGTGAAAGTGTTCGACGAGACTCTGGCCCTGCACGATAAAGTGCATTGGGACCACGTCCTCATTCAGCATAATTATGTCAACTGGCAGCATGCCGACTCTCTCTCTTCCGACAGAAGAGGGGCGGATGCCAACTCGGAATATCTCTACGGCCAGTTGGCGGAACGCGACATTCCTGTGTTTGTAATGGAGCCCCTACTGGGCGGCCAGTTGGCCAATCTGCCTCAGTTTGCCGTCGAAGAGCTGAAGAGCCGCGCCCCAGAAAGCAGCCTCGCCTCGTGGGCTTTCCGCTTTGCAGGCACCCTGCCCCGCATCCTCACAGTGCTCAGCGGCATGACCTACATGGAACACCTGCAGGACAACATCCGCACAATGGCACCCCTCCAGCCCCTCAGCGACGAGGAGCAAGAGTTGCTGCACTCCATCGCCGACCGCTACGTCGAGTTCCCCTTGGTGCCTTGCACGGGCTGCCAGTACTGCATGCCGTGTCCCTACGGCATCGACATTCCCGGCAACTTTGCCCACTACAACAAGATGGTCAACGAGGGCAACCTGCTGGACCGCCCTGACGACGATGCCACCACCGACCAGCGTCGCGCCTACCGCAAGGCCCGTCACGCCTACCTGGTCAGCTACAGCCGCGCGGTGGAACAGTTCCGTCAGGCCGACCACTGCATTGGCTGCGGACGCTGTCTGCATGAGTGCCCGCAAAGCATCAACATCCCCGAGAAACTCGCCGCCATTGAGCATGTGCTCCGTGAGGGGTGATGCCCCGCGGGGGGAGTCTTGGAATCCCGTATTGAAACAAACACCGTCCGGCACAACGCCGCACAATAACTTAATATAGATACAAACAGTATGAGCATTCTATTTATCGGAACAACGGAGATTATTGTTATCGTTCTTGTCGTCCTGCTGCTTTTCGGCGGCAAGAAAATCCCCGAACTTATGCACGGCTTGGGCAAGGGGGTGAAGAGCTTCAAAGAGGGCATGAATGGCAGCGAGGAGCCCCGCCAACAGCAGGAGGACAAAGGGGCGGAGACTGGGAAGTGAGCGTCTTCCCACGCCACCATCCAGTGGATTGTTGACCCCTGACCGCAAAAACCGCATTGGATATGGACTTTTGGGACCATATGGAGGCGTTGCGTGGCTGTCTGCTCAAGGCCGTGGTGGCCGCGGCGGTGGCCGCGGTGGCGGCTTTCTGCTTCAAGGGGCCGCTTTTTGCCGTGGTGATGGCCCCCAGCACTGACGGTTTTGTCACCTATCGGCTCTTTGCCCGAGTAACGGGCATCAGCACCGAGTTCCACGTGCCCCTGTTCAATCCCGATCTGGCACAGCAGTTCGTGGTCCATATGCGCATGGCCCTCTGGGCGGGGGTGCTTGTCGTTTCGCCTTACATCGTCTACCTCCTGTTCCGTTTTGTCTCGCCGGGGCTGTACCGCCATGAGCGGCGGAGCGCGGCGAGGGCCGTGACGGGCGGCAGCGTGATGTTCCTAGCCGGGGTGATGCTGAACTACTTTCTGATTTTCCCGCTCACCTTCCGTTTTCTGGGCACCTACCAGGTGGACCCTTCCGTCCCCAACCAGATTTCCCTCACTTCGTATGTCGACATACTTCTTTTGCTCAGTTTGTTGATGGGGGTTGTGTTCGAACTTCCCGTTGTGGCGTGGCTGTTGGCACGTTTGGGACTGCTACAGTCGTCGTTCATGCGTCGCTATCGCCGCCAGGCTGTGGTGGTGGTGCTCATTGCCGCCGCGGTCATCACGCCCACGGGCGACGCACTGACCCTTGCGCTGGTTTCCCTTCCCATCTATGCGCTGTATGAAGCAAGTATCGGCGTTGTGAGGCGCACGGAGCGGCGGAGCGTTGCCCAACGTGAATAGATATGTTTTTTTCAAATTGCAAGTGTTGATATGAAGCGTTTCACTTTTTTCCTGCTGGTTTCGCTGCTGGGCTGCACGTCGCTGCAGGCGCAGCAGGCTGCAGCCCGGCTGGCCGAACGGGTGCTGGGCAGGGAGGCCGAAAAATTCGAGTTCAGGCACCAGCCCGGCACGACGGACTTTTTCACCCTCAGAACGGTCGGCCAAAGGGTCTACATTGCGGGCAACAACGACAATTCGATGGCCGTGGGGCTGAACTATTACCTGAAGGAGTATCTGAACGTGCATGTGTCGTGGTACCAGTCGGAGCCTGTGCGTCTGCCCAAAAGGCTTGCGCCTGTGACGCAGCCTGTGACGGGGTTCTGCCAGGTGCCGCTGCGTTTCTTCCTCAACTACTGCACCTATGGCTATACAATGGTGTGGTGGCAGTGGGAGCAGTGGGAGCACTTTATTGACTGGATGGCCCTGAACGGCATCAATATGCCCCTTGCCCTTACGGGGCAGGAGGCGGTGTGGCAGCAGGTGTGGCGCGAGATGGGGATGACCGACGATGAGATACGCGCCTATTTCAGCTCGCCGGCCCATCTGCCGTGGCACCGCATGGCCAATCTGGACGGTTTCGGCGGCCCGTTGCCGCAGGGGTGGATTGACGGGCAGCGAGCGCTGCAGCGCAAAATCGTGGCCCGCGAACGGGAACTGAACATGACTCCGGTGCTTCCCGCTTTTGCGGGCCACGTGCCGCGGCAGATTGCGGAGCGGAACACCGGGGCCGACATCAGGCGGCTGAACGGATGGTGCGGTTTCGAGCCCACCTATTTCCTCAGCCCCACCGACAGCCTTTTTGCCGTCATCCAGAAGTCCTATCTCTCCAAGCAGACCAAGCTTTATGGCTCGAACCACGTCTATGGCATAGACCCCTTCAACGAGATGGACCCGCCATCCTGGGACCCCGACTATCTGGCCTCTGTTTCGAAGGGAATATTCAATTCCCTGCTCCAAACCGACCCCGATGCGTGGTGGCTCCAGATGTCCTGGGTTTTCTACTACAAGCGGAGCCAGTGGACCCCTGAGCGGCTGAAGGCCTACCTCACTGCTGTGCCGCAGGGACGGATGGTTCTGTTGGACTATTTTTGTGAGAAGACCGAGGTGTGGCGACAGACCGACGCTTTCTACGGACAACCCTTCATCTGGTGCTATTTAGGCAACTTTGGGGGGAACACAATGCTGGTGGGCGACTTGAAGGGGCTCCACGCCCGTCTCGACAGCCTGAGACTTGCCCACAAGCCCAACCTCCTGGGCATAGGCTCGACGCTCGAAGGTTTCGACCCTTCGCCCCAGACTTTTGAGTTCCTTTTCGAGCACCCCTGGCATTTGACCCGTTCTGAAAATACAGTGGCGGAATTCACCCGCCGGTGGTCCTGCCTCCGCCAGGGCGAGCCCTCCACAAGCGCGCACGACGCCTGGCGTTTGCTGATTGATTCCGTCTACCGCGACTGGTCCTACTACGGCATGGGTACGCAGATGGTTGCGCGCCCCTCGCTGTCCGGCCACGGCACCTACTACACCAAGCCCTATTACTCCTACGACAACTCCACGCTGCTCCGTGCCGTTCGCCTACTGATGGAGGCTCCCTCGAAAAGCCCGTCTTACCGCTACGATGTAGCCAACTTTTTGAGCCAATGGCTGGGCAACCACTTTATGGAGGTACGTGACGCCTACACCGATGCCTACCGCCAGGGCGACACCGCCCTCATGCACCGCTATGAGGGCGTGGCCCTCGGCATGATGGACGATGCCGACGAGCTTCTCTCTACCATAGAGCCTTTTGATTATTATCATTGGGCGGAGCAGGCGCGCAGCTGGGGCAATAGCCCGAGCGAGAAGGACTATTACGAGACCTCGGCCCGCACGCTGCTCACCGTTTGGGGAGGCCCCGTGCTGAACGACTATGCCAACCGTATGTGGGGAGGCCTGTTGCGCGACTATTACCGTGCGCGGTGGAGCCGCTTTTTCCGCGCCGTCGATTCATCTTTCACTGCCCGTGTGCCGTTTGATCAGCATAGGTTCGACAGCACCCTCTCGCTCTTTGAGCAGCAGTGGGCCCGCACCGGCACTCCCGCCACTCAGCGGCAGCGGCAGGGTGTCACCCTCGAAGTGGCAGGGCGCATCCTCGACCGCGAGGCTTCGGGCTATTACACCGTCCCCAATCGCGCAAGGCAGGTGCTGTCGGACTATCTGCGCCGATTCCCCGAGGCACAACTGCAGGATGTCTACAAACTCTGTTTTCAGGACATCTACGGCCCCGGCCACATTATCAAGGACTCTGCCTCGTGTGTCCAATACATCATCCGCGAGATGGAGCAGGTCGACACCGCTGACACTCGCTATCCGGACTACGAATATGCCGGAGTGGAAGGCAACTATGTGCGAGTCAACATCAAGGTGTTGAAGCAGGGGAGGTTCGATTTGGGCCGCTTTGTCCAGCTCCTCATGCTCAGTGCCCGTCAGGAAAAGCCCATGCCCATTTATGATTGGCGTGGGCAGTGGCAGCGGTTGCAGACCATGCTTGGCACCTTGCAGCCACGTCCGCACAATTTTGAGGCCGATGCTTCCCTGCTGCAGCAGATGTTCGACCGCGGTGAGTATGTGTTCCACCATAGCACACGGTTCAACCAAGCCTACGGGCCGCACTATCGCCTCATCCGCCGTGACCTTTTCGAGCAAGAATTGCTCCCTGTCCTCCAAATAAGGTAGTCGCCGTCTTGACTCTGCATCATCCCTTCAGTGCTCACGCAATCCCCTTCAAGAATGCACGCCGGCACGCTATGAAGGCCGAAGGGTGTTTCTCCCCAGCTGCCCAAATGGTCTGCATGGAATAGTGCATCACGTACCGTGTGGGGATGCTCCGTAGCGGGGGGGAGCATCTGCCCCGGCCTATTGTTTATGCAAGCGGAGGCGGGCGTGACTTTTCAACACGCTGTTGAAAAGAAAAGATGTTAAAAATTTTGTAAATTGAGGGATTAGACGTATCTTTGCAGTGCACTTTTCAAAGGGCTGAAATCTTTATTTATTCTAATAGTAATCTAATAAACAGTATTATGGCACTACATATTATCAACCATCCCATGATTCAGCATAAGCTGACAATCATGCGTAAGAAAGAGACCGGCACTCGCGAATTCCGCGAGCTGCTGAAGGAAATCGGTATGTTGATGGGTTATGAGATTACCCGCGACTTTCCGTTGAAGAATGTGGAGATAGAGACGCCCATGCAGCCCATGGTGGCACACGAGCTGGCGGGCAAGAAGGTGGTTGTGGTGCCCATTCTGCGTGCCGGCCTCGGCATGGTGGAGGGTTTGCTCACCCTCATCCCTGCTGCCAAGGTGGGCCATATTGGCATGTACCGTGACGAAAAGACGCACGAGCCCGTGTTCTACTACTACAAGATGCCTGAGGGGAAGGACCGCATGGTGATTCTGACCGACCCCATGCTGGCCACCGGCGGCAGCGCATGCGACGCTATCAAGCGTCTGAAGACCGACGGCTATTCGAACATCCGCATGATGTGCCTCGTCTCCGCTCCTGAGGGCGTGAAGCGCGTGCAAATGGAGCATCCTGAGGTGGACATTTACACCGCCTCGCTCGACGACGGTCTGAACAAGGACTGCTACATCATGCCGGGTCTTGGCGATGCTGGCGACCGCATTTTCGGCACCAAGTAAACCCTCAGTAAGTTGGACTCTAATCCCATTAAATATTATCGTTATGGCAAAGATTAATACCAATGAGGCTGTCTATGATGCAAGGCAGCTGGGCAGAGGCAGGATGCTCGTTTTGGGTTTCCAGCACATGTTTGCAATGTTTGGTGCCACTATTCTGGTGCCTACTATTACGGGGTTGTCGGTGTCGGCAACCCTTTTGTTTGCCGGTTTGGGAACGCTGTTGTTCCACTGGTTCACCAAGATGAAGGTGCCGGCTTTCCTCGGCTCCAGTTTCGCCTTTCTGGGCGGCTATGCCACGGTCGTGGCCATGGGCACCGAGATGGGCATGACCCAAGCCCAGGCCTTGCCCTACGCCTGTGTGGGCGTTGTGGCCGCCGGACTGCTCTATTTTGTGCTTGCCGCCGCCTTTAAACTGTTTGGCGTGAAGCGTGTCATGAAGCTCTTCCCGCCTGTGGTGACGGGTCCCATCATCATCTCCATTGGCCTCATCCTGGCTGGCACCGCTGTCAGCAGCATCCTCACCAATTGGTGGGTAGCCTTGGTGGCCATCCTCGTTGTCATAATCTGCAACATCTGGGGCAAGGGGATGATAAAGATTATTCCCATCCTGCTGGGCGTGCTGGCCTCCTACGTGGTGGCTGCCATCTTCGGACAGCTGGAACCTGAAAAGGTGCAGTCGCTCCACGATGCTGCGTGGATAGGCTTACCGTTCTATTGGGAAGACACAGGCATACATGCTTTGGGTTCGGGCAATTGGAGTTTCCTCATCACCGCCATTGTGGCCATCATGCCCATAGCTCTTGCCACGATGATTGAGCACATCGGCGACATGTGTGCCATCAGTTCCACCTGCAACCGCAACTATTTGGAAGACCCCGGTTTGCACTGCACCCTGATGGGCGATGGTGCTGCCACCATACTGGCCTCACTCTTTGGCGCTCCCGCCAACACCACATACGGCGAGAACACCGGTGTGTTGAACCTCACCCGCGTTTTCGACCCCCGTGTAATCCGCATTGCTGCTGTCATAGCCATCGTCTTCAGTTTCTCGCCCAAGTTTGCAGCCCTCATCTACGCCATGCCCACTGCCACTATCGGCGGTGTTTCGCTCATCCTCTATGGCATGATTTCCTCCGTGGGTGTCCGCAGCCTTGTTGAGAACCGCGTCGACCTCACCGACAGTCGCAACCTCATCATCACGGCTCTCACCATCACCCTTGCCGTGGGCATCAGCTACGGCTGCGAGGGCGGTGCCCTCCATTTCGGCAGCATCGGCATCTCAGGTCTTGCCGTGGCCGCCATTGTGGGCATTCTTGCCGCCGTTATTCTGCCCAACAGGGAAGGGGAGACGGAAAATGCCGAGATGGACATGATGGAGGAAATTGAGCAGACAACTAAATGAAGTGAATAGTGAAATGGATGTGCACATCTATTTCACTTTTCCATTTTTCTAATCATTATAACACATCTTCATGAAAAAAGTTATTGTCATTCTTCTCTTGCTGTTGCCCATTTTGGCAACGGCCCAGCGCCCTAAACCCAGCCTCAATGCCCCAATTTCGGTACCTCCGCGCAATGTCATCTTCGTTGTTGGCGACGGCATGGGCACCGCACAGGTCTACACCTCCATCGTCGCCCAGCGCACTGCCCGCAGCGCCTTTTTGCGCTTCCCCTATACGGGCTTTTCGCGCACTTATTCTTACAATCGCTACACCACTGACTCCGGGGCTGGCGGCTCAGCCCTCATGACGGGTCACAAGGTGGAAAACCGCCACATTGCCAAAGGCCCCGATGGCACCGACTACAACTCCTTCCTCATCAACGCGAAGCGCTTTTTCGGCAAGGCCGCGGGATTTGTGGTCACCAGCAGCGTTCTCGATGCCACACCGGCTTCCACCTATGCCCATGTCACCGACCGCAAGCTTTTCGACAGCATCAGCCTCCAAATGGCTCAGTGCCCCTTTGAGGTGATGATTGGCGGCGACCTGAATCATTTCCTCCCCGCTAACCGCAAGGATGGTCTCTCCCCGATTGACACCCTCCGGGCCCGTGGCTACGACATGGTTTACAACATCATGGACATGACCCAGAGCCGCAGCCCCAAAATCTGCGGTCTCCTCACTCCGGACAATCCTCCCAAAGCCATGGACCGCGGTCGCATGCTCACCCTCTCTGCCCTCAAAGCCATTGAGACCCTCAATCGTTGCGACAATGGTTTTGTGCTGATGATTGAAGGCTCGCAAATCGACTGGGCGTGCCACGATAACGACAGCCTCTATTTAGCTGCCGAGATGGCCGACTTTGAAGACATGCTCAATGCCGTGCTTGATTTTGCCGAACGCGACGGGCAGACCCTCGTCGTGGTCACTGCCGACCATGAAACAGGCGGTCTCACTCTCAACAATGGCAGCATTGAGGAGGGCACCAGCCGTCCCACGTGGTCCACTGGCGGACACACGGGTGTCATGGTCCCCGTCTTCTCTTACGGCCCTTCTTCCAACCTTTTCAGTGGGGTCATGCAGAATACTGATTTCTACAACAAACTCATGCTCCTTATGGGCAGCAGATTGAACTAAATACTTGAATTCGTGAATGTGTGAACGTGGTAATTAATTCCTGAATGTGTCAATGTGTGAATGTGTAAATCGATTTTTGTATTAGCATATTCGCACATTGACGCTTTTTTGAATTATCACATTATAAATGCTCTATGATTAAATTCTGTGTACGATTAGTGCAGCGCTGGCTGCCCGAACCTTTCATCTTTGCTATCATTCTCACTCTTGTGGCCGCTGTGCTGGCCATGCCTATTTGCCATCAAACGCCCCTTGAGGTTGTCGACCACTGGGGTGGCGGTGTGTGGAATCTTCTTGCTTTTGCCATGCAGATGTCGCTGGTGCTTGTCTGTGGCTCCACGCTGGCTGCGGCTCCCGTCGTCAAGCGGGGCATCAGTCTTTTGGCCGCTATCCCCAAGACACCTGTTGCCGCCATTGCCCTGGTCACCGCCATCTCCGCTCTTGCCTGTTGGCTCAACTGGGGCTTCGGCCTCATCGTCGGTGTCATCTTTGCCAAGGAGATAGCCCGCAAAATGCCCACCATTGACTATCGGCTGCTTATCGCTTCGGCCTACAGCGGCTTTGTGGTGTGGCATGCTGGCCTTTCGGGCTCCATCCCCCTGACCATGGCCACTCCCGGCGAGGCTCTCACCAAGGCCACCAATGGGGTGCTCACCGCCCCTGTCCCCATCTCGCAGACCATCCTCGACCCTCACAACATCGTCATTGTGCTGGTGGTCATGCTGGCCATCGTAGTGACCAACTCCCTGATGTATCCGAAAAAAGACATTGTCTCCGTTGATCCTGCTCTTCTTGAGGAAGAGGCTCCCGCACCCAAACCCCAGCACGGCTCCCTTACTCCTGCCCAGCGCATGGAGCATTCGCGCCTTCTTTCGTGGATTGTGGCAGCCCTTGGTTTCACCTATCTCATCTATCATCTTGGCTGGGGAGGCGGCTCTTTCGACCTTGGCAGTGTCATCATGCTCTTCCTTTTCTTGGGCGTGCTGCTCCACGGCACCCCTTTGGCCTATGTCCATGCTTTCACCTCAGCCGCCAAGGGAGCTGCGGGCATCATCCTTCAATTCCCCTTCTACGCGGGCATCATGGGCATCATCACCGGCGTGGGAGCCAGCGGCATCTCCTTTGGCACCGTGCTGGCCAATGCCTGCATCTCCGTCTCCAACGCCACCACATATCCGCTCCTCACCTTCCTCTGCGCTGCAGTGCTCAACATGTTCGTCCCCTCGGGCGGTGGCCACTGGGCCATCCAAGCCCCCATCATGTTCGCTGCTGGTGCCGACCTGGGTGTGGACCCCGGCCTGACGGGTACCGCCATAGCCTGGGGCGACGCTTGGACCAACCTCATACAGCCCTTCTGGGCCATCCCCGCACTGGCCATTGCCAAGCTCGACGCCAAAGACATTATGGGCTTCTGCCTCATTGACCTCGTGGTGACAGGCATTGTCATCTGTAGCGGCCTCCTGATATGGGCCATGTAGGCTTAGGCCTATTCCTGTGTGCAAATGCTCTAATTGATTACATATAAGCAGGTTCAATTGATTTGACTATGGAGGCACCTATCGTGGCAGTCAATAGTATGCAGGGACTTTACAACATGGCCCTTGCCCTCGCCACCCGTGCGCATGAGGGGCAGGTGGACCATGCCGGGGCTCCCTATATCCTGCACCCCATTCGTGTGGCGGAGCGGTGCCGCACCATGGAGGCCAAGATTGTGGCTCTGCTCCATGACACCATCGAGGACACCGACCTCACTCCCGACTTTCTGCTCCAACAAGGTTTCCCTACCTCCCTTGTCGAGGCCGTTATCTCTGTCACTCGCCGTGAGGGCGAGGACTATGAGGAGTATGTCCGTCGAGCTGCTGCCAACAATATTGGGCGAGAGGTGAAAATCGCCGACCTCGAAGACAACATGGACCTGCGCCGGCTGCCGGAACTGACCGATAGGGATGTGGCGCGCACACGTAAATATCTCCGTGCGTGGCACTATCTGCAAGACCCCATTTCTTTGCCGGATCGTTGAAGTGTTAATTATTTTGAATAATGGAATGTGTAAATGTGTGAGTACGTGAATCGATGGTTGAATTGAAGGATTAACGAATTGGCGTGTTGTGTTAATTTTGTTTTTCAATTCTCTTTTTTCGATTTAATTTTTGTATCTTTGCAAATTGTTTATCTGTATTTCATTGTAAACTATGAACTATCTTGACATTATCAACCATTATCCCGACTTCCCCAAGGAAGGGGTCGATTTCATTGACATTCTGCCCTTCCTCCACAATAAGGAAGCCTTTTCCCAACTGGTTGCCGACATAGACGCACATACTCATTGCCCCAATGTTGCCACTGTCGAGGCCCGTGGATTCCTTTTCGCCTCGCCGCTGCTCACACATTCTTCGTTAGTGCAAAACGTTATTCCTATCCGCAAGAAGGGCAAACTGCCCTACGGCGAAGGCGACCTGCACGATGTCCAAATCCAGAAGGAATATGGCAGCGACCACGTCTTCTACCGCCTCAGCGACATTGCTGCCGGTGTTCCCGAGGGCGACACCTTCAACATCACCTTCTTTGACGATGTGCTGGCCACTGGCGGCACCGCCATCGGCATTGCCCAGGCATTGAACCGCGAGGTGATAACCGTGAATGGCAAGGACTACAAAGTCAAGGTCAAAGAGTTCCTCTTCCTTGTCGAGTTCCCCGACCTCTACGACCACGATGTCCTCAACGCCATCGCGCCCGTCCACTCCTTTGTTCAAATCAACGGCGACTAAAACCCGTTTCGACCTTTTTTTAATAGTATCGATAATAATCAATCCCAAAACCCATGAAGAGAACATTATTCATTTTGGTGGCCGCCCTGTGCCTCTTTTTCACCTCCTGCTATAAGGAGTCGCACTACTCCGTAGAATATCATGACCAGTCAACTTCCCTTGCCAACATTACTCTCTTTGAGTACGACTATAACTACGACTTGGTCAAGACACAAGAGATCAAATATGCCGAGCCAGGCAAGATTTACGACCTTACCTCCTCCGACTTGGCTCACTATGTAGTGGTGGGTGTCGAAGGCACCGTCAACGGACGCATCATTGAGTGGTATTCAGCCAATACCTTCCAGCTCGATTCCAGCAAACCCATCCACATCGACGTGAGTTTTGTCGGCATGTCCACCTCCGAGGAAAACCCCGTCAACCCGTCCGACCATGTCCACCGCTACTTCCATAAGTGAAGTGTGGCAAGACAATTGGCTTGAAGGGGTAGGAGTGTAGATGTGCTAATTAATCTGTGAATTCGTGAATGTGTGAATGTGTAAGTCAATCAACGGATTGACACATTCTCACATTCACGATTTTTTGTATTCTGTTTTTTCGCACCTTTTTTTTACGTGCGGTCTTCCTTCGCTCCATGCTGTTTTGCCCTTTGTCCCTTATTAGTCATTTATTCGTCTCCAGGAGGAACAAATGAGGAAGAACAATTAGATAAATGGCCTACAAGGAGTGGAGGAAGGGCGTGGGAGGTCCTTTGTGACAGGTTACACAATAATGTCGCGGATAAGGATGATGGCAAGGATGATGGAATAGACGAATTTGAGACCGGTTCCGGTGAGGAAACCTACAAAGGCGCCCCATGCAGCGCGAAGGGCGTCGTGCGAGGCCTTGCCACTTATCAGTTCGCCGACAAGCGCCCCGATAAAAGGCCACAGAATCACGCCCAGCAGTCCTTGCGGACCGAAGGGGAGCCCCACAATGGAGATGACCAGCCCGATGTTGCAGCCCCAGATACCTGCTTTGCTACCACCGAATTTCTTGGTGCTTAACGAAGGCACTACGTAGTCCAGCACCGTGATGACGGCGGCAATGCCGGCGGTGATGAAGAGGAATGTAGCCGAAAAATTGTCAACGGAAGTAAAGCTGAGCACTAAGAGGGCAGCCCAGCTGAGGGGAGGCCCCGGCAGACCTGGCACTACAGAGCCCGCTATGCCCACAAGGGCAAGAATGATGGCAAGGATGATGAGAAATGTTTCCATGGGAGATTGGATGCGTTAATCAGTGAATGTGTCAATGTGTGAGTCGGGTCTCAGTTTTCATTGCTGAACGAGAGAGTTGAAAAGGGCACGCAGTTGGTCGGTGTCGGCTATCAGTTGGCGCAGCTTTTCGAGCTGGCGTGCGTTGCGCGAGCACGGGATGTAGAGCTTTAAGTATCCGTCCTCGGCATACTTCTCATGCAAGTGCTGAAGGGTGCGCTGCCATTGTGCCTCGCGGTCCAAGCCGGGAAAGTGGGAGAGGCCGTACTGGATGGTGCGGCGTACAATGGTGACGGGTTCGATGTCGCGGTCGGCTTCTGCCACAATCTGGCCGTAGAGGCTTCGGGGCATGGCTGAGGACGAGGCGCGGTGGTCCTCAGCGGCCTGCGCCATGGTCTCTATCTCGTCCGGGGTGAACCATTGGGTTAGTTGCTTGTCCCCGCGGATGATGCGACCGGAGACAAGGTGGTGATGCTCACGCCCCTCCACGACTCCCGTGTCGTGGTAGGCGGCAATGGTATAGACCATGTCGGGGTTGAGGTTCGCCGTTCCCTGCTTTTCCAGCATGTTGCGCAGTTCCATGCTTTGCGCCATGACGGTCTGGATGTGGTCCAGCCGGTGTGCAGCATCGAAGTGGTTGTAGCGCGGCAGTATCTCTGCCTCGACATAGTTGAGCAGCGATGGGGTGACCATGGGGTAAGTCATCTTTTGGAAAGCTTCGCGCGGGGAGCCGTCGCGCATGTACACCACCCCGCAACGGGTGTAGCCGCGCCCTGCGATGATGTGCAGCATGATGGGATTGTCGCGGTGTGTGTCCACCCGGACGGAGGCGCAACGCTCCTCGGCAAACGAGAAAGCACTGCGGGCAATGCCCTGCACCCCTGGCGCGCAGGCCAGCCGGTGCAGGGTGCCGTAAGGGGTTGTATCGTCAATCCATTGGCCGTCCTCAATATAAGCGTAGGTCGGTTCGGGATCCAGCAGCAGTGCAAAATAGCCCACAATCTGGCTCCCTTGCAGGATGACGTGGCCTATGCCGCGAGCCATGTCGCTGCCAATCAGGTCAGGACCGGGGTATCCCACCCACTGCGAAGCATTGCCGACGGCACGCATGATGCTGCGTGAATGGTCAATAAGCTGCATGATGCGCTCCAAATCGGGCAGCTTGGCAGGGCGGATGGAGTAGGCGGTGGCCATGTTGAGAATTACAAACTAATAATAATTAGTAATTGGTAACTATTAGTTGATTAAAGGATTGTTTCGATGGCCTCGACGATAGCGGTGTTGGGAGCTGTGGGCTCAAAGCGGCAGACCACGTTGCCCTCGCGGTCAATGAGGAACTTGGTGAAATTCCATTTAATGTCAGGATTCTCGGCATAGAGGCTGTCCTGAGCCTTGAAGGCTGCGTGGAGGTAGGCTCCGCGCGGGTCGGTGGTGTCAAAGCCGCCAAAGGGGGCCTTGCTCTTCAGCCATGTGTAGAGGGGGATGGCCTGCTCGCCATTCACGTCGATTTTGGCCATCTGCGGGAATGTGGTGCCATAAGTGCCGGTGCAGAAAGCGTGAATCTCCTCGATGGTGCCGGGAGCCTGTTCGCCAAACTGGTTGCAGGGGAAATCAAGAATTTCCAGACCACGGTCGTGGTAGGTGGCATAGAGAGCCTGCAATTCGGCATACTGCGGAGTGAAACCGCATTGTGTGGCGGTGTTCACCACCAGCAGCACTTTGCCCTGATAGTCGGCGAGCGACACCGTGTCGCCCGTGCCATTCACGATGTTGAACTGATAGATGTTGTCAGTGTTGGTTGTCTCGGCAACCTCGGCTTTTTTCTGGTTGCAGCTGCACAGCATCATGGTTGCTGCAATGCAAAAGGCAAGAATCTTAAACTGTTTCATTGTTGTGTACTTTGTTGATAATTATTTTGTTGTATGCAATATTTAGGGCCTAATAATAATTGCAAATATACAAAATAATCTTCAACTTTGGATGTCTGTTCTCAAAACAGTGTTACAAATCCGAAAGGCCCCTGCCGAGATGTTTGTCAGTAGAATATCTTCTCAGCGGGATAGTTGCCCACTTGCACCAGCAGGATACTATGCGATGCGGGTAGTATGTCGGTCAGCCGCAGGGTAGCAGTGGCGACGGGGCTGCAATGATACAGCTCCTTTCCGCTGATGTCGAAAATGCGGACGGGTAGGGGGGTGGCGGCATAGATGCAGAGCATCCCGTCCCTGCACACAAGGCTGTAGCTTCGTTCTCCCTCCGTCGTTTCGTCGATGCCGACGGGGAAGTCCTCAACAAAGTTGTGGAAGTAGCTCCATCGTTCGGTGTACGATGCAAGGCTCCCGCGACGTATATGTACCGCTATATCGGGGTCTATGCCGTCGAAGGTACCCCACGACACCTGCGGAGCTATCTCGTCAGCCGAAATGATTGTGGACACCCCTGTGCATCCGGCAAAAGCCTCTTCGCCAATACTGATAACTTTCTTCGGCAGGACGATACGGTGCAGTCCCGCGATGCCATAAAAAGCGTAGGGGGCTATGCGATAAGTGT
>JAEEGL010280635.1_pt1 | contig 15404 bp, 13 predicted proteins | sample 9134231 | NCBI WGS metagenome assembly JAEEGL01 (sample SAMN16246548, study PRJNA631951) | gut metagenome | biome: gut microbiome; feature: rumen; material: fiber-attached | host: Bos | place: Iran: Karaj | collected 2018-10 | reverse complement strand
GTAACAAAACAAAATACTCGCCCTAATTAACAATCACTACTAGATACAACAATAATAATATAATACCAAATAATATATTTGTAAATAGAATTATCGTATCTTTTTCTTATTTCTCAATTAGTTGAACGGACTACCCAATTTTAAACGCTGCTAAAGCATCATTCATCTCGGCTAAGTCTTCTATCCCAATAGGATCACCATTTGAATCATCCTCACTCTCATCTGCCAGTTCTTGGGTCTGTGCAATTGGAATAATCTTGTCCGGCTGTTGATAAGCGACTTGCTGCATCATTACCGGCTGCATTACCATTGCATTTAATGGGGACGTTATTCCCCCTTGAACCTGAACTTCAAGGAGTCCTATAAGTTTCTTAAAGCTCTTTTCGTCAAGGATATCAATGTTTATCCCATTTTTCTGTATGTAATCATGGACTAGCAGGCCTAAAAACTTTGCTTGCTTATGTCCACACAGTTCAAGAAGCCTAAAGCATTCATACTGATATGGGTCGCTTTCATTCAGATAAAGGTTTTTCTGCTTGTAATCTTTTGCTGTTTTATACTTTTTCTTTTTCTCAAAAGGCATGGCATATCCCTTTCTTATGCTCCAAGACAAAGAGCATATGCTTTCGCATTAGCATTTACATCCTCTAAGATCTCCGGATTCTTAAGGAGACTGTTGTTTTTAATCTGCTCTCTCAGAAGTAATCCTCCACCGCCATAAAATACAACTGGGTAAAGCGATAGTTTTGCTCCCTGCTGGATACAACCGTTGATGATTTCCTCGAAATGAGCATCTGCTCCTTTTTTAATCAGTGAGATAAATTCGTCCGGAAGGCTGGTTTCCTCATCGAGAAGAACATCTTCTACCAGATTCTCATCAAGGATTTCTCCGAATTGTCTTTGGACCTCAGCGCTTATCTTTCTGTACATAACTCTTGTTCCCATTGGTAATGATACGCAGTTATTAACATCGGGCTGTCCATTTACTACAGGAACAACATCCGTTGTACCACCACCAATCCCAACAATGTAATATCTCTTCTTCTTTGATGTTGCGCAATGCTGATTCTTATAAACAGCCACAAAATCTTGTGGAAATAGTCTTATTGTCTCAACTTCAAACTTGAATGAATAATTTTTGTATCTGAACTCATTTACTCCTGCGAATTTTTCTTTGTAATAATTCAGAGTCTTTGCGGCATAGGCGTTAAAATGTCCAGGCGGAAGTCCAACTCCAAGCTTTATGTGATCGTACTTGTCAAGCTCCTGTTGGATATCTCCCTTTCCTACACTCTCTTTTGCAATAAACAAAAGCTCTTCTGCTATACCCAGAATCGTAAGAATAAGGCATTGATCATTTTCTGTTTTGTCCACGACATACGGCTTTCTTTCAGAGATGTCCGGAACATAATATCTGCCATTAAACTCCAGGATTTTTGTTGCGATTTCAGGTTTGCTTGTGTACTCCCTATAGCCACTAGGGATTGATGTGTGTGATGTCTTGGTGTCGTAATTGCCTACGTCCACCCCAATGTTGATTGATTTCATACACTGTTTCTCCTTTCATTTGATATATATAAACATAGCATATCATTATTTATATATCAATACCTTTTCCACGAAAATATTCATATTTTCACTTAAAATGCATTTTTTTAGCATAGTACCTTGTTATTTTAAGGAAAAAGGTTCACAGTGAACCATGCTACAGAGAAATTATTACTGTAAAAATGCACTTTTTACGTGAAAATAAATTTACGCAAAAAAAGAAGGAGCACTTTGCTCCTTCTGATTAAGAACATACTAATTATCCAGCAAGATCTCTTCCAGTTTATCAAAATTGATATCATTTCGTCGTTCAAAGTTATTGAATTTATTTTTGCCTTTTCTATTTGCCTTTACTGGTGCTTCATATCCTTCCTGAATTGCTTTTATCATAAAGCCGGTAACATTTTCTACCTGAGCGGTCCCAGCAGACAAAATATCATATGCCTTCTGTATTTTTTTCAAATCATACTTAGCAGCTTCTGCAATAGCTCGAAGATCCCTGAGCTTAAGCTTCTCTGAAATGATTTCACTCATCTGATCAATGATTTCATCTTTTTCTTCATCAGTCAGCTTTTTCTCTTCCTCAGTAACTTCTACTTGTGGGATATCTTTATAAATATAGAACTTAATTCCATGAGTCTTACCGCCTAACCCACCTCTTTCCGGCTCAAACTCAAATCTGATACTGGTCTTCTGATCTAATTCTTTTTTAGCGACCAGAATAACATTTTTCCTAAAATCACCCCATTCAGAGTATTTTGTCTTCTCTGTATCTTCCTCAGCCTCTTTTGTATCCTCTATATTTTCTTCAGCTTCTTTTGCCTTCTTCTTGTCTTTTGATTTCTTGCCCTTTATTTCGTTGGCTAGTTTTTCAATGAAATCATAATCAACATTTGACTTGAGTAAAGCATTCGCGATTTCCCTGTTTTCGTTAGGATCTATGATCCCTAATCTTAGCTTCAAATCAGTGAGATTAACAACCCACGTGCAAGGTTCCGAATAATCCCAAGGTATACCCATTTTTGCCGCCGACCCACACTGGCGGTCGTACTCTGCCTTTAATATTTCATAGAGTCTTAGGCTATAAATACTTTTAAGCGGAATTGTCTCAGCCAAAGAAAATTGCGTATAGTTCTTTTTTAGATTGTACAGACTCTTAGTCACTTTGTTGTTGTAACGCATACGTAAAGTTCCATTTTTAAACTCACAATCAGTCACAACATTTACCGCTGATATTTCCTTGGTCTCATCGTTAGCGTAAATAATTCTCCAATCAAGCAAAGATGCCTTCTCTTTGTCCGGCGTGACTAACTCTTTTATACGATCATAAAAGGATCCACTCTTATCTCCAAATAATTCTCTAAGCTCTGTTCCATGCAAAGTAACAACTAGCTGTTCTGTTCCTTCTTCTAGTTCAGCTTGATGTATTCCAATATGGAACAGCTTTTCAGCCAGTGCTGTTGTTTTTCCCTTTGCATTTATCAGGTTGTTTGAAATGGAATACCTTTTTCGAGATAACGAGCTAAGATCGTACGATTCCTTCTTTTTCTTTGACATTATTCCCCCATTGGCTTTTTGCCCAAAATACATTTTCTCAAATACATTATAGGGGCTTTCTAATAATAATGTCAACCTTTTACTCCCTAACTTAGACCCTTATACACCCAAACATATCCCTTTTAACATCTTAACTTGTTCTTATTCCCTCCCTTACTTCATGGTTTTTCCGCTTACACGCACCTTTTCTTAAGCATAATTCTAATGTAATATGTTGACTAATCTGGTTTAATCAAATAAGTCAATATTTCAAATTATTCCTTAATGCACCCGAACTTCTTTTTTGCCATTCCTTTTTTCTCCTTAACTTTCCTTTTGGCGTTCCGTTTTTCTCCCAGACTTCCATTTTGCATTCCTTTTTTCTCCCTAACTTTATGATTTTTTGTTTTTTCTCCTTTTTTCCCATTTCAAGATTTTGTGCTTTGCTAGGTCAGCGCTCACAATTACTAGTTTTTTAGGATAATGGACTTGTTTTTTATTCTAAACCGATTCTTTTTTATAGGAATATCTCCCATTTTTCTCCTTTTCTTTGAATTTTGATTCCTTTTTTCTCCCCAACTTCAGCCATATATATTTTTGCTGTTTCTTTGAAACGCCCTATTTATCACGCTTTTCGCGCTCTTTATGAAATATAATCAGTCCGATTCCGTATTTCTCCCTATCTTCCTACATCATTCCGTATTTCTCCCTAACTTCAGCTTCTCTTCCGTCTTTTTCCTTAACTTCTCCCTTTATTCTCCATCATAAATCCCTATTTTCTCCCAATCTTTAAGCCTTTCATCTGTTCCTTATTTTTCCTGATCATGTTCCCTATTATTCCTAACTATATTCCGTTTTGTTCACTCTCTTATCCCTTTTTACTCCATAACTTTATTGGGCAACTCCAGTATTTATGCTACTTTTCAAGCCTATAATTAATATAAAAGAATTGTTGTTTTTATAATAATAAACAACTACAGAGGTTGTTGTAATAAAAAAGAGCCATTACTTAATGTGATGGCTCTTGTAGATCGTACTCTTACAATGTACTTTCAAGGTTTTTTAGTATCAATCTTAACTCTGAGATTTTCTCTTTTATCGCTCTTTTATCAGCTGTACTTTTTGCCATATTCCGGTAGCTTTCGATCATTACTTTGCACTGGTCAAATCCTGCCAGATTAACAGATAAATACTCGTCTTCATCAGAAATTAGATTGTCAAATTCAACTGTTGGAGCGTCATACTCTACATCATCAGAGAAAATGACATCTTCAAAATTATCTTTTGAATCCTCAATGGGTTTCGGCATAGGAAAGTCATCGTCAACGCTTATAATTTCTCGCTTTTGAGCTTTTTCTTTACCTTTAACCATATTATTTATGATTTGTTCTACCCTTGTCCTGGAAAAAAGAATCTCGTCTTTATCTACTTCCTCTTCGCTGATATTCTTTTCGTCTGCTTCAAGTCGGATCAGTTTGGATAACAGTTCCTTCTGCTCTTCCTTGCTAAGATTTGCAGCTTTGCTAAGTGAAGAATAAGGGAAATTGGGCTTTTTGCAATATTCTTGAAGCTCCGGTATGAGCTTAAGGATAACAGAATATCTCTGAACATTGGACTGACTTATTCCAAAGTATTCTGCTGTTGCAGCCTTTTTGTTACCTTTGAATGATGGATCTCTGTCCAGAATGCCCTTGTAAAACTCAATTGCTCTTGCCATGTCTAATGGAGCCAGTTTTCGGTTGGCAATGTTACTGCTAAGAAGTATAAGATCTTTCTTTGTCTCGGAAGGTATCTCCGGGAGAATATTACTGGGAATAGTATTCTCTCCCAATAGTTTCATGGCCTCATATCTTCTATGCCCTGAAAGGATTTCATATCTTTCATTTTTGTTTTTGAAAACCAAGATAGGATCGTTATAACCCTCTTCTTTGATTGTCTTAGCAAGATGTTCTATATCGTCCATGTTGAATATCGTTGTATTAACAGGGTTATACTCTATCTGATCTAGAGGAATGCTCTTTAATTCCAAAGTGTCTTTCATTTAACTTTTCCTCCTTACTTCAGTATTTTTGACTTAACTATATCGTAATAGTCTTTGTTTTTTTCGTAGTCTTCTTCAATCAACTTTTCAAAATAATCTGTTAATGATAATCCTTTTGCGGAAGAAGCAATTTTAGTCATCTCCTTTAGCTTATTAGAAATTCTGAAATTAAACATTGTTGACCCATCTTCATACTTTCTTGGCCTTCCAGGCTTTTTTGTTTCATCAGCCTTTGTTTTTGAAGATGGTTTAGTATTTTGTGGTTCATCTATTGGTGCAGTAGGTACTATTGGCGTTATTACTGGTGTTGCTGATGGAACTGCCTTCTCTTCTGCTGGAGTCGCAGGGGATTCTGAGGTTTTTGTGGAAGGAACCTCGTTTTTTGAAACTGTATCTTCCTGCTCATAGAGCTGATCTGCAATCTCATCTGTTAGTGTTGTTTCCTTGCGACCCTTGTACATCTGTTTAAACTTATTAACACGTTCAGCCATTTTAACCTCCTTTATTTTTCAACTCGTCTAAGAATCTCGTCCGCGATATATCTGTAGTCAATAGCTGCTGTTGCTGAATGCTTATATACTTGAATTGGCAAATGGCTTATCTTTGCCTCATCTACTGCTGCAGCCAAACGTACAGTCAGAAGGAATGGTGTTTCTTTAGTCTTTATAATGTCAGGTATAATTGTTTCAATTTTTTCCAAAGTAAGATCTTTGATTGCGTTACCAATGTTTATATCCCTATATCTTATGATTACAGCACCAAGTATTTTGGCATCTGAAAGAGAACGTTTTCCAGATTTATGGAATTTCATAAGGTCATTCACCATAGCATCTATTCCATCAAGCGAGTCCTCTGAAAAATCAAGACAGATTATGAAGTAATCTGCTGCAATGTAACACATGTTTAAAGGAATGTTCCTGGCAGGAGCTGTATCGATTAGAAAATAATCAAAATCTTCTGCTAATGCATCAACAAGATCCTTTAGGAGATATGCTGATGATGGATCATCAAACATTTTGTCCGCTTTTGACATCTCTGGAGAACCTGCGATGATGCTGTAGCCGTTTTTGACTTTCTGTATAGCTGCAGACATGTCTACATCGTCATCATTGAAAAGGTCAAATATTGTTGGTCTGGACCTGTCTGCATCTGCATTTTTTGTGGTATTGCACTGTTGGTCCATATCGATCACCAGTACTCTCTTTCCGAGTGAGTTAAGTATGTAGGCAAGTTCCAAAGTTGTTGTTGTTTTTCCCACTCCTCCTTTTTGGTTTGCCATTGCAATTGTGATAGCCATTGTAATATCTCCTTTACAATATATTAAAAATATACAAAATGATTTAAGGATATCAAAGTGCTGAATAATATGTAAATCATATATTTACAAAACTGTTATGGAATATGTAAATATGAAATATACATAATACATTTACTGCTTTACAAAAATATCAGTAACTATTTATGTGTATGCGAAAAGATTTGTCAATATTATATACACGTAATTATAAAGGATATATTATATTTTGTAAATAAATAATTCACAATAGAATTTGCGACTAATGTAAATAAATGATTTACAAAAATATAAATCATTTATGATCCAAAGCGTAGAATGACCTAGAAATACAGAAAAGAACATTTGTATTATGTAAAGAATAAATACACAAAAAGAAAATTTAAGTATACAGTTTTTATAATATGTATATAAAATAAAGAGGAAATATACAAATAAAAATGTAAATTAAATATACACAAAAAATAAAGATTAAACAAAGTCATAATGTAAATACTATATATACAAAAATAAATATGTAAAATTATAATATACAATAATATATGTAAATATAAAATACACACAATAAAATGTAAAGACAAAACAATAAGCAATAGTGTATATTCTATATATACATAAATAGATATGTGTATTTAAAACACACAAATATAATGTGTAAATATAAAATATACAAATTGATTATAACTACAATATTGTAAATATAAAATACACAATTATATTAGTAAAGCATTTATTTACAAAAATAAGAAGATTATTATTAACCTAATGGGATAACATTGTGACAGAAACTATAATAAAAATTTTTTGTAAAGCATTTATATACATTATTATGTGCGTAGAGGATGAGTGAGTTAATATGTAATAAAAAAGCAAAATAAGGCCAATTTTAGACATTTAGAGAATTCATAAGCAATTATATCGATAAAATGTAAAAAGTGGCTAGAAAAGCCAAATAATGAAAAAAGTCAGGCACTTTTTAGCCTGACTCTTTCATGACACATTAAATAGCTGGCATATCAAAGCGAGGTAAACTGAAGAAACATATTCTTGTTATGTTTTCATTCAGTTGCATTTGTCTGATATCAGAAACTTCTTCCTCTGAAATGTAAGAATCAAGAATATCGAAAAGCTTTATATAGATATCCGTACCCTTACAAGAGAAAGGATATTCCTTATCAAAATCCTCATATCCTTCTTTGATAAGTTTTTCCGGAAGACCAACTTTGTGACCAATATTATAAAGAGTATCAGCTGGATTGCTGATTTTGGTATGGTCCATTCTTTCAAGATGTTCTGAGCATTCCATGAAGGAAGCAAAACAGGAAAGAAGATTTGTTTTGAATTTTTCCATATCTGCACTGCCAATATGTTCGAGCTTGATCGGAGTACCGATACTTATCTGATTCCCATTTTTCTCGCTCTTGATAAAAGGATAAATGTTAGCCCCGGAAAGGCCAACATCTGAAGTAAGTACCTTAATGTGTGCATTATAGTCGGTAGTGTCAATTCCAATCTTACTAAACGCATCCATCAGGTTGCTGTCAGTATCATCATCCTGGAATAGAAATTCGGCAGAAGATGATTCATGGGAGATATTTCCTCGTACATATCTTACGTACTCGAACTTTTCTCCAAGTTCTTTTTCTGTTATGTCTAAGAGCTCACTGAAAGGAAGCCTTACATAATCGCTTGATAAGTCTGCGAGCACCAGCTCATCACCTACAAGCAAAAGGCTCTTACCCTTTGTGTATTTTGTGAGCATGTTGCAAATAGCAGCTTTATCTGTAGGACTTACCTCGTTTCTCGCTCTTGTTTCTTTTAGAGAAGTCAGTGCAGGACAAGTACCACCAACACGTTCCAGAACACCACGATAAGCTGTAGGACCAACCGGATAACATTTCATTTCATCACCGGTAGGGTATTTTAGAGCGAGCTTTGTATCTGCCATCTGATCAGAGATGGTTTCATCTGAGACATCTTCTGAAATTTGGAGATCATCCCTTATAATCGGGATACAGATGGGATTATCCTCCAGAGGAACATATTCGCCATCAGTTGTATCGAATTCAACCCAACTGTATGACTGCTCCTGAAGGCTATTAAAGTCTCTGAGCTCTGAAATGTTACTAAATGTTCTGATTTCTTCCTTGCTAAGTAATTTTGCCATTTTCTTATTCTCCTTTTCTTATACTTTTAAAGTTAAGTGCTGTATATGATCAGGCAATGCCTGTTATATAGATAAATGTATATAAAAAGAGCCAAGGCTCTTCTTGTCTTAAGAGCGATGACTCTTTGCTATAAAATAAAAGCCCTGGATATAGTCCAAGGCTCTACAAACAATAATATGAAATAAATAAATACTACTAATAACAGTTAAAATATAACATTATTATTTGATGTTGTAAATATCATGATTTTAGAACATGCATATATATGGGATTGATTATTGTATAGGTGTTTTGGTTCAGCTGGCTAATAGAACCTTCATCTGCGTATACCCTGACTGTGTCCCCGGTTTTGTAGCTTGAAGAGAAGGCAACGGGTTGTTTAAATTTCAGGCCTTCTTCATTTTCAAGAATGAGAGTGCATGTCTTAGATGTTGTTGAATCTTTAGAAAGAGAACCAAATAACTTATTTTCTTTTCTTTCCAGATCTATGCACTTGGCATCTACTACAAGAACCCTGTTAGAAAGAGACTTATATATCTGCCAAAGAACGTAAAGCGAATACCCGGCAGCTAATAGGAGAGCAAATAGGATATAAAGCCATTTCTTGATGAATATGAAAAAAACAGTAGCAGCTAGAAATCCAATTCCGGTATAAACAAATTCTTTGATGAAATGATTCTTATACGGAGTATCAAGATCTGAAAATGATAACTCCGGCTTCTCAAGTTTAAATCTGAAAATATTCATTTCTGCACCTCTTTACACTTGTACATAGAAAATGCAATATGTAATAAGCGCTGCTATACATACTGCTGACAGGCTGATTTTCAAAATAACATCCATGTGAGATGTCTTAGTGACTTCATCTAGGATAGCAGGAAGTCTGTCATCATAATATCCGTCATGATTTGGATCATAAGCAGGCTTATTCTTTCCAAGAGAAGACTTTGTCTGAATGACTTTCTTGGTCTTAGGCATTGCGGTTACAGTTTTTTGTGTTGTGTTTCGATTGCTCTTGATTGTTGGAGCTGCGAGGACTTTTCCTTTGCTTTTAAGCGGAAGAGTGGATTTTATCGGAGTAGGAGATGGTGTTTCCTCTGTGTCGGTCATTTCATCCTCGTCTTCATAGTCTTCTTCATCCTCGTAATCTTCTGAAGATGTTTCAATCTCGGTTTCCTCATCATCCTCGTCCTCATAATCATAGTTCTCGTAATTATTCAGCGCCTGAGATTGGGAAGTATCTTCCTCATCATCCTCGTACTCCTTATAAAGCTCGCTGGGTTGTGCAACTGGTTTCTGGTTAACAGGCTTTGCCGGAATAACGGGATCCTGCCTTACGATTGTGTAACTCTTTTTAGGTATAACTGCCTTCTGCACTGGAACAGGAGTAGGTGCAGGTGAAATAGTGGGCTTTGCAGCAGCTGGATTCTGCTCAGAAGAGTTTTTATTTAAGTTGCTTTCGCCAACCTTGGTAAATTTTTTCTTCATTGGTCTGGCTGATGAGCCCTGAGACTGATTTTTTTCATATTCGGGATTTGGAGTTGCACATTCCGGGCAAAACTTGAATCCAGAATCATATGTATTTCCGCAATTGCATGTAATCTGTGACATAATTGGCGGCCCTCCTTATAATAATACATATATTATATCAATAAATATATTTATTGCAAGAAAAAAGGCGCATCAATTTGATGCACCTTCTAAAAGCACTATGGATAATCTTATTTTTTCTTGGATTTGTTGCTGGCTCTCTTTGCTGTTTTTGTAGAACCTAAAGCGGCTTTCTTTATACCAAGAGCTCTAAAATACACATCCAAGCCTTCATAACTAAGGGTTAATCCCCGGTCATTTATAAGGCATGTCTTTTCAGGTGTGTGGTGATACCAGCCTGTTACCTGACCTCTGAGGTATGGATCAAGTGATATAGATTCAATAAATACATCCTCCATGTTTTTGATGTCTTCAAGTCCGAGGTAGTAGTTTGCATTATCTTTGTTGGTCGCCAGTTCAGCAGGAACAGTAGTGCTGTAGGTAAATCTGGGATCAAGGGAAAGCCTCATATTATCGTGAGGACATGCAAGCACTTTCTGCTTGTACAAAACGATTCCCCATTGTGGAGATATAGATCCGCTTGGACCTGAGACATAAACAGGTTTTCCGTCATAATCTTTTAATTTATTGAATGGGATTTTGATTTTTCTTTCCTGAATTGGAGTTACATTATCATCATCAGCATTCTTTTTGTCTGAGAGACCAAGAAGATAATCTGATGTAACATTGTAAAAATCGCTTAGTTTAATAATGTCACTAGTGGTAGGGAGTACTTTTCCTGTCTCCCAGTTGGATACAGTCATGGGCTTGAGCTCAGAGTCACGAACGGAAAAATCTGAAAATTTCTCACAAAACTCTTTTTGGTTGAGCCCTGCTTCAACTCTGAGACCTTTTATTCTTGATCCTGTTATTTCGCTTCCTTTGTTTGCCATATTTAATTTCCCCTTATTGTTACAGATAGATATAATATTTTTCACATTATATTAATACGAATTATAACATAAAAGATAGAAAATTGTAGGTTCTGAGTAAACATATACGGCATATTTTCTATAAAAAATTGATAAATAATGAAATTTTGACATTTAAAATGCGATAAAAAGGTTCACTGTGAACCTCTATAGAGGAAGGCATTCATTGACACTAAATATAATAATATATATAATATACTCAAAAATTTATATCTAGGGAGCTAAACATGAAAAGACTAATAAAGCTGTTAGCCCTTACTGTGATGGTGCTTATGCTTTCGGTACCACACTTTGGCATAATATCACATGCTGAAGACGGAAAGACCATTATGGTTCCGGTGAACAAAAATTACACCTCTGCAAGATTTACGCTTACTTTTGAGTACTATGATGACTACGTTGTGGTAGTTAAGTCGCCTTCTGGAAAAGAATATAAGGGTGTAATCTCATCAGCCAATGAAGTTGAAGCAGTTGTAAACGATGTTGAAGTAGGACAGTGGGAAGTACATATAGATTATCCTGAGATTCTTACAACTGAAGAAGCTACAAATGAATCGGGTGAAGGGGAGATTGATTCTGCCGAGGATGTGGTGCAAAGAAGGCCGATAAGTCCGGTGAAAGTGCAGTTACAGGGTTCTACTGAAACTCTAGTTAGTGTAAACGAAGATTTAAAGGTAGTAACAGATATTGCCGGTTTGAAGAAGTATTTCAAGGATGACAGCTTTGTTGCTGAATGGACAGATACAACATGTGGAACTGTTAATATTGAGGTTGTTAATGCAAAAAACCTTCAAAAGATAGATTATTCACAGGTTCAGGGCAACTATTATTCATGTCCTCTTGATCCGAGTATTCAGGAAATCATGGTAACAATTGTTCCGGCAGTAAGTTCTTCAGTGGAAGGGACCGGAAACACTTTCACGTTGAAATATGATAATCATCCGGATGCTACCGTTACTTATGAGGATCTTACGATAACAAACCATGACAGCATGTTAGTATCCTGTGAACTAAGAGATCAGTATAGCGTGATTATACTTGTAAATGGAAAGCAAGTTGAAAGCACCGGAATCCTTAAGACAGGAACATATGATTTCCAAGCTCCTATAGACGTTGGAACAAATGAGATTGTTACTTACATAGTTGATAAAGATGGCAATATGCGATCCACAAAGCATTCAGTCGATAAGGATGTAATAAGCCCATCTCTTGAACTGGTTTCCTCTTATGAAGACATAGTCACAGAAGAGGAGAGTATAACAATTGAAGGAGCTGTTGATGATTTTAAGACGCTTATGATCAACAGTGCTGAAGTGGAAGTTGAAGGGGACAATACCTTTAAATATTCGTATAAGCTTAAAGAGGGCGTTAATCAGATTGCAGTGATTGCATCAGATGAGGCCGGGAACGAAACTGAGTACGATATTGCAGCCACAAGAGTTATTCCGGAAGAGAAGCCGGTTCCGTGGCTTAAGATAACAATCTGTGCAGCACTTTTTGGTCTTCTTGCAATATACGCCTTTGAAGTGATCCGAAGAAGAAATAATCCGGAAAAGTATGAAAAAAAGAAGAGGGCAGTAGATGAGGACCATACAGAGTATGATGATGTAGATATCTCTGGTCTTACAAAAAAAGAGAAGAAGGACATCATGAAAGGTCCGCATGTAGTATGGGATATACTTTCATTCGCAGTTCCTCTTTTGGCAGCCTATATAGTTCTTACGTATGTCATAATGGTTTCTGTTATTCAGAGCGGATCCATGGAGCCAACACTTGATGTAGGAAATACCGTTTTCTATAACAGGCTTGCATTTGTAAACAATGAGCCACAGCGAGGCGATGTGATTGTCTTCTACTCAGATGAGTACAACTCATATTTCGGAAAGAGAATCATTGGAATGCCTGGTGACCAGATAAGATTTAAAGATGGATATGTGATGGTCAATGGTCAGTTCTGTGATGAGAGGGCATATATACCTTCTGAAGTGGAAACCAATTGTTCAAAAGAATTTGAAGTGCCTGAAGGCTGCTATTTCCTTCTGGGAGATAACAGAGAAAACTCCAATGATTCAAGATATTGGCAACAGCCATATGTTTCAAAGGATAAGATAAAGGGTAAATACATGGGACAAATTGATTTTAGCTTCCAGTATGATATTCTGAATAAATTTTTGGGATAACAAAATAATAAATAATAAAACGGCGGGTAACCACTCATGTAGAGTGATACCCGCCGTAGTTGTTAATAGAAAGAGTTATGCAAACCTATGAAAATAGAGATCATTACCTTTTTCGGCAACCTCTGCTCTAAACTCTAAGGTTTTGCCAGAAGATACTCTTGAAGAAAGCTGCGTCTCAAAGCCTGAGAACTTTCCGTCCTTGATCTTGTCCATAAGACAGATGAGCCGATGTTCTACACCATTTTCTGTGACATGGCAGACTTTTATGTTTTTGCCATTTATCTGAGCAAGTGCATCAGTAGCAACAAGCTTTACAGTCTTCATTTTGGATTCAATTACCGATTCCTTTTCAGCAGCCGGAACAGTATCAGTGCCAACAAAAGGAACATCTTCTTCCGAAGAAGAATATGTATAATCATCATTTTTGATACTGTCGTCCTTTGCTTCTTCCTGTGAAGTTATGTAGGTGTCTTCACATCTGGGCTGATAATCAGACTTCATATTATCAACTGAATACTTTTTGGACATGTAATCTGCCTCAAGGAATGACCATTTGTATGCAAGGATCTTTAGGTCATTGAATGAGCATGGGACTCTAAGTGTCAGAAGTGCCTTGGAGCCTTTCTCCTTGATAAAAGCGCCTTTATCGTTTTTTACAGCAGGAAATGTATGTGCTGTAAAAAGAACTTCGCTTGTTGAAGATGGAGAAATCTCGAAGTAGCGGGAGATGGGTTTTCCGTTATTTCCTGTGGCATTACCACCGATTGGGGACTGCCATATAGCCTTCGGATACTGTTCTCCTTTAGCTTTCTCAGTTATTATGGCTTTGATAAGAGAGCCATTTTTGATACCGGCCATAAGGATTGCACCAAACTCCTCTGCAAGCATGTAAACATCAATAAAGTTCTTTGAATTGGCAAGGTCAACAAAAGAAAACTGAATCTTTCCAATCTCAAGGCACTGCTTGATTTTTACAAATGCTTTCTTTCCGTAGTAGGCTGCTAATAAATTCTTTTCTTCATTCTTTCTTTCGTTCATTTCTTTTTCCTCTCTTTACTTTGATTTAAAGTTGCTTACATCAGTTTCATAAATAGTTCGTAGCGGGCTTTCTGATGATTTATCTCATCGGCAAGCCTTGTAACGCGTTCATAACCTGATTCTCTTTCACATGCTTTTTTAGCTGTTCCTTTATCCGTGACCACAATGCATTTCTGCTTTGCCCTAGTGACAGCAGTATAAATAGTGTTGCGAGAGAGCATTTGCAGATCATCTGATAGAGCGGAAGTGACTACGCAGGCATATTCCGACCCCTGACTTTTGTGGACGGACATAGCATAAGCTAGTGCAAGCTGCGAAAGCTGGTTTGCACCATAGGCTACAGTACAGTCTATGAAACGTACTCGAACTTTCTGATGTTCTTTGTCAATTTCACAAACGGTTCCAACATCTCCGTTTGCTACCTTTTCCGCATTGACCAGTTGCATTACTGGATCTCCAACACGGAGCTTCTGTTCATATCTGTAGCCATCCTCTTCTTCTGTGGTATATGTAACGCACAGACTTCCATTCTTTGGAGGATTGATGAGTGCCTGTAATGTGCTGTTAAGCTTTATCGCACAAGCATCTCCTTTCCTTCTGTAAGGAGTGAGGCAGACTACGTTATCCAGCCCATACTTTTCTGCAGCTTCTAAAAAAGACTTAACCATGATGTCTTTTGCCTCAGAAGTTGTTTTCGCTTCCAGGACATCGAAATCATCTCTTTTCTCAAATCCTGAGTGAAGCCCTGATTTTATGTGCTCAATGTTGGCGAACAGACCGCTTTCTGATGCCTGTCTGAAGGTCTTTTCCAGCTTCGTGCAAGGAAGTCCTCCATCAATCAGATCTCGTAATACGGAGCCGTATCCTACGGATGGGAGCTGGTCCACATCACCAACAAGGATTAGTTTTGTTTCAAGGCTTGTTGCAGAAAAAAGGGCTTGGGCGGTGATAGTATCGAGCATTGAAATTTCATCTACTATCACACAAGCATTATTGAGCTTTTTTGGAACAGAGTTCTCATCTCTAAGACCAAGAGCTTTTGCTACAGTACATGCAGGACAACCAACAGATTCTGTG
>JAEEGL015112016.1_pt1 | contig 15405 bp, 12 predicted proteins | sample 9134231 | NCBI WGS metagenome assembly JAEEGL01 (sample SAMN16246548, study PRJNA631951) | gut metagenome | biome: gut microbiome; feature: rumen; material: fiber-attached | host: Bos | place: Iran: Karaj | collected 2018-10 | reverse complement strand
TTTCCCTTCATCGTATGTGACTACTACGGTAAGCCCGTCTTCCTTCCAGGAAAGCAGACCATCCTTATCGCCAAGCCATTCCTTTAGTTCGTCCCTGCTCTTTGTCTTACCGAGACTCAGCATAGGCGATGCATGCCTTTCCTTTGGCAGGTATTCTACCGGTTCATAACCTACATTTTCTGTCGGAGATCCAGCCATTACCAGACCGCTTTCTTCCTCAAGTTTTTTTAGTTCATCATAAAGCCTGTCATATTCATAATTGCTCATTATCTCCCGGTCTTCCGCATAATAAGTTCTGGAAGCCTCACTGAGCTTTTCTGTCAGTTCTTTTTGTCTGTCTAAAGTATTATGTTCTCCCATGATGCCTCCTTCGATCAGCTTATAAACCCTATTACGCAAAAAGAACAGAGACCGAGATCTCTGTTCTTAAAACTATCGCATAAAAGATTACGGATCCAGCTCCTCACTTATGCGCTCAACAGCCTCCGCCATGGTAATACCAAGCGCAGTGGCAACCTCGCTGAAAAAAATCCTTTCTGCACACTTAAGGATCTTCTCCTCTGCAATATTGAGATTCTTGTGATTCTTTCTGTTCTCAGCACGAAGATGACGCAGCTGCCTTATCATATTGGAAATCTTGATATTATCCGCAGATCTTAATATCTCATCACAGACTTCCTTAGCCGGCACCGTTCCTTTACGCTTTGAAGAAACGACCTCCCTGATCATCTCCTCCGCTTCCTTCTTGCCGATTACCTTCCTTGCAATGTCGCTTTCGCGATCAACTGAAACATAGATAGTGTCCCTGGAGTCATAAACAGGCTTCAGTGAATAATATATCTTATCCGGCCCCCCAAATGAAAGCGGTCCGATTTCCTCCACCTTGCAGGACCCGGACATTCCACACATAACAAAATCGCCGACCTTATATTTCTGCATTGCAACCTCCATTTCAATATGCTACAATTATAAATTTTTCCCCGTGTTTTTTCAAGATAAAAATTGTATTTCCACAGATGCTTTTTTTTGCTATAATAACAATTTGTCTGACTGGTTAACAAAACTTGGACAGATTTTAACAGGATTGGCGTCGGCAGTCCGTAAACCGGCTGTTAACGATATTGCATAGATTTAGATTAAGATGGTTTTCTCACACTTATTTTTTGTTTTCATATTTTTAGCACTAAACCTGCTTCTCTACAGCGTGCTGCCCGGCATCCGGCTAAAGAATGCCTGCATGCTTATTTTTTCGCTTGTATTCTATGCCTTTGCAGGTCCTAAGTATGTGATACTGCTGGTATCCATGGTTTTGGTAAGCTTTCTTTTTGCGCTTGCTGAAGAGCACTTTCTGAAGAAAAACAATAAAAAAGGTGCCGTTGCAATGCTGGTACTGGATGTGGTCAGCATGCTGGGAACACTTGCCTATTTTAAATATGCTGTTTTCTTTCTTGAAAACGTCAAATACTTCTCCGGACTTGAATTCAATATTCCCGAGATAGTACTTCCCATCGGAATATCCTTTTATACTTTTCAGCTCATCAGCTATAACGCTGATGTTGCAAAGGGTGAAGTGTCCGCCCAGAAAAATTATTTCAGGCTCCTTCTCTATGCCGCAATGTTCCACCAGTGCATTGCCGGCCCCATAATACGATACAGCACTGTCGAAAGAGAAATAAATGAAAGGAAATTTTCAGTTTCCGACTGCCGAAAGGGAATCCTCAGGTTCTGCACAGGCCTTGCCAAAAAGGCCTTCCTTGCAAACACCTGTGCCTCTGTAGTTGACAATCTCGTTCCCGCCGGTGCGGATCAGATAGCTGTAACTTCCGCGCCTTCCCTTTGGGTAGGAATGTTCTTTTTTATGCTTCAGATATACCTCGATTTCTCTGCCTATTCGGACATGGCTATAGGCATGGGACTTATGATAGGCTTTCATTATGACGAGAACTTCAATTATCCTTATGTCGCAGTTTCCGCAACGGATTTCTGGCGCCGCTGGCATATCTCCCTCAGTACGTTTTTCAGGGACTATGTCTATATCCCCCTGGGAGGAAACCGCTGCAGTGCCATCAGGAATATTTTCAACCTTCTCGCTGTTTGGGCCCTTACCGGTTTCTGGCACGGTGCCAGCTGGAATTTCATTATATGGGGACTATACTATTTCATACTTCTTGTCATAGAAAAATACATTATTTACAGAAAGCCCAAAGAAAAGAAAACCGTTGCCGCAGAACCGGAAAAAGCTGTCACAAAGGCCACTGAAAAGGAAAAGGAAGATGAAGATGAGACTGATAATGAAACAGATATCAGCATAATGAACCTCGACATGGTTCCCGATGACCAGGACCTGTCGGTAGATACAGTCAAGCTTTCCGACATAATAAAGGAACTCAATGCACTTTCAATAGAAGAAAACAAGCCCGCGCCCAGCAATGACGCAGCTGGGAAGGACGGCATCACAGCTCACAACGCTGCAAATTCAGCAAATGAAAAATCCGCTGACGACAAGCCAAAAAAATCAAGAAAACGTCACCTGTATTACATGCTCTATATCCCCCGCTGCATTCTAACAATGTGCCTTGTTCTTATCGGCTGGACCATATTCTATTTTGATGATACATTAACCTTAAAAACTGCTCTTACCAGGATGTTTGCGCTTGATGGAGGTGCGGCATACTATGCCGACAGAGCAGCCCTGCTCGCCCTTAAGAATAATATGTTCTTCCTGGTGATTGCAGTGATTTCATGCCTTCCTGTATACAATAAGCTTCACAAAAAGCTTTACAGCCTGACACTTGAAGAACACCCGGTTTTATTCAGAACAAAATATTTACTTGATGCGTTGACAGTGATAGTATGTCTACTGTTGTCAGTAATGTGCCTGATAGGCAACAGTTACAATCCTTTTATATATTTCAGGTTTTAGCAGAGAATCATACAGACAGAACAGGAATCAGATATGGCTGATAATAAAGAACAAAACACAACAAATGAAGAAATAAAGAATGAATTATCAAAAGCAGAGCGTTCCGAAAAAAGATGGTCCTTCTTTATAATTGCTGTATTCGGCCTGCTCATGGCCGGTGGCAGCATCATAGGGCTGATCCCCGATCTACGTCCACAGGTAAGCGAACTGGAGAAGAGAGAGCTGGAATCCTTCCCCGTATACTCTGACGAAAGCTTTGTGTCGGGAGAATATCTGGATGAACTCCAGAGCTGGTATGCCGACAGTTATCCGGGCCGTGAAGAAATACTGACAGCCTATGGTGATCTGAAAGACTACTACGGCATAAAAGACGAAGAGATACACGGTGAGCTTTCATATGGTGATGAGATTCCCATTGTTGAAGACTATCCGTCCATAGAAGATGAAGACGAGTACCTTCTTGCTGATGAAGGTATGGATCCTCCCCTTCCTCCCACGCCGCCTTCAGACGATATGACATCAGCAGGCGGAAGTTCCGGTGAAGCAGATTCCAATACAGATGAAACAGCTTCTGAAGATGGAGATGCTACCGTATCAGACAACAAATACGACCCTGATGATTTTTCACCGATCCCTTCCGTAGCCTCCGATGCCGGAAGCGACGGTGAAAAGTTCGGTGCCTTATATATAAGTAACGGCGCAGCTTATTCCACTTATTATTTTTCACAGAAATGCGCGGATGAATATGCCGCAATGGCCAGTGATTACGCTGAAGAACTTGACGGTGTTAGCAACGTATATTCCATGCTGATCCCCCTCTCAGGGTATTTTTACCTGGGCTCAGACGTTAAGGAACAGCTGCATATGAGCGATGAAAAAGCCGCATTTAACTACATTTACTCCGTCATGGATGAGAAGGTTACTCCCGTCCCCATCGTCGATGCCCTTGCAAGACACCGCAACGAATATATCTATTTCAGAACAGACCATCACTGGACTGCCCGTGGAGCATACTATGCTTACAGACAGTATGCAAAGATAAAGGGATTCACCCCTTATGAAATAACAGATTACACCTGCATACAGTTTGACAATTTCCTTGGCAGCTTCTACTCCTCTACCGGCAGTTCATCCCTGGCAGCCACTCCCGACACAGTAGAGGCCTTTGTTCCCCTGTCAACAAACACTATGTACATCACGCAGAAAAACGGCGTAACAATGGAATGGGACATAATAAAAGACGTTTCCGGATGGGGCCGCTACAGCAAGTTCAACACCTTCATAGGCGGTGACCAGCCCTATGCATACATAAAGAATCCCAACATAAATGACGGCACTTCCTGCCTTGTGATCAAGGAATCCTTCGGAAATGCTTTCGTTCCTTTCCTTGTAGACCATTATGATGAAGTTTATGTATTAGACTACAGATACTACAAGCAGGGTGCTGTAACTCTTGCAAAAGAGCACGAAATAGACGATGTTATATTCGTAAACAATGCCAGCGCATTAAGTACAGGAAAGATCAATCTTATGAAGGCAAGGATGTTCTAGCCCAAAGAAAATCATTTTACATATGAATACAAAAACGGCGGCTCAGATATCACGAGTCGCCATTTTTATATTCTTATTTAAAATTTTAAAACCGATGCTCTGGCCGGCTGTTTAGCTTACGCCTCCCAGGGCAGTGATGAGTGCTCAGACTTCTTATCCCTGGTCATAAGCTCCGCCAGTGCATCCGTAGCCTGCTTATCTTCAAACAGTATCTCGTTAACCTTCTCAACAATAGGCATTTCAACATTATATTTTTTTGCCAGAGAGAGGGCTGCTTTTGCAGAATATACGCCCTCTACAACCATTTTCACTTCATCCATGGCTTCCTTGGCTGTCTTGCCCTGCCCCATAAGGTATCCGGCCTTCCTGTTCCTGGAATGAACGCTTCCGCAGGTAACGATCAGGTCGCCTATACCGGTAAGCCCTGCAAAGGTTTCCGCCTTTCCCCCCATTGCAGTACCCAGCCTTGTGATCTCAGCTATACCCCTGGTTATAAGGGCAGCCTTGGTATTGTCTCCAAATCCCATTCCGTCCGCCATGCCGGCAGCCAGAGCTACCACATTCTTAAGTGCTGCTCCAAGCTCCATTCCCAGCATATCCGGGGATGTATAAACCCTGAATACCTTCGAGCTGAAGATATTCTGTACATATTCTGCGTCAGCCTTCTTGTGTGCACCGGAAACAACCGTTGTAGGCAGTCCCTTTGCCACTTCTTCTGCATGGGAAGGTCCGCAAAGCACGGTAACTACGGCCTGAGGGATCTCCTCCTCTATTATCTGTGAAAGCGTAAGCAGTGTATCCTCTTCCACGCCTTTAGCCACATTGGTTATGATCTGGCCTTCCTTAACCAGATCCTTCATGCTCTTTGCAGTGCTTCTTGTGAAAATCGAAGGCACCGCAAGAACCAGCAGGTCTTTATCTTTGCATGCATCTGCAAGGTCTGTTGTAAACTCCATTGAATCCTGAAGCTTTACCCCCGGCAGCTTGTCCTTATGCTCATGCTCTTTTTTCAGCATCTCGATTTCTGACTCGATTGCTGACCAAACCTGTACCTCATGACCGTTATTAATTAACAGCCATGCAAGCGCGATTCCCCAGCTTCCTGCTCCGATAACCCCTATTTTTGCCATTATTTTATTTCCTCCTTATTCTTTTTGAAAAGATAGGTTTTTCTCTCCTCGCCGCGAATGAGCTTCTTAATGTTTTCCGTATGACGGATAAAGCCCATTGCCATTATGATAAAGGTAAGTGCATACATCTCGTATAATACAGTGCTTGGAATTTCCACTCCACCATAGCCCTTGAAAATTCCTAAGCAGCCCATTATAACGGTCTGACCGAAGAAGCCTGCAGCCATTATAAGCGAACCTAACGACACGTAATTTGTAAGTGCAAAGGTTGCAAAGAAAAGCACGAATGCCACAGGAATGAACATCCAGTGAAATGACAGTATAAGACCTGCCATTGACGCAATTCCTTTTCCGCCCTTAAACTTAAGATAGAAAGGGAAATTGTGGCCCAATATGCTTCCAAATCCGGCATAAAGCTTTACAAGGTAGATCTTGTCAGGAAACTGCTCCCTGAATATGAAATAGCATATGATTACTGCAAATATGGTCTTGAATATATCGCCAAGAAAAACAAGGAGGCCTGCCTTTTTGCCAAGCACCCTCAGGGTATTTGTGGTTCCAGTATTACCGGAGCCCTTCTGCCTTATGTCTACGCCATAGGCTTTACCCACAAAATATGCAGTCTCGAACATGCCGAAAAGATATCCGACAGCCAAGCATATAAGTCTAACGAAAATAAAGTACATCTGCTCACCCCTGCCGGTCAAAGTCCGGCATCTTTTTCCTTTCTCTCCCTTATTATAAACTTTAAAGGAGTTCCCTGGAAGCCGAAGGCATTCCTTATCTGGTTCTCAATATATCTGGTATATGAAAAATGCATAAGCTCCTTGTCATTGACAAATATCACGAAGGTAGGCGGTTTTACCGATACCTGGGTGATATAGAAAAGCTTGAGCCTCTTTCCCTTATCTGTAGGAGGCTGCTGCATTACGACCGCCTCGCTCATTATCTCGTTAAGCACGCCGGTCTGGACACGCATGGCATTATTTTCAGCCACAGTATCTATGGTGTCATAAAGCTTAGGGAGTCTCTGTCCCGTAAGTGCGGATATGAAAATGATAACGGCATACGGCATAAACGACAGAATGCTCTCTATCTTCTTTTTGAACTCATTCATGGTCTTGTCATTCTTTTCAACGGCATCCCACTTATTTACGGCTATGATCATGCCCTTGCCCCTGTCATGGGCAATACCGGCAATCTTGGCATCCTGCTCCGTTACACCCTCTGTGGCATCTATTACCAGGACCGTAACATCCGCTTTTTCTACAGCACCTATAGTCCTTATTATCATATAATGCTCAAGGTCTTCTTTAATCTTGTTCTTTCGCCTGAGTCCCGCGGTATCTACAAAGACATATTCCTTGCCGTTGTGCTTCACACGGGTATCAACAGCATCCCGGGTAGTACCTGCGATATCCGAAACTATTACACGGTTCTCGCCGATAAGTTTATTTATAATGGAACTCTTACCCACATTTGGCTTGCCTACAACAGCTACCCTGATACTGTCATCGTCTTCCTCTTCACTGTCAGTCCTTTCAGGAAAATAAGAGATGACCTTATCCAGAAGGTCTCCCAGTCCTGTTCTCTCTGCTGAAGATATGGCGAAGGGTTCGCCTAAGCCCAGGTTATAGAACTCATATACATCTGCCTGCATCTTCTGGAATGAATCAACTTTATTGACCGTAAGCACCACGGGCTTCTTGGACTTTCGCAACATCAATGCCACCTGGGAATCCGCATCCACCAGTCCCTGGCGAACATCTGTCATAAATATAATCACATCTGCCGTATCTATGGCAATCTGGGCCTGCTCGCGCATCTGTGAAAGTATTATATCATTGGAATCCGGCTCAATTCCGCCTGTATCAATCAGGGTAAATTCGTGTCCGGTCCAGTCAACATCAGCATATATCCTGTCCCTGGTTATCCCCGGAGTATCCTTTACTATAGAAAGCCTCTCACCCGCCATTACATTAAAAAAAGTGGACTTCCCTACATTAGGACGACCAACAACCGCAACTACGGGTTTATTTTTCTTAGCCATTTTCCACCTCCACGAAATGACATCACCTATATGATGCCACTGACAAAACTGCCTCCAAAAGTGCGCCGTCATCCTGTCCCACTGTCACCACTTCACAGCCAAGCTCTTCCCTGACCTGTGTAAGGGTCATATCATCAAGGAAGACCTCTTCACCATGCCGCAGCATATTACCTGTTATCAGGAGGGCTTTCCCTATGTCAGTCCCCTTAAGCTGTGCCACCAGGTCCTGGCCGGTAATAAGTCCCGACACTGTTATACGCTCACCAAAAAAATCATTTCTTATGGCCTTCACATTTATCCTTATCTGAGGCCACACTGACATTATCTCTGAAGCCAGCATGGAAAGAGTTCCATATGCACTCCGTCCCGTGGCTATCGTAAGACTTGTGTTTTCAGGGACTATGCCATTGCTCTTATACTCATCTATGGCTTCCCTTGTGGCATTCACAAGAAGCCTTACCATGCCCACCCCGTTTTCCAGCTGCAGGTATCCGTCGTAACGCTCTTCTTCCGGGATTTCCCTCTCTGCTTTCAGATACCACTCATCCGAAGCCTGCACAAAATGAGTCCCGTACTTTTCAAAAGCCACCTTCTGGTAGCCCTCTATGATATCGATAACCTCACAGGCATCTTCTTTTTCAAAAGGCTCAAGAGCATAAAGCCTGTCACGGTATTTGGAAAGGCCTACAGGCACAACGGAAAGGCTCTGCATGACCGGCATATACCCCATAAGCTTTTCTATGGAGTACCTGAGTTCATCTCCGTCATTTACGCCCTTGCAGAGCACTATCTGGCCGTTCATGGTGATCTCTGCTTCATATAACCTGTCCAGATATGCAAGTGCCTGCCCTGCAGTTTTATTCCGGAGCATCTTTACTCTGAGTTCCGGATTCATGGTCTGTACAGATATGTTGATGGGCTCCATCCTGTATCTTATAACACGGTCGATTTCTTTCTCTGACCAGTTGGTAAGAGTAACGTAGTTGCCCTGCAAAAATGACAGTCTCGTATCATCATCCTTGAAATATATGGTAGGCCGCATGCCCCTGGGATTCTGGTCGATAAAGCAGAAAATACAGCTGTTCCGACAGGATCTGCACTCGTCCATAAGGCCGGAATCAAAGACTATGCCTAAGTCCTCATCCTCATCCTTATCTATTTCTAACAGCCATTCCTCACCGGACGCCTTCCTGACGAGCACTTCAAGGTATGTGTCCATGCATAAGAAATCATAATCAAAGATATCCTCCAGCTCCTGGTCTCCGATCCTTACGATCTCATCCCCGGGAACTATCTCCATCTCCTCGGCTATGCTGCCGGGCTTAATTTCTTTGACTATGTGTTTCTTTGGCATATCAACCTAATGTATATTTCATGAAATTCTTCTTTCCCTTTTTAAGGATAAAGTCAGAGCTGAAATCATCTTTTGCAAATGTATGCTTAGGATCAATGATCTTTTCACCATTTACGGACACACCGCCCTGCTCCACATTCCTTCTTGCATCAGACCTTGTGGTTGCGAGACCAGCCTTGCAGATAAGGGTTACTATATCCACATTTCCTTCATTAAAATCTTCAGCATTAAGTATAGTAGAAGGCATGTTTTCCGAATTTCCAGATCCGGTAAAGAGTGCAAGGCTGGCTTCCTTTGCCTTATCAGCCTCTTCCTTACCGTGTACAAGTGCGGTAAGCTCCCACGCAAGTATCTGCTTGGCTTCGTTTAATTGCGCACCTTCCCATGCATCCATTTCCCTGATCTGCTCCATAGGAAGGAAGGTAAGCATACGTATGCACTTGAGCACATCAGCATCCGCAATATTTCTCCAGTACTGGTAGAATTCAAAAGGAGATGTCTTTTCGGCATCAAGCCAAACAGCTCCCCTTTCGGTCTTTCCCATCTTCTTGCCCTCGGAATTAAGAAGTAGCACCTGAGTCATGGCATACGCATCCTTACCCAGTTTCCTGCGGATAAGCTCAGTTCCTGCCAGCATGTTGGACCACTGGTCATCTCCGCCGAATTCCATATTGCAGCCGTATTTCTGGAACAGGGTATAGAAATCATATGCCTGCATTATCATATAGTTAAACTCAAAGAATGTAAGACCCTTTTCCATCCTCTGCTTGTAGCACTCTGCCCTGAGCATATTGTTCACCGAGAAATGAGGTCCTACTTCCCTTAATAGATCGATGTAATTAAGCTGAAGCAGCCAGTCCGCATTATTTACGACTCTTGCCTTGCCTTCACCGAATTCTATGAAACGGCTCATCTGCTTCTTGAAGCATTCTATATTGTGGTCAATGATCTCCGGTGTAAGCATCTTTCTCATATCGGTCTTTCCCGAAGGATCACCTATCATTCCCGTACCGCCGCCTAAAAGAGCAATAGGCTTATTGCCGGCTGACTGCAGCCTCTTCATAAGACATAAAGCCATGAAATGACCTACATGCAGCGAATCTGCCGTAGGATCAAAACCTATATAAAAGGTTGCATTTCCGCTGTTTACAAGTTCACGGATATCATCTTCATCCGTTGTCTGCGCAATAAGTCCTCTTTCCTTTAATTCTTCAAAAATTCCCATAGCCTTTCTCCTTGATCTAATTTACATTGTGTTCCTCTGTATCAGAACTTACTCTTCACCTTCGCTGTCAGACTCCTCCGACTCTTCACTGTCCTCATCGTCGCTGTCGTCGTCTTCGTCACTGTCATCGCCATCATCGTCGTCATCATCGTCGTCATCATCGTCGTCATCATCGTCGTCATCGTCGTCATCATCATCGTCCTCTGAGTCAGCATCATCGTCGTCATCTGAGTCAGCATCCTCTTCCTCAGCGTCTTCATCGTCATCCTCTAAGATATAGGGATCTATGCAGCCCTTTACCACCAGATATCCTTTAGCTGAGAAGTGAACACCGTCTGTAGTATTGTCAGCCTCAATGAAACCGTCTTCATCTGCGAGAGCATTGAATATATTAATGTATGTGTAATCATATTCATCGCACAAATCGGCAAGCATGGTATTAACCTCACCATTAACGTACCCGGGACTCGTCGCAAATCTGCTGTTCATTTCCTGGCTCATAGGAGCCAGCGAGATAAAGTATATCTCACAATCCTCCGGATCAAACATATCATCCAAAGCACGCATCAGCTCATCGTAATATATCTTCATCAATTCGGCATCCTGACCAAAAATGATGTTATTTGTACCTATGAGTATAAAAAGCTTTCTCGGCTTTGTTTTCTTTATCTGATCCAGCCTTGCCTTAAGCCCGGAAATAACATCGCCGCCTATTCCCCTGTTTTTTACAGTAAAAGAGGGATACATTTCATGCCATTCACATCTCTCTATCAGACTGTCGCCTGCCATCACGATATCGGTAGGCGATGAATAGAGAGATTCATAACGGTAGAACATCATATCGTAGTTATCCCCCGGGGCACAGTACTGGTCGTATCGTCCCGTAGTACTGGGGAAGAATGCATTGGTATTTATGGTTACATCATATTCCTCGCCGGAAACAGCACCTATTAGCTTGGCTTCAGCCACACCCACGCGCTTGGTCATATCTTCCAGCTGCTCAGTAAGTTCTCTTGCCTGCTTATCCTTTTCAGCCTGAAGTCCGTTATAGTTCCTGCCCAGGTCGTCGTATTCCTTTACCAGATCATCGTGTTCTGTCTGCAATGCCTGCAATTCTGCCCTTATGCTTTCTTCTGTTTCCGCTGCCTTTGCGCTGTCATTCTTATTCTTTTCAGCTGAAAGAAACAGCAGCACTCCCAGCGCTATTGATATTACGAACATTCCGAAAAAAAGCGGAATCCAATAATTAAATTTTTTCTTTTTTCTTTTTTCTGTCATAATTCCTCCAAAACACACACGGAAGATATTATAACACAATTCAGGAGCAATCACCATCCGGTTTTAAATTGACTGTCCACAATGTATGACTGCACTGAAGATTATGCATTTTCAATCCCCGGGCCTATTTTACAGCATGATTGAAATTAAGCGTAATATCTTTTAATATGACTATGAATTGTCATTTTTATGACCTTATTCACAATAAAACACTGATTTAGGCACTTTTTGAGGAGGGTTTATGAAAAAAAGATTTGCACTTACACTGACAGCAGTCACATTAAGCTGCGGTGTTTTGGCCGGATGCAGCGAAAACATCGGCACAGCACCGGCCCCCACAAGTGAAACAGCTGAGGATACCGGCACGGAAGAGACAGCTGAAGATGTAACTGAAAACGAGGAATCCCAGCCTGAAGAAAACGCAGATATGGAGAACCCCTGGCGGAAATGCACGATCTATGCAGCTATGGAGGCATGTCCCAGGATGTTCAAGATTCCCGAAGGCGCTGCGGATGACTCCTGGTTCATTATGGATTCGGCCGCTGACGAATCAGCCGGCATAGGATCGCTAGTCCAGGCTGAGTTTACTATGGACGGAATGGAATTTACCGCAAGGGCCCAGTACGGAGTTGACGAAGAAACAGATATAAGCGGCATGTATTACGAATGGACCACAACAGATGACGTAACCCTTGCTAACTGGGGCGACGGAAATATGAAAGCTAAGGTTTACCGCTATATCGGAGACGGAGAAATGGCAGACCTCTGCACCTGGTATGACGTGGAAATCGGAATAGCATATTCGCTTTCTGTTGTGAATGCAGATCTTGACGGATTTGATATACAGGCAGTAGCCGAGTCCATGTATGAAAAACATTTCGAATTCGGATCCTATGATACATTTGAGGTTTTCTCTGATGACCTGTTGGGCGACGCATGGGATGTCATTATCAGCAACAAGAGTGACGGACAGAATATGTCACCCGAGCTTCACTGGGAGCCGGTGGAAGGTGCTGACAGATACTACATCTTCATGTTTGATGAAACTGCCGGAAACTGGCTGCACTGGCAGGTGCTTGGACTTTCTGACAGCAGTATTGCTCAAGGGACCTGTGACAAAGAGCTAAGCGTGATTGCCGATTCTGACGGACGTGAAGTAATGGGACAGTATGTAGGCCCCTATCCCCCTTCGGGAACACATACCTACACAGTATACGTTTTTGCAGTTAAAGGTGAACCGGTGCCTGACAATGTGCTTTTCTTTGACCACGGCGGCAACGACATAATAAAGATTGCAAAAATGCTGAACACTGCAGAAGGCACAGACGAAGACAACCTGATCTCATACGGTATGATATCCGGAACTTATACCGCAGAATAAATCCTATAAAAAATGCGGCCCGCAATTGCTTCTATCGCAGAGCATATGCGGGCCGTCATTATTATTAATGATCTATATGCGAAAAATATAACTGCTCAGAATCCATTTCCAATATATTCAAAAGCATTTTTGATCCAGTTAATTTTATTTCCGTCTATGGCTATCACATCGTAGCGGATCTGCGTATCCGGACTCACTTTTTCCATAAAGCGGTACGTGTCCGATACGGCACATATCTTTTTCTGCTTGCTTAGGGTCACCGCTTCGGCTGCACTTCCGGCCTGACCTGTGCGTCTTTCCTTCACCTCAAAAAAAACCAGGTCATCCCCATCTTTTCCTACAAGATCGATCTCGCCGAACCTGTTCCTGTAGTTCATCTTAAGTATACGACAGCCCCTTTTCTCCAGGAAATCTGCCGCAAACCGTTCATATGCACTCCCGGTTTCTCTTTTATTCTGTCCTGCCATACTTATTTCCCGGCCTTTTGCATCTTAGCCTTGATCCTGTCCATAGCGTCAACAAACACAAGGATCTCGGCCACCACCTCGTAAAGCTCCGGCGGGATCATCTCGCCGATTTCCAAACGTGACAGTGTATCCGCAAGCTTTCCGTCCTTGTGGACCGGTACCTTGGATTCCTTGGCCTTCTCTATGATCTTGTCCGCAATGACACCCTGCCCCGATGCTATAACCTTCGGAGCCATATCATTTGGATCATATTCAAGGGCTACTGCCGTTCTTGTTTTCTTTTTATTATCAGCCATTTTATGCCCTCACATCAAAGCTCTGCAATGAAATAGTGTTGGAAGATGTGGGATCCTTCATAGGACGCTCACCGCCCCCGGTATTCTTAAGATCTTCCCTGGTCTTCAGTTCACTCCTTACGCTGTAGCCTCTTTTTTCCAAACGCTCATTCAGAGTATCAATATGCTCAGCTATAAAGTCTATCATACTTTCATCTTCAAGATAGAATTTAGTGCTCACATTATTTGCCGAGTTGATGGCCGTATAAATATCCATCTTGCCTAAGTACTTCATATCAAGATGCAGGAGTGCGCTCACCGTGCCGTCCTGTCTCGCCAGGCTCTTTTTGTCCGAATATACATACAGGTCGCCGGTCGCTTCTCCCCCTGCCATCTTAAGTGGCAGCTGAATATACTGCATAGTCTGGTTCATCTGATTCATGAAATCCAGGTTCTGGTTCATCTGCCCCAGATCCATCATCATCTGTGACTCCGGCTTTGCTATCTGGTTCAGCATGGCTGTAAGGTCCTTTACCTGGGCATCCAGCCTGTTATACAGGTTCATAACCTCAGTCTTGCTTGATACCTGCTCAGGTGTAAGTGAAAGATTTCCCTTCATTGCCTCTGCAACAGTATTCTTGAATTCCGGCGAAGAAAGCAGTTTCTTGATATCAGCCTTTAAAAGCCCCTTATCCCAAAGTCCCGGATCTTCCTTGTATGCCTTCAGAAACTCATCAGTAAGTTTCAGCATTCCGTTTGCATCCGCCGGCATATCCTTTACATGATTTATCAGAGACTCCGGCGCGCCATTATTCTTTAATAAGGCCACCAGCTCATTCTTAAGCCCGGATGCCGCATTATCTGTATTCTGTGTATTCTGTGCAGTCTGTATTTCACCCTGCGTATTTTTTGATGCGGTCTCTGAAACGGCAGCACTTTCATCTGCTGTTTCACCGCCGGACTTAAGCCAGCTGCTTATCTCGTCTGCCGCTTCACTAAATACAGCCGCCTTAGATTCTGCGCCTTCCACAGCCTTCCCACTCTGCAACGCTGCCGCATCATCCGTCAGTCCGTCAGTTATACTTATCACATCTGTACCGTCAGACTTAATAACAACCTTCCCCTGGGTTGCAGCAGAAGCACTGTCGTTAACCTGTTCGTTCAGAGCAGCGATTTCTCCCTGATTATCTCCTGCTATATTCATGGCGGTATCAGCCTGTCCGCCTGCAACAGCCTGTGTTTCACTTCCGCTGCCTGTTATCACATTAGTCAGGTCATGAAGAAATTCAAAGCCTTCCGCTTCATTCGCCGCGGACAGTTCACCGTAAAGTTCCATTGCACTGCCGGCTATGTCACCGATCCCTTCGCTGACCATATTTTCATAGTTTTTAAAAGCCTCGTAACTTGCTATGTTTGCATCGTTTATGGGAATATCCAGAGCCTTCATTTCCACAAGGTTCGGTATATTGCTCCCTGGGAACTGCGACACTGCGTGGTACATATCGCCAAGGGCATTCTTGTCTATGCTCATGCCTGAGTTTATCATAGCCAGAGTCATGGAAAGGGTATCGGAATTGACACTCATTCCTGCTGCAGTGAGCGCATTTTCCGCAGTTATTCCCTGGGCGATATTTGTATATAAGGGACTTAAAGCGACCTGAGACTGATTGCCTGACCGCACCTCGAAGGTCACATTCTGGCCTTCCTTAAGATTTATCGACTGATCCAGACGGGCTGAAACGGTATTGCCGCCGCCCATATCTATTTCCAC
>JAEEGL013854912.1_pt1 | contig 15405 bp, 14 predicted proteins | sample 9134231 | NCBI WGS metagenome assembly JAEEGL01 (sample SAMN16246548, study PRJNA631951) | gut metagenome | biome: gut microbiome; feature: rumen; material: fiber-attached | host: Bos | place: Iran: Karaj | collected 2018-10 | reverse complement strand
TGTGTTGATACTCTGTTTCAAGGGTATGCACATATATGTAATTCTCATTACATTTATATTGTATCACTATTTTTAGCAATGTCAAGTGTAGAGTGCTAATCTTTTGTGAATTTTTTGTGAATTTATATTTTTATTTAAACAAAAAATTACTATTTCTCTCTTTGACTATAATTCTACCATATTGCTGGTATGTTGCAAAGCGCATTTTATCTACATTATAGATTTTTTCATTATAGTGTACAAATCTAGACATGTAGAACATCTCTTACTAATTAAATATAAGTCTTTTGCTTTCTTTTCGCTTTATATAGCTTCTATTAATTTAATAATTATTCTTTATGTGTTTCAATACTATTTTTTTGCCTTCTTTTAAGTTCATCGTCGTTGCAGTACTTTTTGCAGTACAATGGCATAAAAAAATCATGAAACCCTTTGTTTCTGTGGTTTCATGAAATAAAAAATCTGGTTGGGCTGGCTAGATTCGAACTAGCGCATGCATGAGTCAAAGTCATGTGCCTTACCGCTTGGCTACAGCCCAATATATTAAATTTTAGTGGGGTGGAATGTGGGACTCGAACCCACGGTCTCCAGTGCCACAAACTGGCGCGTTAACCAACTACGCTAATCCCACCATTTCTTTAACGCAATTACTATTTTAACCCATTTTGCCTCTTCTTGTCAATACTAATTTCAGATTTTATTACAATTAATAAACATGGTATAAACAAATTTTAAACAAAAAATGCGGGGGTATTTCTCCCCCCGCTTTTTTATTATTTTACTAAAAATTCGGATGGATTTTAGTCTTCTGCAGCCCAGATTATTAATCTCTCTTTTGAGTTATCTGTACATGTAGATAAAGATACTTCTCTTCTTCCTTCTGTATCTCTTGTCATATATTCTGCATCATCTGGAGAAGTTGTGTAAATATTGTAAATCTTATATCTTAGTCTAGTTCCACTTGTATCTGTTATATATATTAAATCTCCAGTTGATAATTTCTTATTGCTTCCAAAAAATGAACCATTTCTGTAATTATGACCAACTATTGTTGTATTTCCAACATTGTTTGGTCCAGCACTTGGTTGTAATACTGCTACAGATGTTTCTATTGATTCCTTTGTTACTCTTTCAAGTATTGGATATTTTAAACTTATTTTTGGTATTTCTATAGTACCAACTACATTGTATCCTTTATATGTAGTTCTCTTTCTAGTTGTTGTAGAACCACTACTATTTTCTCCTGATGGTGAAGTAACAATTTCCTCGTTTAATACAGGTATTACAGAGTCTTCATCTGGATTAGTTCCAACTCCAGTACCACCTGGATTTTGATCTCCAAAACTATCAAAGAATTCATCTACGACTTCTTCGGCTTGTCTTTTTGTCGAATGTTGTTTAAATATATCATATCCTAAAAAAGCTAATAGTCCTAAAATAGCTATACCAACTACGATTAACACAATTGTTAATACTTTACTATATTTACTTTCTGACATAATATTTTTCTCCTCTCTTTACTATATATATATTATAACACATTTGAGATAATATCCGCAACCCAACATCATAAATTGATCATATTTATTGGCATTAGTGCAAAATAGCTAAATTCCTGGATATGTTAAATCCCAGTTTAAAGCTTCGCTAAATGCATTTAATTGATATCTTACAATACTCTCTTTTAGTCCAGAATTATTTGATTGATTTTTAATTCTTAATTCTTCGAGTGCCCATAAATATCTTTTAATCAAATCTGCTTTTTCTAGAATTTCATCAAAACTTTTTAGATTTATTCTTTCATAATCTATTCTTTTATTTTCTTTATCATACAAATCTAAATAAAACTTTGATGGCATATTTTTTTGTGTAACACTATCAGTTTGAATAAATAATATATTATTTAAAATATCAGCACTATTCTCATTTTGTTGAGATGGAAAATCTACTAAATTAATCATCCAAGCCCATATAAAACATGGCTCATATAACCATGAAATCTTACTTTTATCTAATGATGGGTCATTATTCAATAATTTGTTTAGTATCTCTTTATCCTTTTCGTTAAAAAATGAGTCATACTGATACATTGTATTTAAATTACGATAAATGAAATTAAAAAAGTCAAAATCATAATTAGATGTTGCTAATGTAGCAAAAAGATAATTCTTAGTTAATAAATCAAATATGTATTTTTTTGTCGGATAAACACAGTTTTTAGATGTTGGTATTAATTTAGAATTATCTAAATAAGGCAATCCTTTTTGTTCAATTAAATCTTTATTCATTTTTATTTTTTCCTTCTTTAATTATTTCATTTATTTTATATCTTGTACTTCTTTAATTATTTCATTTATTTTATATCTTGTACTTCTTAGATCATTTTCTCTCCAAGTTTTACACCAGCAATTAGATGAAAGTGTAGATGCATAACTGTTTGTCCTGCATTTTCTCCGCAATTAGAAATAATTCTAAAACCTTCTTCATCAACTCCTAATTTTTTTGCTATTTCTGGAATTGCGAAAAGATATTTTTTATTCTAATATTGCCTTAATTCTTCTAACTCCTGCAGAACTTGCTTCTTCTTTCTTAATTACAAATTTACCAAGCTCTGATGTATTTTTAACATGAGGTCCTCCACAAAGCTCTTTTGAGATATTTCCTATTGAATAAACTGTAACTATATCTGGATATTTTTCAATAAACATACATTCAGCTCCAGATTTTATAGCATCTTCTTTTTTCATCTGCTCTACTGTTACATCTAAGCCTTGTGATATCCATTCATTAACTAAATCTTCAACTGCTTTCTTTTCCTCATCAGTTAATTTATGGTCACAGCTAAAGTCAAATCTCATTCTTTCAGGTGTAATGTTAGAACCTTTTTGATGTATATCTTTGTTAATAACTACTTTAAGTGCAGCATTTAAAAGGTGTGTTGCTGTATGATATTTTATTTCTTGTTCACCTGTACCAGATAATCCACCCTTAAATTTTTGCTCACTACCTTGTTTTGATTTTTCCTGGTGCTCTTTAAACAATTTATCAAATTCTGCTGCTTCTATTGCAATTCCTTGTTCTTCTGCTAAATCTTTTGTAACCTCTGGAGGGAATCCATAAGTCTCATATAATGTAAATAATTCTTTTCCAGAAATTGTGTTTCTGTTTTCATTTTTCATTCTATTTACAATTTTATAGAATTCTCTTTCTCCACGTTCCAAAGTATTTTCAAATTTATCTTTTTCAGCAACAATAACTGTTTTAATAGTATCTCTTTTGCTAACTACTTCTGGATACATTTCTTTTAATGTTTCAATATATAGATCAATTAACTCTGGAAGTTCTTTTAAATCTACTTGCAATTTTCTTAAATGTCTTGTCATTCTTCTGATTAATTTTCTTAAAACATATCCTCTATCAACATTACTTGGTACACCGCCATCTGATGCTATCATAATACTTGCTCTTAAATGTTCTGTTACAATTCTTCTACTTGCTATGTCATCTACTTTTGCAATTTTTTCAAGTCTTTCCATGATTGGTGCAAATAGCTCTGTCTCAAATGGAGTTTGTTTTCCTTGTAATAACATTGTCATTCTTTCAAGACCTAATCCTGTATCAACGTTTTGTTGTTTTAATTTTGTTAAACTTCCATCTTCATTTTTATAAAATTCCATAAATACGTTGTTCCATATTTCAACATATTTACCACATCCACATGATGGATTACAATTATCTGAACATTTTGGTTTTCCAGTATCATAAAACATTTCTGTATCTGGTCCGCAAGGTCCTGTTTCGCCAGCTATCCACCAGTTATCGTCTTTACCAAAGAAATAGATCCTTTCTTCTGGTATCCCTTGTTTTTTCCAACACTCAGCAGTTAATGTATCTTTAGGGCAATCACTGTCTCCCTCAAAACAAGTAACAGACAATTTTTCTGAAGGAATTCCTAACTCTTTAGTTAAAAACTCATAGCTCATCTTTATAGATTCTTCTTTAAAATAATCTCCTAATGACCAGTTTCCAAGCATCTCAAAATAAGTACAATGTCTATTATCACCAACTTCATCAATGTCATTTGTACGAAGACATTTTTGATAATCAGCTAATCTCTTTCCAGCAGGATGAGATTGTCCCAATAGATATGGCACTAATGGTTGCATTCCGGCTGTATTAAATAATACAGATGGATCATTTTCTGGTATTAGTGGACTACTTGGAATGATGCTATGTCCATGTTCTTCAAAATATTTTAAAAATTTATTTCTAATTTCAATTGCTTTCATTTAAAATTCCTCTTCCTATCACTTATTTCATGTTGAAGCTATTTTATCACAATAGTCCCAATTAATTCAATATTTTTTTTATCAATTTCTGCTACTTCTACATTTTTTATTTTATCAATAAATTCTGCTTTTTCTCCTTTTATTTTTAATTCCATATAGTTTGAAGTATGTCCTTTTGTAAATCCACCATCTATTTCTTCAAACAAAACATCAATTTTCTTTCCAATGTATTTTTCTTGATATTCTATCTGATTGTTATTTGACAACTCTATCAATTTATTGCTTCTTTCTTCTTTAATGTTTCCATCAATTTGATTTGGCATCTTTGCAGCAATAGTTCCGTTTCTTTGTGAGTATTTAAAAATATGCATTTTGTAAAATTTTATTTCTTTTAAGAAATTATAAGTTTCTTCAAATTCTTCATCTGTTTCTCCTGGAAATCCAACAATAATATCTGTTGTTAAGTTTACATCCGGATAAACTTTTCTAATAATCTCACAAGCTTTTTTAAATTCTTCTACTGTATATTTTCTATTCATTCTTTTTAATGTACTATTACATCCACTTTGAAGTGATAAGTGAAAATGATGACAGATTTTTTCTAATTTAGATAGTCTTTCTATGAATGCTTCCGTAATGATTGTGGGTTCTAGCGACCCCAATCTAATTCTTTCAATTCCATCTATTTTATTTATCTCTTCTAGCAAATCAATTAGGGTAATATTTTCATCTTTCCAATCTTTTCCATATGATGCAATATGTATTCCTGTTAATACAATTTCCTTTATTCCTTTTGCCGCTATTGCCTTTATTTCCTCAATAATATTATCTATTTTTCTACTTCTGATTCTTCCACGTGCATATGGAATAATACAATAAGTACAAAACATATTACATCCATCTTGTATTTTTACTACTGCTCTATTTTTATCTGTAAAAGATACAATTCCATATTCTACAAACTCGTTAATCGTTTCTTCCGCAGATTTTGAGGATTCCTGTCTCTCTTTATTTTTATTTAAAATAAAGTCTTCAACAATTTGTACAATATTTTTCTTTTCTTTATCTTCTATCAATAAATCTACTTCTTTTAAACTTTCAACTTCATTTCTTGCAACTTCTACATAGCAACCACAAACAACTATAATACTATTATTATTTAGCTGTTTTGCTCTTCTAATCATTTGTCTAGATTTTCTTTCTGCAATGTTGGTTACTGTACAAGTATTAATCACATAGATATCTGCTTTTTCTGTATTTGAAACTAATTGATATCCTTCTTTTAAAAACTGTTGCTCCATAGCATTTGTTTCGTATTGATTAACCTTGCATCCGTAATGTATAAAAACTTACTATTTTTTTATTATTTCCGCATCTTTCTCTCTTTCTATTTTATAAATACTATATCATTATCTTGATATAGTATTTGAATCGTTATTAATATGTTCTATATAATACCATATTTTGTGCTTTTTTGCAAGGAAAAAGAAATATTCAATTTCTGAATATTTCTTTTAATACTTTTATTTTTTTAATATGCATATTGATATGGTGAACCACTGCTACCATCACCTGAAACAATGTATATTCCATCTTGCATTGTAACTATTGGCCACACATTTTCATATCCAGCTGTATTTGCAGAAACTGGTGTCGTTCCATCTTCATACATTGTGTATAGCACCAAAATATCAGTTGGTGGATTTTGAGTTACATCTAATACTGTTAATCCCAAGTATGCTACACCGTCTTTAACAGTAGTAACTCTACCAGCAACAGTAAATGTTTGTTTCTGTGAAAAATCGCATTTACTTATTAGTTCTTGGAATCGTTCAAAATCTGTTGTATCTGAGTTTCTACCTTTTACAGTGTTAGCAGGTATGAAGGTATCATTAATCCAACCAACTGTATCTCCAACACTTTCATATAGCGGATGTGTTCCTGCTGCTCTATAAGAACGTGTTCCTAGCCCCTTTGCATAGTCAGCACATTTTGCACTTAATAAAGACATATTATTGTTATAACCATCTAATCCAGATAAAGTAATTCCAGTTCTTGGCCCACTACTTGCTATTTGTATACCATATCCATCACTTTCATCATAAAATACAACCCATTTTTCAGCATTGCCTGTATTATCTTCATTATAGTATATGTAGTCTCCTTTTTTCAGTACTAAATCTGCTGCTCCAACTACTACATCCCATGTTGCGACATTTACGTTATTTACTTTGGCCGTAATTGTTGTTCTTCCATTTCCAACTGCATTTATCGTTACACTTGTTCCAGATCCACTTATTGTAGCTTTACTGGTGTCTGAGCTTATCCATTCAACAGTCGATCCTTCTGGAGCATCAACTGTTAACGTACCTGTTGTTTCTCCCTCAGCCAGCGAAAGCTTTAACATTGGGCTTGGTGCTGTTGGGCCACTTCCTCCATTTGTCATATATGTTTTTATCAAATCATCAATTGTATTTTCATCTTTCTTTGCTGCCAACACATATTCTTCTTTTGCATTTTTTGCTCCACTTATAGCATTATCATTTCCTACAAACGAACTTATTGAAACAGCTGCAAGAACAATTAATACAATTACCGTTATCACTAATGCAACTAACGTGATTCCTCTATCATTCTTTAAACCTTGGTATATCATTTTTTCTCCTTTCAATTGGAAAAACTCTTTAGCTTTTTATTCTATTTAAGAATAGCATTGTGAAAAAATGAAGTCAATATCTTATGCCTTATTTTTATTATTATTATTTATTTACTGTTACTAAATACTTTACCTATAAGTATATTTTTATATTAGATATCAACCTATGAGTTTCTTCATTATTTAACTTATAGATGTTATATTTTGTATAAAGAAACAATAGAAAGGTGTTTTTACTTATGGCTTTAGATTATGAAATAATTGGTCAAAGATTAAAGAAAGCAAGAAAGAAATTGAGAATGACTCAAGCTGAACTTGCTGAGAAATTAAATATATCTATTGCTTATGTTAGTAGAATTGAAAGAGGCAGCGCAAAAATAAGCTTGCCAAGACTAACTGAGTTTTGTTCAGCATTAGAAGTAACTGAAGGTGAAATACTTAATGGTGTTTCTAATTCAAATACAAATTATTTATCAGATGAATTTAGTAGCATTATTAATAGCTGTTCTCCTAAAAAGCAACAATTAATATATAAATTATCAAAATTAATTGCTGAAGATAATGAATTATATTTTTAAATTTTAATAAACTAACACTGTTAAGCCTGACTTAACAGTGTTTTTTCATCTTGAAAAATTTTCAATTTATTATTTTATTTTTTATATTGCTATTTCATTTTCGTTATGCTATCATCATTATTGGATAAGATATTTTGTAGATATGTGTCTAATAATATAGATTAATTAGGTGTTTTAAGGAGGACATGATGGATTTTAATGAATGGAACAAATTTAATAAAGGAAAATGGTCATGTGAAATAGATGTAAGGGATTTTATTCAAAAGAATTATACTCCTTATACTGGCAACAGCCTATTTCTAGCAGATGCAACTCCAAAAACAAAAGAGTTGTGGAATAAGGTTTTAGAACTTTATAAAGAAGAACAAGAAAAAGGAGTTCTTGATGTTGATACAAATACTGCATCCGGAATAAATAGATATGAAGCAGGATATCTTGATAAAGATTTAGAGGAAATCGTTGGTTTTCAAACAGATAAACCTTTAAAAAGAGCTATTATGCCAAATGGTGGTATAAGAATAGTTGAAAAGTCTTGCGAAGCATATGGTTATCATGTTTCTGATGAAATTGAATATATATACAAGAACTTAAAGAAGACTCATAATGATGGTGTTTTTGATGTTTATTCTTCAGATGTTCGTGATGCAAGACGTAGTCATTTATTAACAGGTCTTCCAGATGGATATGGCCGTGGACGTATAATAGGTGATTATAGACGTGTACCACTTTATGGTGTTGATGTATTAATAGAAAAGAAAAAAGATGATTTTACTTCATCTGAGCCATGTGAATTTACCGAAGAAATAATTCGTGAAAGAGAAGAAATTACAGATCAAATTGAAGCATTAGAAGATTTAAAGAAAATGGCAGCTAAAGATGGTTTTGATATATCTAGACCAGCAGCTAACTCTAAAGAAGCTGTTCAATGGTTATATTTTGCTTATTTAGCAGCTATAAAAGATCAAAATGGTGCTGCTATGTCACTAGGAAGAACCTCTACATTCTTAGATATTTATTTTGAAAGAGATTTAAAAGCTGGAACAATTACAGAATCTGAAATTCAAGAATTAATGGATCAATTTGTAATGAAATTAAGAATGGTTAGATTCTTAAGAACACCAGAATACAATGAATTATTTAGTGGTGATCCAGTATGGGTTACTGAGAGTATTGGTGGTATGGGAGTTGATGGTAGAACATTAGTTACTAAAAACTCATTTAGAATTCTACACACATTAGAGACTTTAGGAGCTGCTCCTGAACCAAATTTAACTGTACTATGGTCACACAATTTACCAAAAGATTTCAAAGATTATTGTGCAAGAATATCAATCAATACCTCTTCTATACAATATGAAAATGATGATTTAATGAGAATCACTTTAGGAGATGATTATGGTATTGCTTGCTGTGTTTCTGCAATGAAGATTGGAAAACAAATGCAATTTTTCGGAGCAAGAGCTAATTTAGCAAAAGCTTTACTATATGCTATAAATGGTGGTAGAGATGAATTAACAGGTATTCAAATTACTCCTAAATACGCACCTATTACAAGTGAATATTTAGATTATGATGAAGTTATTGAAAAATATGATCAAATGCTTGATTATGTTGCAATGATATACTTAAAAGCATTAAATACTATCCATTATATGCATGATAAATATTCTTATGAAGCATTAGAAATGGCTTTACACGATAAAAAGATAATACGTACTATGGCTTGTGGTATCGCAGGATTATCTGTTGTAACAGATTCCCTATCTGCTATTAAATATGCTAAAGTTAAAGTTATTCGTGATGAAACTGGTCTAGCTACAGACTATGTTGTTGAAGGTGATTATCCAAAATATGGTAATGATGATGACAGAGTTGACCAGATTGCTGTAGAAATAATAAAACATTTCTTAAAGAAATTACAAAAACATATATCATATAGACATTCAAAAATAACTCTATCTGTTCTTACAATTACTTCAAATGTTGTATATGGTAAGAGCACAGGAAGTACTCCTGACGGAAGGCCAGCAGGTGCCCCATTTGCACCTGGAGCTAATCCAATGCATGGTAGAGATGAATCAGGTGCTTTAGCAGTAATGAATACTATTGCAAAATTACCATATGAGTATTCTGAAGATGGTATTTCATATACATTTTCTATTACTCCTTCTACACTTGGAAAAGATGAGGATACTAAAGTTAATAACTTAGTTTCTATGCTTGATGGATATTTCTTACAACAAGGACATCACATAAATGTTAATGTTTTTGATAGAGCATTATTACTTGATGCAATGGATCATCCTGAAAAATATCCTCAATTAACAATTCGTGTTTCTGGATATGCTGTTCACTTTACTAGTCTTACAAAAGAACAACAATTAGATGTAATTAATAGAACAATACACGAAAAAATATAGTTATAAATAAAATCATATAGAACGGAATATTTTATGGACAATAATTATCAGTCTTGTTATTTAAATAACGAAAATAACCTTGGTTTAACCTGCCCTATTCACTCTTTTGAGACTTTAGGTGCGGTTGATGGTCCAGGGATTCGTTTCGTTATTTTTACACAAGGCTGTTTTTTAAAATGTAAATATTGTCAAAATCGTGATACATGGCCTTTACAAGGTGGTAACCAATATTCAGTATCAGAACTTGTCGAAAGAATTGATAAATATAGAAATTATATAATTCCATCTGGAGGTGGAATTACAGTTAGTGGTGGTGAGCCATTATTACACATAGATTTTCTTGTTGCTCTTTTCACTGAGCTAAAAGAATTGGGTTATCAAACAGCTATTGATACCTCTGGTATGTTTAGCATTACCCCATCTCTTGAAAAACTAATTGACTTAACAGATTTATTCTTATTAGATATTAAATGTATCAATAATGAGATTTGTGAAGACTTAACAGGATTCTCTAATGAAAAAGAATTAGAATTTGCTAGATATTTAAGTGAGCATGGAAAAAAGATGTGGATTAGACAAGTATTGGTTCCTGGCATAACAGATCATGAAGAAGATTTGCTTAAGTTAAAAGAATTTCTTGGCACTTTAAAAACTGTTGAAAAGGTTGAGATACTTCCATATCATGATATGGGCAAATTCAAATGGCATGATTTAGGAATTGAATATCCTTTAGAAGGTGTTCCTGTTGCTTCATCAGATGATGTATCAAGAGCAAAAGAAATATTAGGAATTAATTAATGAAATAAATAAATAAACAAATAAAAAAAGAGATTGAAAAATCTCTTTTTATTTTTACATTTTAATTTTTACATTTTAATTTTTAATTTTACTTTTTATTTAGTTATTTTTTTATAGTATAGTTTAAGTTTATATCATTAATATTTATTTTGGTTATTATACTAATATTAAATTTATAACTAATCCACATAGCAATCCTATACAATATAATAACACTGTAATTGAAATATTCTCTTTTAGCTTCTTATTTGATTTAAATAATACTAAAATTCCAACTCCTGATCCCACTAATAAACCTGCTATCATTGTTCCAAAACTAATTAAATCTGATAAATATAATTCAGTAATTATAACAGAACTTGCGCAATTTGGAATTAATCCAATCAAACATGAAACCGCTACTCCTAAAATAGGAACATTTGAAATGAAGTTTTCCACATTTTCTTCACCAATTAGGTAAATAATTAGATTAATAACAAAGGTAATTAGAATTATAAATACAAATATATTTACAGTGTGCTTAATTGAAGATTTTAAGATTCCATCATGTTCACAATCACAATGCTCATGTTCACATATATGTCCTATTGCCTCTTTTACATCACCTTTTTCTTCATCTTCATTTATTTGAGAAGAATTAACTTTATTTTTTTTGTTTTTATTTTTACTAGTCTTTTCTGATACATTTTTGATGTTTTTCTTTTTTATTATGTGATATATCAAATCGACAATAAACCCAAACACAATTCCAAGTACTAATTTTATACAAAGTATTTTTAGTATTAATTCTATCGGAGCTTTTTCTGATATTAAAATTGGTAACATTTCATCAGATGTTGATAAAAATACCGCTAATAATGTTCCAACTGTAATAACTCTTCCAGCATATAAGTTAGCTGCTGCAGCTGAAAAGCCACATTGAGGAAATACGCCCAGCACCCCTCCAAAAAGAGGTCCTAATTTCCCAGCATTTTTAACAACTTTTGTTGTTTTGCTTTCTGTTTTATGCTCTAGATATTCCATTACAAGATATGTAATTAACAAAAAAGGTAATAGTCTGATTCCATCTATTAATGTATCTTGTATTACTTCTAACATGTTTCTCTCCCATCTTCTCAAATTTTTGAACTTCTATATTTTATCACATTTTTTAAAGAATTTAAACTATTTTAGCTAAAAAACATATTTTTAACATTTAATCATATATTTTAATGTATTAACTATATTAATTACTTAATCAAGTAGTTCACAAAGGAGTATGTAATTTGAATGTATTTAGAAATACTAAAAAGAAAGTATTCTTTTTAGTTTATTCATTAAAGAAAAACATGGCTAGCATTACAATCATAAGCTTTTTTATTTTTATAATTGTGCTTTCTAAATCATGTATGCAAGCAACAAAAGATGGCTTAGCTTTATGGAATAATAGTGTAGTTCCCTCCCTCTTTCCTTTTTTAATTGCTACAAATTTATTATCATATACAAATGTATCAAAACTAGTTAGTAGAGCCTTTAGTCTAATTATGAGACCTTTATTTAATGTACCTGGAGTTGGAGCATATGCATTCTTACTAGGAGTAATTAGCGGATATCCAATTGGTGCTAAGGTTACAACTGATTTATACACTCGAAATGCTTGTACAAAATCAGAAGCGGAGCGTCTATTATCTTTTACAAATAACTCTGGTCCATTGTTTATAATAGGAACAATTGGAATTACATTTTTTAGAAACATACAAATTGGTATTCTTTTATTTATAACTCATATACTATCTGCCATATCTTCTGGAGTTCTTTTAGGATTATTTAATAGATCAAATGAAAAAAAAACAATCAAAAGCAATATGCGTATTTGTAATTGCTTCAAAGAATCTAATACAGAAGAAATGCAATATACTAATATTGGTCTAATACTAAAGAACAGCATTATTAATTCAATTAAAACAATTTTATTAATTGGTGGTTTTATTGTGTTTTTTTCAGTTATAATTGCAATTCTAAAACAAAGCCATATAATAGATATATTTTCTTATTTTATATATTCTATTTTAAGACCACTTAATATAGATATAAATGCTTCATATATAACAGGTTTCTTGACTGGTATTGTAGAAATTACAAATGGAATATCTTTTATAAGCTTAATTCCTGCAAAATATATTGCTATAAATATATTGCTTTGTTCATTTCTACTAGGGTTTGGAGGATTATCTGTATTTTTTCAGGTATCTAGCATTGCTTCATCCTCAAATTTATCGATGAAAACTTATTTTATTGGAAAAATCATTCAAGGACTATTTGCGGTTATTTATACATATTTATTTATTATCTTTTTTCCAGTATTTAATTTTAATCTATAGCTAAAATAAGAAGAAAGGAGATCTTTTTTAATGATGGATAAAGACTATTTTAATATGGCAGGTTATAATGTTCCTCCCTACTTTGGATTTGAAGGTTTTGATGCAAATAATACGCAATCTCAGGCAGATTCTAATACAATGTTCAATCCAATTATTCAATATGAGCAAGCATATATGTATTATCGATATTTAAGTCAACAAATGGAATATAAAATAAAATGCAAAGAATTCGAAAAAATATCTTCAAATGATTGTTTAAAACCACAATCTCAAAGAAAAATGGACTAAATACTTGATTTTTTTTCAATTTTATGGTAAACTATATATAGTGGGCAATTATGAATTGGAGGTTATTCTTAAGCAAATCTTAGGAAAAATTATTATGAAAAGTTTAAAAGAAAAATTAATTGAATTATTCCAATCTTTACGTGATTCTTGGAACAAAGTAGACGCTAAAGATTCTTCAGATGCAAAGGGAGATAGCAACTTAGATGCTACCTTTAGAAAAGCGTACATGGATGGTGCCGCTATTTTTGTAAAAGTTGAACCACAAACTAATACTGGATCTAAACAAGGCAGTAGTCGTACACAGAATACAGCTACAAGACCAGCATCTGAACGTGAAGGAGATGACTTAGATTTAGATCTAGATAAATAAGTATTAAAATAATAATAAATATAACAAAGTGAATCCTAAAGATTCACTTTTATTTTTTTCTTTTTAATGTTTTTTCTTTTTAATGTTTTTTCTTTTAATTTCGTTTTTTTTCGTTTTATTCTTGACAAATACCGAAACACCCTTTATAATAGTATTTGTCTTAATTATGGCGAAGTAGCTCAGCTGGCTAGAGCGTTCGGTTCATACCCGAAAGGTCGTGAGTTCGATCCTCTCCTTCGCTACCAATGATAAATCTGTTCAAACTAGTTGAACAGATTTTTTAATTGCTCTAATACCCAAGTCGTACAAGCCGGAATATTTAAAAATCTAAATAATATAGTAATAAAAATATTATATTGTGTTATGTAGACAATTCTTTAAATATATGATATAATATTATATGACAAAGCCAAAGGGGGTATTGTATGTACGGCCAGGCATTTTTAGCGTATTGCATGATTATGCTCATCGCAGTACGCGTTGCAACAACGGAGTGCAAGTCCGAGAGAAAGCTGCGGCTGATTCTTATCAGCATTGTGGCTAGTACAATCCTTGTAGGGATTGTGCTATTTGTTAGGGGGACGGTTATTCAATGACCGTCCCTCTTCTATATTTAATTACAATTTTGCATAAGAATTTATTAAAAAAATTGATTTACTTTATTTTGAATTTTTTATATACTAGTCTATCTATTTACAAATCAGTAAAAACCTTATATAATTAATAAGCATATTTTTATGCGTTTGAATTTTCAACTGGTGCGGCCAACACCTTGAAAAGCTATTTTAAGTTGAAAGGACTGGTTATCTTTTGAGATTTAGTCAAGAGAAGAAGGACAAGATGCGTAAGATCCGGCAAAAAAGAATACGGAAAACATATGGATATATGATCGGTTATTCTATTCCCGGTGAAAAATCACTTATTGTCGATCAGGCATGTATTTTCGGAGTTGTATATCTTCTTGCGGAAAATGGTCATGAATATTCTATTTATCAGATTTCTGATTTATATAATATTGTACCTCTTTCTTCCAAGAAATTGCGTAAGCTCAGGAAATATTTATCGAATCGTTACAAATGGCGTAAACAAACCTATATTCCCATCGATTCAAACGGCGAGCTGATTCAGGCTGAGATTACTGGAAGGGATCTTCCCAAGAAAGCATTCATCTCTGCTTCCTAATTTTCTCGCTTAAACTTTAGGCAACTCCTCTCCCACCTTTGGCCATGGTTGAGGGGTTGTTTTTATTATATTAGTAATAATTAAAAATTAAAAATCCACCATTTGGGTGGATTTTATTATTTTAATTAATATAATCTTTCAATTTTTTGCTTCTGCTTGGATGTCTTAATTTCCTTAAAGCTTTTGCTTCAATCTGTCTAATTCTCTCTCTTGTTACATTAAACTCTCTTCCTACTTCTTCAAGAGTTCTTGCTTTTCCATCTTCAAGACCAAATCTTAATTTTAAAACTTTTGCTTCTCTTGGAGTTAATGTTTTCATTATTTCTTCTAATTGTTCTTTTAGAAGTGTATAAGCTGCTGAGTCTTGTGGTGCTGGGCTATCTTCATCTTGTATAAAATCTCCTAAATGGCTATCATCTTCTTCACCTATTGGTGTTTCCAATGATACTGGATCTTGCGCAATT
>JAEEGL012794038.1_pt1 | contig 15405 bp, 6 predicted proteins | sample 9134231 | NCBI WGS metagenome assembly JAEEGL01 (sample SAMN16246548, study PRJNA631951) | gut metagenome | biome: gut microbiome; feature: rumen; material: fiber-attached | host: Bos | place: Iran: Karaj | collected 2018-10 | reverse complement strand
TAGCCGACCAACTGATTCGCTCATCGGCCATCGACATCATCGTTATCGACTCCGTGGCAGCCCTAACCCCAAAGACGGAGATTGAGGGTGACATGGGTGACAACAAAGTGGGTTTGCAAGCCCGCCTGATGAGCCAGGCCCTGCGCAAACTGACCGGCACCATCAGCAAGACCAAGACCACCTGCATCTTCATCAACCAGCTGCGCGAGAAGATTGGTGTGATGTTCGGCAACCCCGAGACCACCACAGGCGGTAACGCCCTAAAGTTCTACGCCAGCGTGCGCATCGACATACGCCGTGTGACCACCCTGAAAGACGGCGATGAGGCTATCGGCAGCCACACACGCGTGCGCGTGGTGAAAAACAAGGTGGCACCTCCCTTCCGCAAGGCCGAGTTTGACATTCTCTTCGGCGAGGGTATCAGCAAGGTGGGCGAAATAGTTGACCTGGGCGTAGAGTACGAAATCATCAAAAAGAGCGGCTCATGGTTCTCATACGAGGGCAGCAAACTGGCACAGGGCCGCGATGCCACCTTGGCACTGCTGAAAGACAACCCTGAGCTCTGCGAAGAACTGGAAGCCCGCATCATGGCCGCCATAACAGGGAATCCCCTGCCTGCAAATCCGGAGATGTCAGACGAGGAAGATACCGAAGCAGCCGAATAAACCGACACTGCCCGACTTTGGCAGTTGACCGACAAGAAAAATGACAGGAAATGCGACATAATGTCACCTTTCCTGTCATTTTCTTTTTTGAATCATCATCTTTGGCACAGCATTTGTAGGATTATAAGCGGACAGTCGTCCAACTATCATCAACGAAATAAAACAAATAAACTAAATACAATTATGGGAAAAATTATTGGAATTGACTTAGGAACCACAAACTCGTGTGTATCCGTATTTGAAGGCAATGAGCCTGTTGTTATAGCCAACAGTGAGGGTAAGCGTACTACCCCGAGCGTGGTAGGATTTGTGAAAGACGGTGAGCGCAAGGTGGGCGACCCCGCCAAGCGTCAGGCCATCACCAATCCCCAGAACACTGTTTACAGTATCAAGCGCTTCATGGGCGAGACCTATGAGCAGTGCCGCAAAGAGTGCGACCGCGTACCTTTCAAGGTGGTGAACGAGAACGGCTATCCCCGTGTAGACATCGACGGCCGCAAGTTTACCCCGCAGGAAATCAGCGCCATGGTGCTTCAGAAGATGAAGAAGACCGCTGAGGACTATTTAGGCGAGGAAGTGACCGCAGCCGTGATTACCGTTCCTGCCTACTTCAGCGACTCACAGCGTCAGGCCACCAAAGAGGCTGGTCAGATTGCCGGTCTGGATGTAAAGCGAATTGTCAATGAGCCTACCGCAGCCGCTTTGGCTTACGGACTCGACAAAGCTAACAGAAACATGAAGATTGCCGTGTTCGACCTTGGAGGCGGAACCTTCGATATCTCCATCCTCGAGTTTGGTAGCGGTGTGTTTGAAGTGCTCTCCACCAACGGTGACACCCACCTTGGAGGTGATGACTTCGACCAGGTGATTATCGACTGGCTGGTGCAGGAGTTCAAGAACGACGAGGGCGCAGACCTCTCCAAAGACCCGATGGCCATGCAGCGTCTGAAGGAGGCTGCTGAGAAAGCAAAGATTGAGCTTTCGAGCACCACTTCAACCGAGATCAACCTGCCCTATATCATGCCTGTGGCTGGTGTGCCCAAGCACTTGGTGAAGACACTGACCCGTGCAAAATTTGAGCAGTTGGCCCATAACCTTATCCAAGCCTGTCTGGCTCCCTGCCAGAAAGCAGTGGCTGATGCAAAACTCACCACAAGCCAGATTGACGAGGTGATTCTCGTGGGCGGTTCAAGCCGTATTCCCGCTATCCAGACTCTTGTGAAGAACTACTTCGGCAAAGAGCCTTCGAAGGGTGTGAATCCCGACGAGGTGGTGGCCGTAGGTGCTTCTATCCAAGGTGCCATTCTGAACAATGAGACCGGTCAGGACATCGTGCTGCTCGACGTGACCCCGCTTACCCTCGGCATCGAGACCCTGGGCGGTGTGATGACAAAGCTCATCGACGCCAACACCACCATCCCCTGCAACCGCAGTCAGGTGTTCTCCACCGCTGCAGACAACCAGACGGAGGTGACCATCCACGTGCTGCAGGGCGAGCGCCCCATGGCTGCCCAGAACAAGAGCATCGGCCAGTTCAACCTGACCGGCATCGCTCCCGCACGCCGAGGTATTCCTCAGATTGAGGTGTCGTTCGACATCGACGCCAACGGTATCCTGAAAGTATCGGCCAAAGACAAGGCTACGGGCAAGGAGCAGGCCATCCGCATTGAGGCTTCTTCCGGACTGAGTAAGGAGGAGATTGAGCGCATGAAGGCTGAGGCCGAGCGCAACGCCGAGGCTGACAAGAAGGAGCGCGAGCGCATCGACAAGCTGAACCAGGCTGACTCGATGATTTTCCAGACCGAGACCTTCCTGAACGAGAACGGTGACAAGCTGGGCAGCGAGCGTCCTGGTGTGGAGACCGCACTGCAGCAGTTGAGGGATGCCCACAAGAGCGGTGACATCGCAGCCATCGACAACGCCATCAACAATCTGAACCAGGTGATGCAGGCTGCCAGTGCCAAGATGTATCAGCAGGCCGGCGCACAGGGTCAGCCCGGTGCCGACTACGGTCAGCAAGGTGGTTACAATGCCGGTCAGCAGGCCGGAGGCTCGAACAACTCGAACGAAGACATCCAAGACGCCGACTTCGAGGAGGTCAAGTAGGATACGATAAGAAACAATAAGAAAACCTATAGAAAGTGGTGTAACTCACATAGTTGCACCACTTTTTTGTGAATCGGGGGGGGCATTTTGATTGAAAGCAGCAATCATATAATAAGAACGTTGCGTTGTGAACTTGTCACAAAATCTTTATCTTGGAGAGTCGATCATAACCTTTAAGAACCATTTCTAGTTCATCTCGACTAATATTTGAAAATCTTTTTTCCAACAAATTTTTATGGAGAGATTTAATCTTAATATCAGTCAAACCTGTCCTCAAGGATAATTTACGGTCAAGTTCAATTAATAGTTTCCAATCTGTCATGGAATAAACTTCTACAAAACGATATGCCAAATATATTATATCATTTCCCTTCTTATCATTAACATCAGAAAATTGAGTAATATAACCTAACATTTGAAAGTTATTCTCGTATTTCTCTAAAACTGGCAATGCAGCTTGAATTTCAGAAAACGAATATATTTTGCGCAATGCTATATCTAATGATATTTGGGAGGCAATTCCAGGACCGATAATATCCGCATCATTTTTAGATATCCAACTCCAAAAATTGGAACCAAGAGCAGGATATTCTGCGCCAGATAAAGTTTCTCAATCAAACGCTGACTGAAATCAGAATCAATTTGAGAGAAAAGCGAGGAAAACTTAACCAAGTTAATCAAGAATTGGATAGTCTCAAATCTACCTACAATGCCACACAGGAAGGGTTGGACGCTATCATGAAGAAGGACAATGTCATGATAAACTATATCAACACAGATGCCGAGATTATCCTTAAAGCTTCCATCCTGGATCAAGTGCTGTTTGAAGCAGCCCAAATCTGTCGTGAAATACCCGAAGCAGCGGCGATGGCAGAAGACACCTTCATTGACGACCGTAACTTCCTCCGTTTTAATGACGTGTTGGACAGAGCCCGTCGACTCTTCCTTACCGGACTAGATGGTGCAACCAGTATGGCACCAAGTTCTGGCGGTGGCGGCACATCAAACGATATGCCGTGGAGAGACAAGGATGAGGACTTCCTTCATTTCGCCCATCGCGTCATGCTCTACGCTCATGCCAAGCATTATCCTGGCAACAGGTATAAGCGGGCACAGAGCAGATAGCCTCACGCGTATACATTATAATTGAGTGGGCGTCCCGAAATGGAATGCCCACTCATTAACATACAACTTATGGTTAACTCAATGTACCACAACCTGATGATTGTTTTGTACTAGTTTCTGACGCAGATGTACCAACAGTTTCAGAAGAAACTGCACCTCTGTCAGAAGGAACTGTTGTTGATGTAACAGGATCTGGAATTGGCTTCACTACACGTGAGAGCGTAAATGAATCCTGGGCTCTATAACCATCTACTTGTTCTTGTGATTCAGCATTCCATAAAGGATGAACGAGGTGCTCAACTTTAGACCCGCCTCTTCCCCCAGAGGTGAAGAACCCCGTTTTCCAATCATTGCCATCATTTGAATGATATGTTAGACGTCCTGGATTTGCATTTGCTACCCGATTACCTATTTCATTAAGGACATTTGCGAGATCTCCATATGGAGTATTTCCCAAATCTTTATAGCCCATTTTATATGTGCTATCAAGAAGCAACTTAATAACATCCATGCCAAGTCGCCAGTCGAGAACATGATGAAGTCCTCGATTATAATATGTATTCAAACATTTTGGGCAAGAAGTTTTACATTCTTGTGCATGCTTCTTTATAGACTGCATAAAAGGACTTGAGGGATTAGGGGATACAATATCTTCCATTATTTCTATTAGCTTCAATTTCCCTGTCGGAGAAGGAGAACAAAGCATAGAAACAAATCCAGCTCCATTTGGCGCTTTGTCGTTCATATATACAGAAGGCATTCCGTTTCCATCAATTTTCACCTCGCTGATTTCGATCTCGTTCGGGTCGATGTCAATTTTTTCGGCAAATAAACGCTGGATTAGTGATGCGGCAGAATAAAAAGCTGCAACAATAGCTGATTTGTTTCCAGTCTGACAGTTCAGATTCAAGCATTGAGGAATCGAATTAGGATCAAGTGATAGGCAGAGTATATCGGTGACCTTCTTTGCACCAAGAGCAATATCAAATGCGTTTCCTTCTGTTTGAAAAGTATTGTCAAGGTAATCACAAATTATAAAATTCGGTATACCTCGATTTGAAACTGTAACTGTAGGAGACTTAAATTTTGGCCATATCGCTTCTTGGCGTCCTCTATTGTTGATTGATTGCCAAGCATATTGTCCAGAGAAAAGAAGTCCGTTATTAGTGTTAACGAACCAGACATCACTTACATTATTCTGATTACCATTCCAAATCTCCCACTTACCGGCTCCATCAGGAATTGCCTTAGGATTAGTCGGATAGGCATTAACCCAAAGAGTCACCGGAGTGTAATTACTACGGCTATCGTCTTCATTTATCGTTTCACCTTTATTGCCCCCAATCTTTGCTGTTCTATAGGCTTTTGGAATGACAAGTCTTACGAAACTAGTGTTAGGAGTATCGTTGTATCCTGGCTGAATATCTACAACTTCACCATTCGAGTTTAGAGTAAGAGAATAGATGTGTTCGAGAGGGTCCAACACATTGATTTTACCATTGTAATCAGTTTGACTGCGGCATTCATTTAAGAAACCTAATGGTATTGTCAAACCAGCACAAATGTATTCACCTCCATCTTTAGTCTTCATCGCACCAGGTGCGAATTCTACAATCGATTGTTCTACAGGACGGCCTATAACGCCTGTATATTTTTCTTGCTTGTTCACAAGTTTTCCCTGATGGTAGAAATTGCGAATGGATGTTGGCATACCATACATTGGCAAAAGGCCAGCCTCAGCAATAGCCTGGGCATTATCACCTGAAGCACTTTTCCTAATAGCATCATCTATTTCATTGAGCACATCATCTTTTAACCAATCAAGAATGGATTGTTTATCCGATGGACTGATAGAGAACTGTGCCGTATAGTAGTCCAAGATGTCCTTCTCTATTGTTATGTTCAAATTATTCTTGATGTATGTATCTATCACAAGTCGCACATCATTCCACCAATCACCTTTGATCGCACCGATACCTCCCAGTTGACCACAAGTGCCAGGAGGATTTGTCGCCCATTCGGATTTTGGTGCGGATATGTCCATAATAATGTGTTTAAGAATGATTCTTTTCAATATGACGAGATTCGTCTGCCCTCCAACGTGCGGATCTACAGAAAGCGTCGGATCAGCAGGCTTACCACTTGTCATATACTTGGCACCCTCGGCATAGTAATAGTTATCATGGCTTCTTCCGCGGCAGAATGTAAGAGCAGCAGAATACGCCTGCCCACGACGACCTGCACGACCTACACGTTGCTGGTAGTTATACCGCGTAGGAGGCATATTGCCTTGATAAATAGCTTGCAGGCTACCAATATCCACGCCTACTTCCATAGTAGTTGTTACACTCAACATGTCTATCTTTCGAACATGCGGTTGGGCAGGAGAAGGATCAAGAATTATGTCCTTAAACTGGAGGAGTCTCTCAGTCTGATTGTCTGTCTGTCCTGACAACTCCTCTGAGTGCAAACGTTTGGGATTATGCGGTTCAACATAAATGTCATGAGAGATATAATGTCTTTTCCACAACGTTTCGACTTTGCCAGTTGGATTCTTTGGTAGCGGCTTAAGACATGCCAGATTGGTGCAGAGTCCCATGCCACGATGCAGATGGATACGTCCGCAATGTTCGCATTGGTAGTAATCATCACCTTGATGCGCCAAAGAAAAACGCAAAGGTTTATTTATTTGAAGTAATCCGTTTTGATCTATTGCTACAGCCCGCAATGCCGCATGGAGTTGATTGCCTAATGTGCCTGCAGTTAATCCTGCAGCGCTTTCCAATTTAGAGACTGCGTTTTGAACTTCTTTCACATATTTGCTAAAGTTAGCCCAAGCAGCGGGTTTGAATGCAGTTCCACTGTATCTGTACTTGTCGCCAAATACTCGGATAAAAGCATTCAAAACATTCTCTATGGTAATACCTTCCTTTGTCAAATAATACTGCAATGTTGACTGTAATGTAGATACAGCAGTATTGTTTGTGACACTACAACCAGCAACATATCCAAGTCCGGCTTCTTCAGTATTAACCTTCATGTACTGGCCAAAGCAATTTTCAAAGATGTGGGCTTGAATTGTATTAATTGTTCTTGTGATAAGATTTGTATCAGTCAGGCGTTTTTGAGTAAAGTCATAAACTTCGTCCCAATAGTCATGGTTATCCGGATGCAACTCAGCATAAGTAGCACCAGAAGGATTAATGCCGAGATCAAGCATTTTCTGCACTAACTCGCCGTCAACAGTAGTCTGTCCACTTTTACAAATCAATTTGTTCAAATCAACATATTGTTGTGTTGGACTATATGCATCTATTTGAGCTGTTTTTTGCGCAAGTGGGATAGTGGATGTTACAATGCTTTGAATATAATTAAGGTCTGCGGTGTTAAGTCCTAAATTACTTACTACAGGTTGGATATTACACCATTGAAGTCCTGATGCCAGCATCGATGTGACAATCGATCGGGCATTCGCGAGATTGGTTGGTGCTGCAGTTTGCTTTGCTTTAATTATCTGTATAAAAGCCAATCGTAGCATATCACGATAATGCTCTTTGGCAATTAGTTTTGACTGCTCTGCTGCATCCTGGCGGCTATCTGAAAATCCTATAAGTTTGGGTGCATGATCGTCTTTGGGATCTAGCTGATAAAGCAATTCCTTACAAAGCAACTGATTGTTCCTTCCCATACCAGTGCGGAAACTACGAATAGGTGATTTCACCGAATCTCGGCGAGAATAGTTTTTAAGACATGCGGGACATTGGCATGGAAGTGCTTGCGCATTTTCTAAGCCTACACATTCATAGGCAAAGCCATGAATGGAAGGAGAACCCGTATTTACCGTTTCAATTGTACCATCACATGTGTTTAGCCATGCTTCTTTCCAAAAACCATATTGAGTTTGACTATTGTGCGGGTCGCCTCCATTTGAGATGTCTGAATGAAGTACATCATTACTATCAGGATAGGTAAGGATGTGCTCAGTGTTATTTGTATTTCTGCTACTTGGCCAAAATACAGCATAGCCATCATATTTTTTCCTTTGCACCATTGGAGTAGCCTGCATATTAGGGATACGTGTGATATCCGGGCTATTAAGGGTCATCGCAAAAGGTGCACTATGTGTTTTACAGTTACCTCCAATGAACAACTCCCCACAACATTCGCAACGTAACAGTTCAAGCATTTTGTGCTGGCCATTTGATGCAATCTCTTTAGGCTGATATGATAACTCTCCAATAGGTCCTTTCCCATGAGAATCAGGCTGCAATTCTCCCCAAAGACCTTCTATATATTTATAGAACTGATGGAAGCGAATGCTAGGTAACATAGAATGTTTTACTGCACCGCGGAATATAAGAAATCCGCGAATAGCATCATCAGATGGGTTGCCAGGAAGTCTTGACAGTTCTGACACTTCAAATGTTTTAGGTTTATCTGTGAATTGTGCGTCACCGGCTTTCCATGTAGCACCAGCAACTTTCAGTAAATCATAATATATCTGATCTGCATAATCATCCACAAACTGAGAGAAAGTGCCCATATAACCAACGCTGCTTAAAAAATCCGTTTCAGTCTGAACCCTTTCAATTTTCTGCTCATAATAAGGCTTTCCGCAATGATTGGCAATATAAAACTGGTCGAACTTGGAGTAATCGAGTTTCTTTGAAGATATAGGAAACACATCATATCCCGTCTGAATTTCAAATTGATTTCCTAAATGAGCAGGATCATACACGCCAAAGAAATCCTCTAGATACTTTTGGGGGTTGTTGTCAATGGAGGCGCTTGAAGCATAAATGCGCAACTGAGGATTGGGCTGTAACGTGCCGTTAATCTTCTTCATCGGTGGTACGCCAATTCTGTTCAAGAACATACGGAGAAGATATGCCACCTCAGCGCCTGCAGTGCCACGGTGAAGATGAAGTTCGTCGACTACAAGATGGAAAACAGCATTCGCATTCTGAGGATCAGTATAGTAATCGCGTGTGGCATCTAACATACCTTGTTCTTCAAGTCTCATGAGCATAATACTCAACATGCTGACGTTTGTGATAAGAATGTCAGGTGGCGTTTTCTGCATATCCTCGCGAACCAACATTTCGCTTGTGAAGGATTGGCTATCAAGTCGAGGGGCAACATAGATGTCGTCTGGTTCGCACTTGCCATTATTTGCTGCATTCGCTAATCCTGTAGCTTGGCTGGCGATCTCCACTAATAGTTCGTGGGAAGTCTTGGTGTCTTCTTTTCTTTCTTCCTTCAGTGTGCTGCCATTATAGCTTCCGAAGAAGATGCGGTGACCTCCACATTGGTTGTCTAAAAACTCACGTACATCGTCGGAGTCGAGAGCCTTGCGCAAACGACCAACTTGATCAGCAACCAATGCATTCATTGGATATAAAAGGAGTGATCGGATAGCAGACGGACGTTGCTCTCCATCGCGTTGACACGCTTTATATTTAGATGTGGGGTCAGTCGAGTCTTCCTGATTCTGCCACCAATTTGCGATATACGATTGTTGTCCATAGGTATTATGCCACGCTTTAGCTTCACTCAATAAAGATGCCAAGAGCGGAAGCATGAAGGATTCGGTTTTACCAGAGCCAGTACCAGATGTGATCAAAACATTTTTGCCCTGGCCATATCCCTTACAGAGCATTTCAAATTGATGTCGATAAGGATTATAAGTAGCGAAACGGCCTAATAGGCATGTACGGTCTTCATCGCGCATAAGACCACGAGCGATGAAATCAGCAAAGTTGTCAGGAAGTGAAGTGTCACTGTATTTGTATTCATGACTTCTCGGGTCGCAAAGCTCTACTAAGTCCGTATTCTCAGCAACATACTTGGGTGTCAATTCACAAAGTGGTTTTTTATGAAGGTTGTCGTTCTTTCTCAACTCTTCATTCTTTCTAGCATCTAAGTCCTTGTAGAGTGGATTTCTATCAGAGAACTTATAAGAAGTTTCAAAATAGAGATAATAGTCCTTCTCTATCTTTTCAAATGCCCCAATTGGGTCATTCGAGAGTAATTGTTCGTACTGTGCCATAATTATGTTTTTTAGATTATATCCATTCTAATTAGTCCTTCTACTTTAGTGGGGGGCGTAACAGATACTAGTTCAATTTTCCATTTTTGTATATTAGAATAAGACTTGAGCATCTCTGACAATAATTCGTTTACACTTCTCTCATCTTTTACTCTTCCAAAAGTCCGAGTATTATTATCAAAGAAATATACATTCCCAAATTCGGAATAAGCACAAATTACATCTTTATGTGTAACGATGATCCTATGTTTATCCAGATACATCTTCCAGTTACTTATATCAGAGTTTGGATAAGGAATGTATTGTGGAGATTTATTACTAGAAGTGAGTCGTTTAAGCCAAGCTGTAGAATCGATATTATGATATGTCTTTATGTCCGAATATGGTATGCTTCCTCCTTTTGCAGATATCTTTATGGGCAGATTTGTCTTTTGATGGTCAACAACAAAGACTTTATGTTCATCGGGCAACCCCAAGTTTAAATCGCAAAGAGCCATATCGAGCACACGGGGAATTCCCATTTTGTGAAGGAAAGATACGTCTGTTAATTGTCCCTCGTTTTTTATGCAGACTGGAACGTTTTTCTCGTTCTCGCAATACACTCTAGCCAAATGCTTTGGTATTGGAAGAAACAATTGACTATTGGAATCATAATAATTTTTTAATGTACATATTTGTCCTGACAGATTTTTGAAACAAATAACTTCCTTATGGTAAGCGTCCTTTATCATTTCCGGTAGTTTTCCATGCTTATCACTGTAAACATCACCAGCATCATTAAGGAACCTTGATGCAAATTGTTTCATATCTCCAATATTTGAAAGAAGGATATAGGCATATGGCGATTGTATACAATTCCATTTTCTTACATTTTGTAACCCCTCGAAAAACACCAAATCAGGAAGGCACTTATACTCTGGCGAATCAATCTCTGCACAATAGCCAGGAGTAAGTAAATTACCTATCCTTTTTTCATAAGGACGCTTAAACAAGGCTGTTCTTATCTTGTTTTGACACATAAAGTCTTTTAACTCTTGATCGCTAAAAACGCCTTTTACCAAATAAAGATTAGATGTCACAGGTTTTGTTATCGCTCGATACAGTGTTTTCTCTACAAATGGAGCAACAAGTTGGTTTACATATTGACCAGTTGATGCGTTTTTATCTCCTATGATATACCCCAACCGACGTAAGGCATAAATGAGTTTCTGTCGATTCTGATTGCTTGGATCTATTATGCCATGGAACTGGAGCACGAAATTTAAGACATTTTTCATGCCTACCTCATTTACGCATCCGTTCTCATCTGCCAATTCGCATAACATATTAAGTAAAATGTCTGAATGAACTGTTTTCCCAGATAAAGGTTGCATGGAAGCCGTTGCATTTCCTATGGTAGCATTACTTGTGGGTAGAGCATTTGGCACTGTATTTCCCCACCCATCAATGTGATATTTCTGTGATCTAATATCCCATTTTGGCTTGAAGTACACAGATTCGCTCACCAAGACATACTTCTTGTCATTTGATTTTACAGAAACTGAGCCACTAATACAAAGAGTCCCTTCTTTTGTATTCAATCGGAAATAAGTGTATCCATCAGCGCCAAAGAATGTCACGATTTTTTCTGAAGGAGAACCAAGCACATTGGGCTCCCACCACAATTGTTCATCATTTTGTAATGTTATACGACAATATGATCCAATGCGATAAAATCCGAATCGGTCAGTTACCTTATCCTTTTTTATATCGACAGAAACTTCTTTTCCTTGATAGTAGTGCGTCTCATAGATATCAAAACCTGGGACGGAGAAGTCTGTCACAGTCTTCCATCCTTCTGGACAAACGTTTTTTCCTCGCTTCTTTTGAGGGACAAACAAAAGATAATGTTTTCCAGGGATTACTTCTGCGACTTGATGGAAATAATCTTGAGACGCAGATTCAAAATAGAAAAATTTACTACCTGCAATATTTCTAAGAGAATAATGGTTCTCTGCTATGCTGTAGTTGAAATTTCCAATTGTTTGGAGCGAAACATTGTCTCCGTCTCCTAATGGATCAGCAACTTCAGAAGATTTTGAATCATAATTAAATTTTTCTCCATCAAAAGTTATGCCACCCAGTGCATCTCCTGTGGTCATTATGAATACAGGATCTCCTGTATTGAAATCAAATTTCAGTTCATAACGCCAATAAACAGTTCTCTCTTGTCTTTTGTTCTCCGATGTAGCAGGTTTTCCAAATTGGAGATTTGGCAATGTAAGCAGGTTCTTGAAGTATGGATTATTTTCTTCTATTTTGACTTTATCTATCAAATTTTTCTTCCCTGCTTTTGCAAGCGATGGCAACAAATAAGAGTCTGCAAAATCCTTATATGTACCATCTTCCCATTTCAAGTTGTTAACTTCAATAAAGTCAATAAAATCATCTTTTTCTTTCTTATTAAGAACAAGATGGTATTTTATCCGGCTAATATTTACCTTTGTACTGAGTGTGCGATGAGAAACCATCCTTTGGTGGTTAAAGGAAGGACAGTCTTTATTGAGCTTGGTAAACAATTCATCAACTCTTTCTGCAAATATTAGATTATCTAGTTCCAGATATTCTTTTGCAAAAGACTTCATTTTCGAGTGGTCAGCTCCCTCTTTCTGAGCAACATACATAATTGCACAGATGATTGCAAAATAAGAGGGTCTGTTATCTATTTGGGGCTCGTCTAATAAAAGATATGTCACAATAGAATTCCAAGTTGAAGCAACTCTTCCATCTACTATATGAAAATCCTTTTTAACATCCTTTATTTGGTCTTCGTTAAAAAGGACATAAAGCAAGAAGAAATCAGTCCAACTATTATCCTCTTTTTCTTCTTCCGAGAAAATATTACTGCCAATATCGTTCAGTAGAGCATCATCCACAAACAGCAATGGATCTTCTTTCCTTTGAGAGAAAAAATATTCAAACAATGCTTTATTCCATTTAGCATAACACTGCATTGTATATGTTGAAAAGCATTCTGACTTCATATTTTTACTTCATTTCTATAAAAACAATACCATCCAATTCATTCTCAAGTTCACGTAATACAGGTAAAACGACATTATCGTTTGCATCAATTGTGATAATAATTGTATGTACGGCTCTTGTTAGTGGCATCATCGCCCATAATACTTGCATATAACGCCGGGCTGCTCCATAATTTATTTCGCTGTAGTCGTGAGGGTGTGGTAGGGTAAACAACTCATGAAAACGCAAGCATACAACTGTCCATGCCTCTAGACCGCGACAAGACTCATAAGGGTAGAGTCGATGCTCATTATTCTTTGCATTCGCCTCGCCATAAACAGAATTTCTTATTTCATAATTGGAGGCATCGAATATATTGATTCTTGCCTCAGAATAGGCTTGCTTCAATGCGAAATTTCCTTTATCAACAAGCGAATTGGGCGCCAAAAGCATATAATCGTATGCCGTACCTCCATGTTCCGTGCATTCAGTCATATATTTGTTGTGCATATCTAGATCATAAGCATTCGTTACTATAACTTTTCCGCCGACAAGGTCTTGATTTGGCCACACATCCCAGGCGACACCCATTTTTGCTGCAAAAGCCTTTGCAAAAACCGTCAGATTGCGACATTGTCTTTTACAGATCTTAAATTTCGGCAAACTCGACATGCCCCATTCTGGCTGATCTGTACGCTGCATAAACTGATCTATACCATCAGCAATAACTATTTGGGAGTTAGATTTCTGGCAGATACCTTTCAATGCATCAATAAGTGGTTTGGTCCAATCTTGAGCCTCATCTACTAATACATAATCAAACTTAGTTGTAATTTTCCCTTTGGATATGTATGCACTATTGAGTTTTGAGACCGCATTAAGAAAGTCATTATTAATATCTTTTGAAGGACCCCACAACCCATTTTTGGCCATAAATGCGATAAAAAACTGATGCATCGATTTCATTTCAGGTGCATTCATCTCACTTACATACTGTATCGTATGTTTTAAATCGGAAAGTAAAGCAATATTGTAGGTTAAGAAGAGGCACTTTTTGCCTCTACTCATAAGATAATTGGCTGCCTGTAAGAGCATAATGGTTTTTCCTGTTCCTGCATGTCCAGAAAGGACGATTATGGGATCAGATTTTGAAACTGCTGACAACACGTCTTCGGATACTTTAGGAATCAGATTCAAGCGTTTAATCGTCATGGTATCTGCACCTCGCAAATGTGCACAAAAAAGTTTTGCGACCCACTCAATATCGTTAATGCTTGATGTCTTAAAGGCATCAAAAAAGCCATTATCTCGCAACTTAGATCGTCTTGCGATTGCAGAAAACAAATCTTCTGTAGTGCTATCTGAACAAAGAATATTTGTATCGACTAAATGAAAGGATGACTCAAAATCAATTTTATTAATGCCAGTAAGCCATATTACATTTGAAACAAATGGAACGTCAATGTATTCGTCATACAGGTTGTCCGACAACATTTTTTGTAATGTTTGGTTTTGTTCTTGGCTTTGTTTCGTGACATCCTTTTCACCGCTAGGATATTGTACCCACAAATGTGAACCCTTAACATCTAGACCTTCAGCATTGTGAGATTTAACTTCGATAGCAACACAAAAAGACTTGAAAGATATGTTTTTAAAAAAGCCGACCTCATCCAACACATAATCCTGCAAATATCCCAAAGCCATAATATCTATGTCATCATGTCCTGTGCCAGGATAAGCGCAGATACTAGGCATAAGCCATATTTTACCATCGTATTCGTCAAGTTCTTTGTCTAGCATTTTCTTTATACTGAAAGATGCGGTCTTCACATCTTCAGCCATATTATCTTTATGCAAAAATATTTCAGCCATATTAAATATTGAAATGTTTTATGTTTGCAGTGAACTTTTACAAATGGAAATTAATCTTAACTTTTTCAACTAAACCATTCGGAAAAGAGAATGATAGATTCATGCTATCCCATTCTGGTTTTGCCTTATGAATGATGCGGTGATACGAGGGCGAAAGGATTATGATATTAGAGGTGTCATTGTTCATACTCTCAGTAAAGGGTATGATATGGTGAGCCTCAATCACAAGGGCGTTATATTCGTTACCAACCTTTTCGCCTGTCATTTGACAGCGATAATTGTAGAGCTGTTTCAGTGAGTCTCCAATAGATCGGTCAAGCTGACGTATCTTTTGTAGACGAGTCACTTGCTTGATGGCTGCATTCTTGTCCTCACGAGGCTCATATGTCTCAAAATCCAACTCTGTCAGCGTACAAATTTCAGTTTTCACCTCAGCCTTTACCGCAGTCGTGATACAATCAGCTACGAAAACATTTGGAAGATTCGTTGTGCTCAGGGCAAGAAACTCCTGATGCTCCTCTGGTATGCGTATTGTGAACTTGCGATTGATGTTCTCCGGTAGATTCTTAATGCTCTCTACATAGT
>JAEEGL012644487.1_pt1 | contig 15405 bp, 14 predicted proteins | sample 9134231 | NCBI WGS metagenome assembly JAEEGL01 (sample SAMN16246548, study PRJNA631951) | gut metagenome | biome: gut microbiome; feature: rumen; material: fiber-attached | host: Bos | place: Iran: Karaj | collected 2018-10 | reverse complement strand
ATAAATTGCCTTATTTGTATCTACACATCATACATAAAGTGGAATTTTTAACCCATCAAAAGATTCTGGTAAATATTTCTCAATCATTTTCATAATTTTTTTGTTGGAAACAAATCATCAAGATAATCTCAACATATCATTTCAATAAAAATCTTTAATTGAAAGGTTCAATAAAAGACTCAATATATCTTCAGCTTTCATTCATGATACTCGCAAAGATCCAACTACTGCTCATATACTAACTCAATAAATTGCATCAATTTTTTCTAAAATTCATGTTTCTTCCATCGCTTTCATAACTCATAACGCATAAGTCCCACGAAATCATCATCCAGAAATAACCAAAATTTTTCTATCAGATTTTTTGGGATTAATCTTTTCACTTTTAGATTTATGTCATAACAACCGAGAAAAAAAACTCATATTTAAGCGTATAAGATAAATAATCTAAGTTTATGATTTAGATATTTTGATAAAATATTCAAGATTAATTTATAAAGATATAAATTTTCTTGAATATAATATTGTTTTTCTTGCATTTGAGAAAGATAATATTATCATTAATATTACTCTTTTATAATTTGACCAAAAAATCCATGCAAGATTTATCAGAAAGAGATGTACGTATTCAAAAAATTCAAAAAATGAAAGAACTCTGAGTGAAACCTTATGCTCAGCATTTCAACAAAAAAGATTTGATTGAAGACATTATAAAACAATATTGAGAAAAAGAATTTAGAGATATAAACGATATTATCCCAAATCCAGAAAAGCAGGTGGTTACAGCTGGTAGATTAATTCTATACCGTAGTTTTGGAAAATTATCTTTTGGAACAATCATAGATTCTACAGAGAAGATTCAGGTAATGTTTCACAGAGACAATTGTAAAATAGATATCTCAACTTCTGCAAATGAGCCAAATTTAGTTGATTCACTTGGAGAATGAGAAAATGAAATGTCTGCTTATAAATTCATGGAAAAAATGGTAGATGTTTGAGATTTTATCTGAGTAACATGAGAGGTATTCAAAACTCATAAATGAGAACTTACAATTTTCGTTTCAGAGTTTAAATTTCTTTCAAAAGCAATCCGCCCATTACCTGAAAAATTTCATGGTATAACTGATCAAGAAGAATTATACAGAAAAAGATATCTCGATATGACTATGAATCCTGAAAGTTATAAAAGGTTTTTGTTTAAATCAAAATTCTATCATATTTTGAGGGAATTTTATCATAAAGAATGATTTACAGAGGTTCAGACTTCAATATTATGAAATGCAGCTTCATGAGCAGCAGCAAAGCCATTTATCACTCATCACAACGATTTTGATACAGAATTTTATTTGAGAATTGCTTTCGAGACAGCTTTGAAAAAAGCCACAGTATGAAGATTTGAAAAAGTATTTGAAATCGGACAAGACTTCAGAAATGAGTGATCAGATCCATCTCATTTACAAGAGTTTACTCAAGTAGAACACTATGCAGTATATCGAAATTATGAAGACAATATGAAATTCACAGAAAAAATGATGGACTACATATTCGATAATATGTGAATAGATAGAAAATTGAACGTAAAAGACAAAGATGGAGTAGTAAAACAGGTTGATTTCACGACTCCATGGCCAAGAATAGATTATGTTCAATGAGTAAATGAAGCAAGTGGACTAGATATCACAAAATATACAGAAAATGATGCAGACAAACTTCGTGCAGATATCAGAGCAAAATGAATTGAATTTGACTGAATGGATGATATGTGAACTACGACATTGATTGATTATCTTTACAAGAAAGTCCTCAGACCAAAAATAGTTTGACCTGCCTTCATCTACAATTATCCAATAATTATGCAGCCTTTAGCAAGAGTCTCAGATGAAGATGCGTGAATAGTTGAACAGTTCAAACTATTAGTAAATGGATGGGAAATCTGTAAAGCATATTCAGAATTAGTTGATCCTATATTCCAGCAGTCTAACTTCGATAAACAAGCAGAAGCAGCTGCAAGATGAGATGAAGAAGCTACAGCATGAGACAAAGATTTCGTGACAGCTATGGAATATGGAATGCCTCCACAATCATGATTCTGAATGTGAATTGAAAGAATTTTAGCAATTTTGACTGAACAAGATAACCTTAGAGACGTGGTTATGTTCCCAATCATGAAACCTAGAGATGATGACTAATTAACACAAAAATCCCTCAAATGAGGGATTTTTTTGTAGATTATAAATAATATTATAATTAAAGTAAAATATTGTTATTTTTTTACTACTTCCAATATTTCTTGTTTAATTCATTTAATATCTGTTTCTTGATGAAAAATTTTTAAATCATATCATATTTCATTTACAAGTTTACGTGCATGTTCCAAAGGAAATCTATCAGATGAAAATCATAACATAATCTTTCCTCATTCATTTAAATATTTTTCTCAGTCAAGAATAAATCTTTTTATGTGCTCATAATTTTTATCATACATTGATCGGTACAAAATATTGTTTTCATCAAAATCTCAATCAAAATACGGAGCATTCCAAAATATTAAATCAAATTTTTCATTGTCATTTATGTTTGAAAACACATCTGATTGTACAGCTTTTACCTTATCTGAGATATTGTGCATTTTTATATTTTCGATTGTATTATCAACTGCAAATTGATTTATATCTGCACAGACAACATTATCTAAATTATATTTCAAAAGTGCTGAAATTCATATTATTCCAGAACCACATCACATATCAAGTAATTTTTGATGTTCTTGAAGTGGAAGATGATTAACATAAATACTACTTCATTTAAAAACAATTGGTGAAAATACATTTTTTAATAAAATAAAATCATATCACTCAAATTGAAATTTCTTTGGGAATTCTCATTCTTGTGAGATATTTACGGCATTTTCAGCTGACTGAAAATTTAGTACATTTCAAACTTCTTTAGAACCTGTATCTCTTTGATCTTTAGCTATTTTTTGTATCTCAAACATTTCTTTATTTTCTCATATAGTTTCCATTTGTATAATTTTAAATATAAATAAAATTTATAATTCTACTTACGTCTTAAGATAAAATATCTAAAAGTTTTAGTAGCTGAATCTAAGTTCTAAATTATTGTGTTAAAAGTTTGTGTATCCTCAATTTCAAAAACTTCACTATTTATATATCATGGTAGTGAATTAATTGGATATAAAGGTTTTCATGTTACAAAAGCTTTAAATCCTGGTGTTTTTAACCTAAAATCATTTTCATCTAATCATTCTACAAACAATTTTCAATTTTTTTTTAATAACTTTCAAAATATATCTAAGAACTCTTTCCGATTGTTTGGATTAATATGATGAAATACAGACCAAACTACGATATAATCATATCTTTCATTCTCTGCAGGTATATTTTTAAGAGATTCTGCCTGAAATACTCTTGCATTTCATATAACATTTTCTGGATTTAATACATTTCAAATCTCTCATGATGCACACCTTTGCTTAAGTTCATTTACCATTTTAGTAGAAATATCTACAAAATCTACATTAGCTCATTTTTGGAGTAAACACTCTCAGATTTGACCATTTCCACATCAATAATCTAATATATTTTTTCACGATATATCTGTTGGTAAATGATTATCCAAAAATCTTGTGGCTAATTCTTTCCAATCACAAGATATTCGTGGTGTATTTCATTTTTCATAAACTCAGTTTCGAAGTTTTGATTGATCCATTTTTTCATGAATTATAAATAAAATTATTTATTATAAGGACTCTCCTACTCGAAGAGTCCTTAAATATCTAAATTTAATTAGAAAGCTACAGAGCAAAATACTGTAGGTGTAAGTTTTCAATCTTTAACTATACAACTTACCTGTACCGTAATTCATTCCTTAAGTTTTACATCTACCATCAAGCGACCATAAAATGTTTCTCAATATCCTGAATCCGCCCACAATTGTGTTACTACTTTTACTGCATCATCTAATTGTTTGCTTACAGATAAACGAAACGCGTCACTTCAATTTGTAAAGTTGTGAAGATACATTCATTCAAATGTCCATCAAGTTTTTGTACTATATGATCAAACAATATCAGTTGTAACTATTCTTAAATCAGGATTTTTATCTAGTAATGTATATTTTCAGTCTAGAGTCATTCAAAATTGTTTATTATTTCAGAAGTTTTTTTTCAAATTTGGATTTAGAACTGTAGCTCTAGATGATGGCTGACTTAAATCATTTTGATTAAAATCATCCACTCTAATAGCAGTCACTCCAAATCCACTTTTAGGATGACTTACACTGAGTACTCCTGTCAATGATGGATTTGTACTGAGCACTGTTGCATTATCTCAAGCAATTCCATTTGATCATAAACCAAGCATTCCATGTATTGCTAGAGATGTTTCATTTTTCACAACCTCTGATTGTGGTAGAGATGGTTTCTGTGGTTGAACTTCTTGTGCTGATCAATTTATACCAATACCTAACAATGCGGCTAATACAGCAGCACTAAGTGTTCATTTTACCAATCCTCATTTTTTTTGAGTTCCTTCAACTCTTCTTTGATCTAATGTTGTAGTTTTTTTCATTGTGATGTTATGGTAATAATATAAATGATTTTTTGTTTTCATTTTTTATTTACACCTATATTATATAACAATCCTAATAAATGTCAATATAATACGCAAAAAATCTGTAAAATATTTTTTACATAGATTGAAACTTATAGTTTATAATTATATTTCTGTAAAGAAATTATTAATAAAAAATTTTTCGCATTAACACAAAAAAAATATAACAAAAAAATTTTTGTATCTAATTTTTATAACATCTTAATTATAACAAAAAAGATACTATAGAGAATAAAAAACTAATTTTATATATAAAATGATTTCTTTTTAAAAATTTATAACAATTCCACATATTCTTTGGGCATTATTGATTTTAATCTATCTACTCATTTTTCTTTAATTTGTCTAGCCCTTTCTTGTGAAAATCAAAATTTTGATCAGATTTCAAATAAATTCATTGGCTGTTGTCCTCAAATTCAGTAATACATTTTCAATACTTCTCTTTCATAATCAGGAAGCTTATCTACATAAAACGTTACTATTCTTTTTACATCTTTTTGATTAGTTAAAATTTCAACATTATTCTCGGCAGGAACTACATCTATATATGGATCTCAAGATTCTGGTTTGTATTGCAATACTTCAAATAATCCATCAGGATTAATGCCTCTATCTCTAAGTTCTCATTCTGTATGATTTAATGGAACCACCAATTCTCATCAAGTTTTTGCCTGAATATATTTAATAGTATATTCAATATATTTAATATATTTAACAAATCTATCACCTAAAATCTCCTCAAAAATATCCTCTAATTCTTCATCATTTGGATATCTTTCATTTTCTTGAAAAAATTCTTCAATAATTACTCTAATTTTTGCAAATGGTATTTTTGATATTCTAGTAAATCACATTTTTTCATATGAATTTATGAATCAAATCATATTATTCACAATAAAATAACTAGCGTAACTAATAAATTTAAATCATCTAGTATGATCAAATTTTTTAGCAGCTTCATATAATCAAATATTTCATTCTTGTATCAAATCATCAATTGGCACTCAATACTTTAAAAAAGATTTGGCAAGATATACTACAAATCTCAGATTATGATTAACTATCTCATTGAGGGCATTTTCATCTCAACTTTCGTATCTCACAAATAAATCTACCTCTTGTTTTGGAGTTAATACTTTATATTTTTCAATATCATTCAAATATCTTTTTATACTATCTAAACCTTCAGATTTTTTTGCTCTATAACTCAGTCTTCTCTTTTGTTCCTTAAGACCGGTAGTATCTGGATAATTTTTCATAAGTTTAAAAACATTAATAAAAAAATTTTTATTAGAGTCTGATTTTTAAGATTTCCCTCTCATTTAACAAATCTGATACTATAATATACATTTAAATATAAAAAGATATAGAAAAATAAAATAATAGAAAAAATTTTAGAAAAATATTTTTAATAAAAAATTTTGAGCTTCCGCAAGGAAACTTACGGAAGCTCGTGAATAATTTAGTATTGCACTAGAATGTAACACCTGCACTAACAACAGGGCCGGGGGTGTCCTTGTCGAACACCCAATAGGTACCGGCAAAGAAATGGACATTTGTATACTTCAGACCAATAAGCCCGTACCACGGGGTGTTTTTGGTGTTGGTGTATGCACCTAGAGTATATAGGCTTACATTCTTCATTACATTTATATCGACAGACCCAATGTAATAAGCACTCCTAAGCTCCAGATCAGAGAAGAAGATAAAATTACTCGACACCCTACCTTTTGACCAAGTAGCAATGGCAAATATGCTATGGCCGATCTCGTCATCTTGGTTGTACGTATATGTCAGTTCATAACCAGCAGATAAACTGAGTTCTTCGCTAACACTGTAGGATAGTGATAGATCAAACATGTTGAATCTGTCTCCATCTTCTAGATGGTGAATTGAATGTTGACCAGTGTAGGCAACTGAGAGATTGAAGTTTTTGTAATCAGCACTCACATTCATGTGGGTAACCACTGAAGGATTTTCACCGAACATAAGTCCGGCGAATGTGTTTAGGTTCTTGGTGTAGTAAGCTACATCTCCCGAGAAGCTAATTACGCTGTCTGTTTGAGCAGACATTGAAATTGACAACAGGGACATCGTTAGCATAACCATATATTTTTTCATTTTTATTTATGTTCAGAATTAAACCCCTGTCCCCGGCTTTATTTTTTTATTTAATTATTTCTTTTTATTTATACCTATACTATATAATATTACTTATAAATGTCAACATAATAGGTTAAAATTCTGTAAAAATATTTTTACAGTATATTGAATTAATCGTTGATAATTGAAAAAGTACGTAAAAATTTGCAGAAAAAATTTTTCTGAATATAATTAATCAAAGGATTTTTTATCTAACCAAAATAAAGATGCTAAACGATATATTACAGCAGCACTGACTTAGCAAACCAGAAGCAAAAGCATATTTAGCCACATTGGAGCTTTGAACATCTCCTGTTAGTAAAATTGCTAGGAAAATGTGAGAATGAAGAGAAGCTACATATTACATCTTGGAAACTCTAGAGAAGAAATGATGGGTATTTAGTGTCAAAAAAAATAAAGTAAAATCATATTATGCACTGGAACCAAAAAAATTATATGAAAAAATCCAACAAAGAACCGATGATTTACTAGCATCTATGCCAGAATTATTAGCATTAGCAGCAAATAGTGGTGAAAAAATGTCTGTACAACTATATGAATGATTTGAGTGATTCAAGATGGCATATGAATACGTAACTTTATCAAGCAAAGATATGGATGATGGTGAATGTTTTTTGACATTTGTGGGAGTACAAAAAATGAATAAAATGCTACAAAAATATTTAGTAGATGTTTTTGCACCTCGAAGGATGAAATTCAAAACAAAATCCAAAGTAATTGTAGATAAAAAATCTCTCGAATGAAAAGAAAACTGATATGCTAACTATAATAAATCATCTCATGAGAGCTTAATAATAGACCATCCCTCATTTACTCTAACTAATGAAATAGTAATACATTGAAAAGATGAAGTATCTGTAATGATGTACTGAGAAGATGATGTCTCTGCTTTAATTATAAAAAGTGCTACATTACACAATGCATTAAAAAGTATTTTTTTACTAATTCGAGATACTTACCCAAGAGAACATACAAAGTGTAGTGAAAAAAAACATAAAACAAAACATCTCAAAAAGAAATAACTTTCTATCTAAAAATTTGCAAAAAATATATATTTCAAATATAATTGTTGTGTACTTTATATTATTTTTTCATTTAAATTGACAAAGAATAAATCGGAAAAAATAAATCAAAAAAATTGAGATACCCTACGATGACGTATAGTAAATGATATTTCCGATTGGAGAAAAAAAATAACTGAAACTTTAAAATACAGTCCTAATCCTGAAAAAATAGTACAACTAAACTGCAAAAACTGAGAAGAAAAGGCTGAAATTTTAAAGAATCCAGAATTTCTTGATGAAAATAATTTTCGCTTACAAATATGAAAAATGCAAGAAAATTGATGAACTCTTTATAATGATATCACACTTTGACTGTGAATTGAATATATGATTAATCACACTAAAAAGTGAGAACATTCTGTTATACAAATTTGGTCTGATGTTTGAGAAAATTTACAAAAATGAGCTGAAGAATGAGTTTTATCTGCACTACAAGAAAAAGAAAAATTAGAAAAATTTATAAAAAAGAAATTTTGAAAAAAATGAGAAGTTATCAAAGTAGAAATTTGATCAGAAAAATACCCTGAAGTTTTTGAAGCAATTTCCAAGTGAAAAACATGAATTATCCCTAATGAAGAACCAAATTTAGAGAATATAGTACCATTTCATTCTCCATTACAAATAATACAATATCTAGCATATCATGCTAATAAAGATGAAAAATTAATGAAATTATTTCACAACACCAAACCAAACAAATATTTGGCTGAAGATGTAAAATTAGGTAAAAAGCCCTGAGAATCTGATGCAGATTTTTATGGAATCGTAGAAGTATGACTACGTTTGTATGAAGTGTTAAACTGAGTGTCTATACAATGATGACTTTGAAGACAGAGAGTTTATGATAAAATAATTAGTCTAATTATAAACTGAAAAGATGTTATTAAATGAAAAGAAGAATTTGACTGTAACTATAAATTATTTCCAAAAGATTATCCAGCATTAGAAAGGTTGCATGAAACTTGTATGAGCCACTACCCTAATACACAATTCAATCAATTATATATAGAATTAAGTGGGTGAGATAAAGGTGGCATCAAGGAAATAGAAAATAAGTTAGATAAAAAATCTAAACTAAAATCTAAACTAAGAATATGGTGATATGGTGCTTTAATTGCTGCTACATTATCATGAGCCACATGATATACTACAAATACTATTATTAAAAATAAGGAAGAACAAAAACAGGAAATATATGAACAAGAAAGAATAGATATGCATAATCATTATTATGATGAGATAAGAGAATGAGGTTGGGGTCTCGAAGGTTGGCGAGAAAGTGAATATATCGAAGAACAATCAAATATTTTGATGGCAGAGTATAATATTTCTAACCTAAATCAAGAAAACGAGTACTGATTGATAAATAATGATATAATTGAAATGTATAAAAAGGCTTTTAATATAAGATCTCAAGAAATACATAAAAATAGACATGCAATATCTAAATTAAACATAGAAGATTTAACAGAAGAAGATATGGAAGCATTGTTTTGACCTTTAGATGCAGAAGAGTTTGCGAGAGCATATTGGTGACAAATTATAAATGATTATCATCTACCATACCAAAAGCCATACGAACATTTTAATCAATATAAAGACATTATTGAAAATACATTAAAGTATTGAAATATTGATATTTCAAAATACAAAACAAAAGAAATACCAATAGAATCAAAATTATCATATTTTATAAAAGATGCACAATCTCGTTGATTCTACCTTTTAAAATGTTTCGAAGTAGATGTTAACTGAAAAAAAATCAAAATGTTTGCAGCAGCAAAACAGAAGCGATATCGAATGGGAAGTAATATAGTATGCGATTATACATCATGATATTATACATCATGATATCAATGTATGCGTGACTTAGCCCAAAACTATCCATATGTATTAAATTAAAAAGCTGACTCAAATTAATGAATCAACTTTTTTAATTATCTTAATAATAATTATTCAGATTTTTTATTTTTGTCTGCATAGGCATGAGAAGCAGCTCCAAATCATTTAACAGCATCAAGTAATTCCATAGGAATCATCCAAACTGTTGTATTAGATTGATCACTTGAAAGATCATTGATTGATTGTAATGTTCTCAAGTGTAATGCTCCTGGAGCAGTTCAAAGCATATTAGCAGCTTTAACTAAATTTTCAGCAGATGCTAATTCTCATTCAGAAGTAATAATCTTAGCTCTCTTTTCTCTTTCTGCTTCTGCTTGTTTACCGATAGTTCTCTGAAGATCTGAAGGGATAATAATATCCTTAAGCTCCACAGAAAGTACATCTACTCCCCAAGAGTCAGATTTTTCATCAACAATAGCTTTAATCTTTTGACTAGCCTCTTCTCTCTTTGCAAGTAATTCATCGAGTTCAAACTGTCCAACAATATTTCTCATTGTAGTCTGAGCAAACTGAGTCATTGCATAATCAAGATATTTAACATTGATTACTGCCTTATTTACTTCAGCTTCTTTAACTTTGTAGTAAAGTACAGCATTAATAGAACAAGAGATATTATCCTTTGTCATAGCTTCCTGACTAGGTACATCTACAGCCTTTTCTCTAATATCTACTGTCATAGTAGTTTGAATGAAAGGAATAATTACTCTAAGTCCTGGATTTAAAATTCCTGAATACCTTCCGAGTGTAAATAAAACTTTTCTCTCATACTGATTTACTACTCTTAGTCAAGTAATAAGAATTACAACGACTACAAACAATATAAACCAAAATACTCCCATGTGTATATTTGTTAATAAAATAAAAGAACTTTATACAATTTCTATATAGAAATAATATTTTTATTTTCAAGAGATTACTATACAGCAAATCTGAATCACTTTTTCATTTATTTTCAATTTAAACTTTAGTAGATTCCTTTTTCTTTGATAGATTATAACGCATAATATCTATTCTAGTAGGAGATGCATTACAAAATTCATCAATAGTTAAGATTAAATATCATTTTATACTCTGAAGTAACGTAATAGTTTCATATGAATTCTCATCAATTTTTGATCTAATCAGATGTATATCCTGTTTGGAAATATTATCACAATCATAGAAATATGATAATGAATTATGCAAAGCTTCTTTACTTTCCTTTCATACCGAAAAACTTTCTATACTTTTGCAGTTTTCTTTATTAATAATAATTAAATATTCCAAAAATTCGTTTAGATTATTTTTCAAGTTCAAAAGTTTCTTAGTATGAATATACTGCAAAATATTCTTTACCTCATTCTTTAGATATCTAGCAATATGAAGATTTTCACACTTTTTTATAATTTCTTCATAAATATCATTTTCTTGTAATTTTTGGGATTTATTTCTTGTCATAAATATTTCATATAACAATAAAAAATCAAATTGTTTTACATTTGAAATACATTTACTTTACTTTTAGATTTTATATAATTTAGCAAGTGAACGTCATGTGTAATCAATAATATAGTATTTCACATTTTGTTTGCTTCTACTAACAAATCTCCAATTTCCTGTGTATATTCCCAATCTAAATTTCACGTTGGTTCATCTGCTATAATAAATTCAGGATCATTAATCAAGGCTCTCGCAATAGCAACTTTTTGTTTTTCTCATCATGAAAGGGCCTTACAGTCAAGCTTATTCAAATCTTCAATATGTAATTTGGATGTAACGATTCTATATCTTGTTTGTATTGTATTATCATCTGCCTTAACCAGCCTAAGTGGATAGATAATATTTTCTTTCACTGAAAGAGAATCAATTAGTTTATAATCCTGAAAAACTATTCAGATTTTTCTTCTATATCTTTGAATATCAGCATCAGAAAAATGAGCCATATCATCCATTCTATAATATACAGTTCTTGTATATGGTCTAAGTTGTCAAATCAAAAATTTTACAAGTGTTGACTTTCCTACTCATGATTTTCATATAATTACAGTAAATTCTCATTTAAATAGTTCGAAATTTAGTTTTTTGAATAATGGCTTTTTTGAGTCTGGATATCATCGAGTTAAATCTTTGATTGCAATCAATGGAAACCTTTCTTCGTTTTGCATATAACTTTATATTTAAGTAATAAATTATACCTTATTATACTCCAATTATTAAATAATTGCAAAAAATACGATAAATTTGTCTAAAATTTAATTTGACATTATTCGTTGAAAGTTCATAAGAATATAAAACATACAATATATAAGGTTTTCTCTTGTTTTTCAGCACAAATTACTTATGAATATAAGATATTTACCAATTAAAATAAATAAGATGAAAGACATATTTTTATCTGGAATTCAATGATCAGGAAAATGAACTCAGGCTGATTTATTGATGAAACAATTTCCAAATCAATTTAAATATTTTGAAACATGAGGAATATTACGTGCTTTATCTAGCAATGACAATGCTATTTGAAATTATATAAAACATACTTTGGATACTGGTGGACTAATAAAAGATGATGTAACTGTAGCAGTTTTTAATGTCTTTCTACAAACCGTAGAAAATTGAGATTGTTTGTTGATTGATGGGGTTTTACGTAAACTACATCAGACTCAAAAAGTTTGTGAATTGATGCAAAAATCTGATCGTGATTTTATAGTATTACATTTTGATTTACCTGATGATATAGTATATCAACGTTTAGCTTCCAGAATTATCTGTGGAGACTGCTGAAATAATGCTCATTGATGAAACGTGGGTGAAATATGTGAAAAATGCTGATGAAAACTAATTCGTCGTGAGGATGATTCAAATATTGAAGCCATAAAAACTAGAATAGAAGCTTTTCATAATGAGACAGAACCTGGATTAAAATGGGTAGAAGAAAATTGATGGCTAGTCCATATCGATGCAAATAGAAGTGAAAATGAGATTTTTGAAGATGTACTAAAATTTATAGACAAATAGATAAAAATCGTTTGACTTTTTGTTATAATAATTTATAATTAATTATTATAATGATTTATATATTATACATAATTATATATGAGTACTGAAACTTTACATTTACCAAATAAATGAAAAACATGAAATCATAAAAGTATTATGAATACTTTGAAGTATCTTTTCAATAATTTGTGTAAAACTGAAGAACAGAGGGAGTTATGCCAAAAATTAAATGAACTAAGGATAAAGAAAAACGAAGTGAGAATAAAAGAAGATGTTTTGAAAAAAGAAAGAATAGAATATTTAAATGAAATTATAGCATTACTAAGAATAGAATGAGAATTCAATCAACGAATAGAGTCAAAAATGAAAGATTTAAACCATAATACACCTATATATGAAGAATTCTATGAAATAAAAGAATACTCTAATTGAGAAATTTTGTCATTAAAAAAGAATTTTGATTATTTAATTGACCAATATTTGAGTAGAGAAAATGATAAAAAATTAAAAATTGATGTAGACTTTATTGTAAATCTAATGTTATCAGAAAAAAATATATGAATGGATTTAGGTGATACATGTCTTAATGGAGACCGAAAGGGGCCAGTTTATTGAAAACTAATTCAGTTAGGAGAATTTGATTTTATTATAGATAATATTGATTTTTTATATAATAATGGTTTCTTGGAAAGATTTAAAAACAATAGAGAACCTTATAGAGACATTATAAATGAAATTATAAATAATTGATGATGAGAAAGTGTGTGTCTTCGTTTTAGAGATTTTAAAAAAATTAGTTATGAAGATTATAAAATAATTGTTGATAAACTAAGAGAACAAAAAGTATCAATACAGAATATTAGAATATTTATAAGTGCATATTCAGATCTTAAAAAAACATATGGTGATTGATGATTTAATGAACCATAAAAAAAGAAGGCCTAGCCTTCTTTTTTGTTTTTTATATCAAATTAAATTTACTATTTAGACTCCGATATTTCTGGTGTTCATTCTTTTATTTCAGGATTATTTTCTTTTTTTGATTTCTTAGACTTTATCAATAAAAATATTCACGCAGCAGCTACGACTAAGCAACATATTCATACTATAGGTCTAACCACAATCCATGCTATTCATATAGTTATAAATCATACTACCAATGTTAAACAGAATGCAACTATTCCTGTTCATATTCATATAATATTTGCTAAGAATGGTAATACTTTGGCTAATGTTTCTATGAATTTAAGCATAGCAGAGAATCCACAAAACATCAATAATAATCCTAGAAATCTAAGAATCCATGTCATAGTTTTATTTGCCTGCTGTGCATGTAGGAACATATCTTCTGCAGTTACACTACCCTGCTCCAATAAAGCTATACTTCTTCAATTGGAAGTACTGTAGCTGGTAAGTTCTTTTCAGACTTGTTTTCAAACTATACTAACTGTTCATGGTTTTACTGATGAGAATGTAATTCTTAAATCTCAAACAGTTGGCTTTGTAGGATCCAATCATATATAAATCTGATTTCCATTTATGTGAAATTTTTCATTTGAAGCTACTGCAGTATTAGTCAAAGTTTCAATATCATCTCCATATAAATAACTATTGTTATTATCTTCTACATCTGTAGTTTCCCCTTGAGCCACTTGCTCTACTACTAATCTATATTTTTCTGGGGTAGTAATATTTTGTTCTGATAAATTTACTGTACTATATTTATCAAGTTTATTTATAAATGTATCTGATAATGTATAGACTCATAATGTAATTGGAGATTTTACTCGCTGAGTAGATTCGTACTCTCGAGTTGATGGATTTTCATGTCATTGAGATTTGTAAAATCTACTAGAATCTATTGCTTCTTCATTCCACTCAGTATCGTAAGTATACGTTGTAGTACAGTCTTCACTTCATCAGTAATTATCATGACATTCTTCTTTTTCTTCCTCATACCACTGATACATTTCTACTGTTCTTTTTAATTTTAAGTCATCTGATACAATTCCAAATACATCATCTTTCAATGTTTCATCACTTGAAGCTGTTTCTCAATATAAATGAATTTCTTTTCACTCTAATGAAGAATCAATTTGGTCTGATGACGTTTCTTGCACTATTGAAGCTCATTCATTAAGTGCAGCCTTTTGTTCTACATAATTTTTTTCGTTTCGTACAAGAAGTATAATGGAAATAATCACAAGAATTATTCATCATAAAATACTCTTAAAACTATTTCCTACGCGAGATCCGTAAGAATGATGAGATGAAACTGATACACTATCTGCCATGAAAATATAATAAAATATAAAAGATATATTATTCTAAGTACTATTTTTGGATAATAATTCAAGAAAAAATAGAAAAAATCTGACTGAACATTACATTCAATCAGATTTTCCTTACTCTTTATTTAATTATGCATTAACTACTTCTCATTCAACTGGTCAGGACTCCCCTGCTGGAGCTGCTCATCAATTAGCGTCAGTATTTTGTTGAGCCGTTTGAGCATACTTCTGGAATAATGGTTGAGATTCTCTCTGAAGTCTATCAGTTTCATCCTTAACTTCTTGAACTGTTGCATCTTCTCTGTCTTTCATAGCTTTACCATCAGCTACTAATTTATTGATAGTTTCTTTGTCTTCATCGGAAATCTTTTCCTT
>JAEEGL016702049.1_pt1 | contig 15406 bp, 16 predicted proteins | sample 9134231 | NCBI WGS metagenome assembly JAEEGL01 (sample SAMN16246548, study PRJNA631951) | gut metagenome | biome: gut microbiome; feature: rumen; material: fiber-attached | host: Bos | place: Iran: Karaj | collected 2018-10 | reverse complement strand
TGAAATCCACAGAATATAAATAATGGAATACCAAATATAATTCCTAATGGTGTACCTAATTTATACATTTTGACTGCAATATACATAATTGTTCCACATAAGAATGATTTAATAAAAAATGCTACAGAAAAATCCCATGTTTCAACTTTAGCTTTTGCAACATCCATTAATTCTGTTTCTGCAAAACTAAATAGTAATCCAAATAAATAACCTGCAATTAAATTAACTACTAAAATAATTAGCAAATCTGTTATTTTAATCTTATCTGAAAACAAGAAACCACACTTACCTGTGAATAAATTTTGTCCTAGATAACATACACCAAGCAATCCAAAAGCAAAGATAACTGGTCCTATTGGTGTACCTAATTTTAACAATGCATAATTACCTAAAGATATTAAAAAGGCAGCACCTATACTTTTATTAATTAATTCCATTTTTTTACTCATACATCCTCCTAATCATTATAAGTATATCATATTATTTTTTTAATGTTTTACTTTTTGTAGGTGAATCTTCTAATATTATTTTTTTAGTGTCAAAATCCACTTTTATAGTTGTTCCCAACGGTATTATTCCAGTTGGAAAAGCATGGCCAATATTAACATTATATATAATTGGTAAATCAGTTTTTTTAAATTCTATCATAACTTTTTTTAACATTTCTTTATATTCCTCATAAAACTCTTCTTCATAAGGTTTACCAACAATTATTCCAGATATTTCATCAAATATGCCTTGAACGCCTAGATTCCTTAAATATCTTATTATTACATCAGGAGAATTTTTTTCTTCACTTGTTTCAATTAGCAATATTTTATTATGCCAATCCTCTTTTTTTGGCCATATTTCTGTTCCAATTATCATAGGAAATACTTCTATACAACCACCTAGTACTTCTCCTTCAACAATTCCACTTCCTTGAATTACTTCATATCCATGTTCTTCTTTTGATAATAATTTAGCTTTATTAATATTATTTTCACTCCATGGTACAAAATCTTTTGACCATACTGGACTAAATTCAATTTCGTAATTACTACACTCTGAGAATAATATTTTCATAACTGCATTCTTTGTATATTCAGGCATATTAACATATTCTGCAAAATCAGTCATTATGCTTGGGCCATAAAAAGAAACAAGTCCTGCTTTATTCATCATAAAATGATTAGCAGTAGTATCAGAATATCCCATAAATATTTTTGGATTATTTCTTATTACGTCAAAATCAACATATGGAAGTATTCTAATAGTATCATCTCCACCAATAGAACAAATAATTGCTTTAATCGAATCATCTCTAAAAGCATCCATTAAATCTTTAGCTCTTAATTCAGGATGTTCATAAATATATTTACTTCCCTTTAAAGAATTAGGCATTGCTTCTACTACAAGTCCAAATTCATTTTCTAATCTTTCTTTTGCAATATAATATTTATGAATAAATTCTTTATCTCCAAGTAATCCAGAAGACAAACTAACTATTGCAACTTTATCTCCTACTTCCAATTTATCAGGTTTGATCATATTATCACTTCCATTTTTATTATAAAACAAAACAGATATATTTTATATCTGTTTTATTGCTTATTTCTTTAAATTAATATGTTGAGGAATTCCATCTTTATATATTTGTTTTACTTCTCCTTGAATTAATGGTTTTAAATAATTAACTAATTCATCTTTAACATAATTATTATCTACATCTATCCATTCAAGAGGTATTTTCTTTTCAACATTAGCTATTTTATGTATATCATCAAATACTTCATATTTTATCTTGTATGGGTCATTAGATACACGATTCATAATAACCATCTTACCTGATTCATTTTTATATGCTAGTTCTGCACCTTTTACTCCACATTTATATGCTTCTTCTAAGTCTGTCTTAGATGCTAAATGTGCTGCTGCTCTTTGTAATGTTGAAAGTGTAATTGCACGTGTTTTAACACCTAATTTTTCTTTTAAAATCTTACATAAAATCTCTGCACATCCAGCTAATTCTTTATGTCCAAATGAATCTACCAATAAGTTTGTATCAGTTAATTCACAAATAAATTGATCATCTTCTGTTTTAATTCCTTCAGATACTGCAATAACAATTGATGATTTTTTCTTTAATAAGTCTTTTGTCTCTTCAACAAATGTATCAATATTAAATGGTATTTCTGGTAAATATATTGCATCTACTCCAGCACATGTTTCATCTTTTGCTAAACTTGCTGCTGAAGTAAGCCATCCAGCATGTCTTCCCATTATTTCCACAACTGCTATAGTTGGTTTAGTATCTCCATAACAATTATTATCTTGAATAACTTCTCTTAAAGTAGTTGCTATATACTTACAAGCACTACCAAATCCAGGGCAATGATCTGTTATTGGTAAATCATTATCTATTGTTTTTGGAACTCCAATAAAATTTTGCTTCTTTTTCATTTCAACAGCATAATCAGATAATGATTCAACTGTATCCATAGAATCATTTCCACCAATATATATTAAAGAATTAATTGAATGCTTATCTAATATATTAAATACTTTTTCATAAGTTTCTTCATGATTCTTTATGCTTCCTAACTTAAAACGACATGTACCAAGAAAACTAGATGGTGTTCTTTTTAAAAGTTCTAAATTATTTTTATCTAGAAAGTAATCATCTAAATCTACTATATGATCTTGTAATAAACCTTCTATTCCATTAACCATTCCATAGACTTTATCATAACCAGCTTTCTTAGCACCATAATAGACACCAGCAAGAGATCCATTAATAACAGATGTTGGTCCTCCTGATTGACCTACTATTAATTTTTTCATAAAATCACTCCATTCAATTAGTAATTATAAATGAAAATATATAAAAAGTATATTAAATTATAATAAAAAAAGAATAATTATTAATTAAACCATTCTATTTTATTACTAAATTCTTTATATTCAGAACAAATAGTTAAGACATAATCATTAATTATAAATGACTTAAAATAAATCTTATTATTACAAAATTCATTATAATTAAGACATAATTCTTTCGATAAATTGATTCTAATATCTTTAGGTGAAATAGTTGTTCCAGTTCCTAAATACTTCATAAAACTTTCTTTAAAAGTCCAAAGTTTTGTACACAATAAAGAATCACTATTAATATATCTTATTTCTTCTTCATTAAATACTTTATTAATTAAAAGTGAATTAAAAGTACTTACCTTTTCTATATCTACACCTATTTCTTTATCTGAAAAAATACATACAGCAAAATCTCCTTTATGAGAAATATTAAAGAAACATCTATTATTTTCTAAATATGGTTTACCATATTCATTATAAATAATATTAGTATTCACATTTTTTATTTCTTTGTTTAAAAGAATTCCTGCTCCTAAAGCAAGCAACTTATCATTATATTTGAAACTCTTATTAATTATATTTTTACGTTCTTCAGACATCAAATTATACCAATAATTATAAGAAGATTTATTAATTGTTTTAATATCTATCATATATATTTTATTTTTCAAAATAATCATCCTTTATTTTTAATTTCTCTGTATTTCTTCAATATAATTTTCTTATAAACTATTTCTATCATAATATAAATAAATAATGCAGTTACTAAAGATAATATAACAAATCTTATAAACAATTGTTTATATGTTAAATTATATTTTTTATATCTTTTAACAATAAATCTTCTTATTGAAACATTACACAAAAAGACATAGAATCCATATAATCCAAGTTTCTTCCAAAAAGAATGTTTAAATATCTTTTTTGAATATGTAACATTGCTGAATGTTAATGAAACATTTAATGTCATTAAAATTCCAAATATAAATGTACCAATTACCTTGAAATGCATATCACATACAAAAAATATATATAATAATATTTCTACTATAGATAAAAGAATTATTTTATTTTTAGTAAAATTTTTACTCCTTATTTTTTCAGCAATAAAATAAGAAATATTTCCAAGAGGAATATAAATTAATGCTTTATAAAAACCATTTTCTAAAAAGAAAGATACTTTTGCAGGATCATCTATATATATTCCAAAACTATTAACAATACCTAAAGTAATTATAATTATTAATGGTGCTACATATATAAAATAATCATTTTTAAATTTTTGTGTTAGTGGATATAATAATGCTATAACAAATAGCATAGAAGAAATATACCACCAAGAATCATTAATATAATATTTATACCCCAATATACCAAATTGAAATAATTCAGGCATAAGTTTATTTGAAAATAACAAACTAGGGTTTAAGAAAATACCAAAACCATATACATAAATTACACCAATTATAAATGTTAATAATAAAGCAGGTATTAATTTATTTATTTTATTCCAAACAAAAATAACAGTATCATTTAACATAGATGTCTTTTTATTTTTATCTTTTCTTGTGTTATTTTTCATAGAATTAATCATTAAATAACCTGTTACTATAAAATAAAAATCTACAGCTAAGTAACCTGCTTTAAATAATTCTTTCCCATATCTACCAGTTAAATACCAACTATGATAGAATAAAATACACATACTAAAAATAAATCTTAAAAAATCTATAAAATAATTTTCTTGTTTGTCTTTCATAAATGTCACACACTTTCAAGTTAATTATACTATATTTTTATTAAATAAAAAACTCAGATTACTCTGAGTTATTTTGTTAGTTCTTTTCCACCTACATATAATTTATATCCATTTAAATCAATATTTGAATATGTAATATCTTCATCAGTTAATTCTGTAACATAAGAATTTCCTGTTAATTTTATTTTAGAAGTATTATCTATAACTAATTTTATTTCTTTAGCCTCATTGCTTCCATTAATTGTTCCTTCATAACTAGATGAATTTGATAAATTCATAGATAATTTAGAAATTGAATCTACAACAATATTTCCACTTACTTTTTGATTAATTAGTTTTAATTCAACATCTCCACCATTAGATCCAGTTTTTCCCCATGAATCTTTTTGAATTCTTATAAAGTTTCCTTCTTTATCATTATTAGTAAATGTATTATTTTCTAATACTATATTTGCTTTAGTATTAGTTACATATATTGTATCTCCTTTATTAGTTATTATTGTTGAATCTTTAGCAGAGAATTCTGCTGTTCCTGTATCTGCATCTCCTGACATAGATTGATAAATAAAGATATTTTTATATGTTGTTGATTGTCCATTCAATTCATTATTTGTATCAGTTAGTTTAACATTTTCAATACTTATTTTATTTTTTCCTTCAATTATCAATCCTTCTGATGCTTCTGAAATCAATGTTGCATTTTTAACTGTTATATCTGCTGTTGAATATACAGCTGGAGAACCCTTTCCTGTTGTTTTATAAGTACCTTTATCTACTATAACTGTTCCTCCACCTCTATCAGATCTTATAGCTGCACTTGAAATACCACTTGTTGTAATAGTAAGGTTTGTAGCGTTCATAGTTCCACCACCAGTTGTCATAATTCCACCAGAATTATCTTTAGAAGTTGTAATTGTAGAATTACTTATATTTACAGTAGTACCATCACTTGATGTATTTGATGTAGTTGCTGATCCACCATAACTAAATACTCCATTTGCTCCTTTAGCATCAGTTGTAATAGTAGCATTACTTATTGTAACAGTAGCTCCATCTTTTGCTATTATAGCAGAATTAGTTCCATAGAAACTTGTATTATCTCCACCATCAGAATCTCCAGTTTTATTAATTGTAATATTTGATAAAGTTGTATTTGTACTTGAAGATACTGATATTGCATTTTCATCAGCTTTTGTAGATTCAAATTCACCACTAGTAATAGTCTCATCAGAAGTTATATTTTTAACTGAAGAATAAGATGCTGAAGATCCACTATTATCTCCTGGTTTATTACCACCTGGTCCAGAATTACTTCCACTACTATTTGAATCATTTATTATTAAAAACCATAGTATTCCAAGAATTATAGTTAATATTACAATTACAACTATATAAATAGATGTCTTTTTTTCTTTCATATTATCTTCCTTCCTACTAAACAAGTTGTTTAGTTTTTTTATTTCTAATTACATATACTATTATTAATAATATTAACAATAATATTTCAATTATCATTATTTTAAATATATTATCACTTATATCATTATTCTCAAATGGTTGCATTCCCATACCAAGAGAGGCATCAGTATATTGAATTTCTTCACCACCTGAATAATTATTTATTGTTGTATATAATCCATTTGTTTCTTCACCATCTATAGTACCTCCTACATATATTTTATAAGAATCATAATCTAATGTAGAACTACTATAGAAGACATTTTTTATACTTTTACTTGTTTTAAATGCAGTTATTATATTGTCATCTTGATCTTTAATTACTATTAAAGAATCAGCTTCAATTTGATTAAATCCAGCATATATAAATTTTTGTTTAGATTCACTAGATATCGGATCTACCATATTTCCTGTTGCAATTATTGTTCCACCGTTTATGTATGCTCCACCTGTAGAATCAAGACCAGCATCTTGACTAGTTGGATGTGCAAAAGCATATATAGTTCCACTATTGATTGTTAATTTACCATTTGAATCAATTGCATCTCCTTCATCATCGTCACTTGCTACATTTGCAATCAATGAATGAACATCAATTACCATATCATTTCTAACAGTTGTACCATTACTACTTGCAGTTGTTGTATTTAAACAATCATCTCTAGCAATTATCTCATAATCACCAGTTCCTCCACTAAATGTCAAATTACCTTTAGTCTCAATACCTTCTTTATTTTTACTAGTTACTTTTAAGTAACCTTCTCCTTCAAAATATAAATCTATATCTGAACTAATCGCGCCACTTGCTTTATAAAAATAATATGGATCTCCATCTTGTAAATCTTCACTATCAGCTTGAACTGTTGCAAATAAAATATTATCTATTTCATCACTAGTATAAATACCATAATATGATGAATATTTATTATAATTAGTTAAATTATCTGAAGAATAATAACTACTATATTTATTTAATTCATCAGATCCAACTAAACTTACTTTCTTTAGTTTTCCACCTTCAATATAGTTTTTAGTACCAGATTTTGTCTTTATTGTAACCTTACAATCTGTATAATTTTTATCTTTATTATATACATAAATTGCAGGTGCCTTTTTAGAATCTGTATCTATAGATACATTATTAAGTATTATATTTATATTTCCTTTTTTACCATTTGTATTAACACCTATCATTACACCAGTAATTTTACCAGAAAACTCTATATCACTAGTAGTATTAGTATTAATTACTTTTATATCTAGTGTTTTAATCTTTGTATCATTAGATTCACTTTCTATAAAATCATCTAAATCTGGTGTCTTAACTGTAGATACTCCATCAAATAAGAAATCAGTAATATAAATATCTGGTAAATTATTAGAATTATAATCTACTAAAAACTCTTCTAATGTTTTATACTCTGTAAGTTTACTATAATCACTTTGATTTGTAGAATATTCTATACTTTCTAAATTAATATATATTGTTTTACTATCAGCTTTTACATTTATGGTAAATAGAAGTACTAGTGATATTAATAAACTAAAATATTTTATAAATGCTTTCATAATTATCACCACTAATTACTGCTATCTTGAGTATTTGTATTACTATCACTTGGTATTTCTGGTGATTGACCATTTTCACTATTATTTCCACCTGGCATTTCTGGTGGTTGTCCTTGTTGTCCACTAGGCATTTCTGGTGGATTTCCTCCAGGTCCTCCATTATTATTTCCATTTGATTTTGTATATAAGAAGAATGCTCCAGTTGAAATTATCGCTCCTGCTAACATTCCAATTACAAATAATAAGATTTTATCTTTCATATAATCCCTCCTATCATATTTTTATTCTCTATATTAATATTATCATTTTTTTAATAAATATATAATCTATTTATCATATATCATCTCCCTTTTTTATATAAAAACTTAAATTATAAGTTAATTGTTTATTTGTTAAAATTCATATATCATCTCCTCTTTTCAATATACAATTTAATACCCTAACATTAAACCAAACTTAAATTTTTATTTTTTTTTCAAAAAAAAAGAATTATTTTTAATTCTTTTTACACACATATAACATATGACAACTAAATCCTTGTAAATCTTCTCTTTCACATATTGATAAATGATATTTTGTCCATACTTTAAATTCTTCTTCTGAATAATTGTTTATCTTTTCTTTTAAGATATTTCCTATTCCATCAGTTGATACATTATGTAATAATGTCAAATCATACTTACTCATAATATCTTTAAATTCAGAAATATAGAAAGGTGCAAATACACCTTCAGGATATCTTACCATTTTAAAGTTATCATCGAAATCATTTGGGTAACCATCTAATAAATGATCTGAACCCCATAATGCCATTACCCCGTCACTTGTAATATAAGCGAATGCTATTATTCCATTTTTCTTAGTTACTCTAATAGCTTCCTCAATTGCCTTATGAATATCATTATCATCATATAAATGATATAAAGGTCCTAAAACTAGAGTCATATCAAAAGTATTATCTTCAAATCTAGATAAATCAACAGCATCTCCTTGTTCAGCAATAATTTTCATATCATTAGTAATCTTACTTTTTAAAATATCTAAATTATGTTGAACATATTCAATAGAAGTAACATCGTATCCTAAAGAAGCATAATGTAAAGAATATCTTCCAGTTCCAGCTCCTATTTCAAGTATTTTATCATTTGTTTTTAAATACTTATCAATATAAGTTTTAGTAGTTATAAATTCTAAATGATGTATATTATCTTTTACTAACCTATTTTCTTCATCATAATTTTGATAATAATTATTAATTATTTCTTCTCTTTCATTCATAATATCAACTCCATACTTATTATAACACAAAATAAAAAGCTCCATAAGGAGCTTATTTTTTATTTATTTAATGCAACTGTTATATCTTTTTCTTTATATGAATTGCCACTGACATATTTAACTGTTAATGTTATTTTGTCACCTTTGTTCTTTTTACTTAATGCTTTTCTTATAGTTTCAATTGAAGTAACTTTATTACCTTCTACCTTAGTAATTATATTTCCAATTTCTAAATCTGATTTTTCTGCATTTCCTCCAGATGTAATTACTGTTATATATAAACCATCAGGTAAATCATATCCATATAATTGTGATGATGTAGTCATTACTCCTTCAATTCCAAGCATTACTCCATCTTCATCATTTTTACCAGTTATTAATTGCTTAATTAAAGATTCTACATCTGATATTGGAATAGCAAATCCCATTCCTTCAATACTAGCTGATGATGAATATATTGATGATGAATATTTAATTGAGTTAATTCCTACTACTTCACCTTTGCTATTTAATAATGCTCCTCCACTATTACCACCATTAATAGCAGCATCAATTTGAATCATATCTTGAGTGTAATCATCTGTGGATACTTCTCTATTTACTGCACTTACGACACCAGTTGTAACTGATTGACCATATCCTAAAGCATTACCAATTGCAATAATTCCATTTCCAACTTTTAATTCATCACTACTTCCAAGTGTTGCAATTTTAATTTGTTTTAATGTATCTGAATCCATATCTTTTTTACTAACTGATACTATTGCTATATCTTTTCTTTCTGATATACCCTTTACTTTAGCATCATAACTTTTATCATTAATAAACTTAACTGATAGTTCACTTGAATCTTCTACAACGTGATAATTTGTTAAAACATATAAGTTATTATCATCTTCATATACTATAACTCCAGAACCTGCCCCTTCAGTAACATATTTTCCTCCACGATATGGTCCATAGTTTCCAGAACTAATTACTGTTTTACTAGTAATTGATACAATTGAAGGCATTACTTCCTCAACTACCTCAGAAACATCTGTTATATAAACACCAGTTGATGCGACTGTTGCATTTTCAGTATGTTTTAATTCGATGTTCTCTGCTACCAAATTTTCACTATCTTCTGTAGTTGAAGAATTATTATCTGATTTAATTATCAATACTATAAATAATATTAAGATTAATAAAAGTATTATACAAGTTAAAACAGCATAAACAACACCATTCCCCCCTGTACTATGCTTATAGTTATCTACAACATTTTTTTCAGTTGAGATTTCTTCTATATCTTCATCTTCCTTTTCAATTTCATTTTTATTAATTTTCCCTTTTTTCATTTTCTCATCTCCTAATAGTAATTATACACTCAAAACTTAAATCAAACTTAAAAAAGTGAAAAAAAAAAATGATTTACATACTGCCATTATATTTATATAATTTCTTTACAATTGGAGAGTAATCAACATTAGATAAGTCTTTAGATTTCTTTTCTGCAATATATTTAGTTAAATACATACTTTGTACAAGCATTTGATAATCATCTAATATTTGGTTATCATATTTGGAATCAATAATTATAATGGTTTCATAATATTTTTTTAATTCCTCAAGCATCATCTTATCAAAATCAGTATTTCTATTATAATAGATTGCAATACTTTTATGATTAATACCTAATGTACTTCTTCCATGACAATATGAGTACTTATCATGAACTATAGGTATTCCTATTCCTGATTCTACCATTGTAGATTCTAAATACTTTGATGAAGAACTTGTATCATATCCAGTAAATATTTCATAGATATCACTATATATATTAAAATCAAATGATTTATCATTTATTGATTCCAACATATTATTATCTTTTCCATCTAAATAATAATCCATAAGAATACTTACAGGTACTAAAGTAGCACCAAGCGAAATAAAACTTCTTTCTTTATCTATAGAAGTATCATATCTTAAATAAGTAACATCATTATTATCATATGAATTATTTGATAATAAATACTTTTTTAAATCATTTAAGAATGATAATTCAACCCCATAATTATTCCCACTATAACTACAAGTGATTATGTTCCTAAAAGTGTTATTTCGATACACAAAATCTCTTGGTTCACTATTTATTGACACTATATTATTCTTTGAATTAATCACTTTAGAGCCAAAATCACTAACTACACTTGATCCTCCAACTCCACTAAATACAGTAGGTTTATCTAATTTAGATAATTCATACCTTATATATTCTAAATCTGTCTTATCTAATGAATCAATTACCCTTTCTTTCAAATATTTAAAATTAACTTGCATATTTTTTTCCATAAAAAATCTCCTTTCAAGTTAACTATATCTTGAAAGGAGGTAATATTTCGTCTACTCATATTTTTCATCTAATAATTCATATTTAATTATTCTTTTTAATTCAAAATGTCTTATATCTTTTTTTACTTCGCAGAAAGCAGCACAATACCATCCATCTTGAAACAAGAACATTTCAGCTGGATCAATTATTCTTTCATTTTCTCCCTTACCATAAGAATAATATAGTATTTTTACTTTTCTTTTCTCTTTAATTGCTCTTGTTAATAAATTATATTTCTTTCCTATTTCATCTTTTAAATTTAACTCTTTATCTTCTTGCATACTTCCTACATATACACCTTTTATTTTATCTTGAAGAAGAATTAGTTGTTCTTTTATTTCTTCATCTTTTTCTTCTTTTATATATTTATCTAAAATAAGAGCATCTTTCATTTTAAATTTTCTTACAGGTATCCTAACATTCTGCTTTAGTACATAACCACCATAAGGTCCCATTATTGTATCAATATATATACCTGCTTTTTCTAAATCTTCTTTATATACTCTAATCATTCTTTTAGATACTTCTAATTTATTAGAAAGTTCATTTATACTATATTTTCTTCCTGATTGTAGTAACTCTAACATAGTTATTACATTTGATACTTTAGACATAAAACCACCCGAATTATTTTTTTAATACTATCTCACATATTAATTTATATCTTTCCTTATACTTTTCTTTTGTCTTATCACTTAAATCATTATAATCTTTTTCAAAAATACTTTTCATCCAATCATTTACTTCATTTAAATTTAAATTATATGTTCTATAAGCTGAATTAAACAACATAGGAATATTATCAAAATGTGCTAAAACATCGGCATCAGCTACACATGTTTCTTCTATTGTACTAGCATTTTTACTACTACGATGATTAAATACACATTTTAATACTCTATTCATTTTTGCTTGATCATAATTAAAATTTGTTAATACTTCTTTAGCTATTTTCTCACCATTAATATGATGATCTTTTCTTTCACCAACTTTATTAATTAATGCTATATCATGAAGTAATGCTCCTAAAGATACTATTTCTATATCAGCATTATATTCTTTTGCTAATTGAACACTTTCTTCATAAACATATTTAATATGCTCATTCCAATAATCAAAATGATCTTCTGAATTGTTTTTATAATCTTCAATTCTTTCTTTTACATATTTTTCTACTAATTCAATAATATCCATAATAATTCCTTTCTATTTTTTTAAATCTTTATATGTATCTATTACTATTTCTTTTAATGTATCTTGATTATCAACATCATCTACTAAATACATTGGTTTAGCATTCTCATATGGAATAGATTCTTCCATGTTATATTTTTTATTATTATCTACTCTTTTAACAAGTAATCTATCATCATAAATTCCTCCAAAAAGGATTCCATCATAATATAATAAATATTCACCCATCATTGGTTTACAAGTAATATTATTTAACGAACTTAATTGTTCTAAAATATAATCTCTATAGTCTTTTGTACTAGCCATATTACACTCCTTCATAAACTTAAAATTCATTTATAAAAATTATAACTTGCTTTAAAAAATAGAATTACTTCTAGTCTAAATATATTATTATTTATTAGCACTTCTTTTCATAAGTACTTTTTGTTTTGTACTTTGAAGTGTTTTTGCTTCTTTAGATGTTTTATTTAAATTTAATAAATCTTTAAATTTTTTTTCTACATCTAATTGTATTTCAGATAAAGAAATAATTATTGCTTCTACTGGATTTGTTAATAATTCTGCTCTATGATGTGACAATTTCTCAGCTAATTTATTTCTTGTCTCAATAGACGTCTCACTTAATTTTTTAATGCATTCTTGTACTTCTCTATATTGTTTAAATTCTATTTCATCCATATATTTAACCTCCCTAATTAATATAAAACAGATTATACATGTGGATAACCTGTTTCATCACTATTATTAATTTGTTCACTTGGTATTGCAGATGGTAATTCATTTAAGACCATTTTTAAATCATAAATTATTTCATCTATCTTATTTATTTTATCTCTTACTGGTTTATTAATTTCCATAAAATCTCTAACTCGTTTACCAAAATTAATATTATCTTGTAACATTGGTGGAATAAGTTCAACTTCAATACCACCAATTCTTTTTTTTAATATATCTGCAAAAGATAATTCACGTAATTCTTGATCATTTAATAATGTAGGTGTAACTTGAATTAAATATTCAGCTGGATAAACATCATTTATTCCTTCAAAAAGTTTTCCATAATAAATTTCTCCAGTATCATTCTTACGACCTTGATGTTTTAATGCCAAACATACTTTTTTTCTATATCTATCTGACACTCTAAAATCTCCCTTAGGAGTTCCATCTTCTTCAAATAATGATGCTAAATATAATGGAGCATTTTTAACTCTTAATGATAATTTTGGAGAATCATCAATAATTTGATTTTTCTTTTCTATTAATTCATTAACTATTCTTAAAGCATCTTCTTTTGTTTTGACACTTGAATTTAATTCTTCTTTTTCAATTAAATCTTCATTCATATAAATCACTTCCAAACATTTACTTTTTATATTATAACATAACTATTATATTTTCTTATCATGATTCCATTTTTTTACATATTTTTTTGATTCTTCTTTTGTTAACAAACCGTTATCAAGTAAATACTCTTCTATAGATATTTGATGATTTTCTTCCATAAATAATTCTAACACTTCATCAAAAAAGAAATACAATCTCTCTTTAGTATCTTTTCTAAAAGAATCGATTTTACTTCTCAAATCAAAGAAAATATTTTTAATAAAAACATTAAATTTTTCTATATCAAAACTATTTCCTAATTCATTTATAAATTCAACATTTATGTTGTCATCTTCAGTATATACTTTCATATACTTTTTATTTATTTCAGAAGTATCATCATCATCAATAATTAATTCTTCTTCTCCATTTAATAAATGTAATAATGGTATATATAAAGGATTACTTTTATTAATAATATGTTTCTCTCTTTTTAATCCGTCATAATCTTCAAATTTCATTTGTTGATAAGATACAAAACTATAATCATCCCATCTAGATAAAGTAATAGTTTTTATACCATTTTCCAAATTAACATATGTAATTATATGTAATGGAACATATCCTGGAATAATCTCATATTTTATTATATTTTTATTATCTATTTTAATTTCTTTATTTAATTCTTGCATAATTACCTCAAAACAGTACTATTATATCATAAGTTTTATAATATAAAAAAGACCATATATTGGTCATTAATCACATACTTTATCTAGATGCCAGTAGAACTTAATTTATCTTCTGTTATTTCATGAATAGGTTCTTCTATATTTTTATATTCACTAAATATACTCTCTTGTAATTTAGGAACAAGACTTCCTAAACCTAATACATTGATATCCCAGCATTTTCAAATTGTCTTGAGAACTCTAATATTTTATTATTCACTGTTACACCTATATTTGGAATAGTAACAGGTGGTAAACCTAAATCACGAGAAATCAATTCAATCTTATTTATTGCATCAAATAATTTATCTTTAATTATATTTTTCAAATTTTCAATTCTAGTATTATCTACAGCCTTTATATATACCTCCTAATAACATATAATTATGATTATATAAATAGAAAATGATTTTATATGCGTAATTTTACAAATAATCAGTATTTATTTTTGTTTATTTTCACTACCACATTTGTTACATACCTTGGTTTCCATAAGTATCACTTCCAATTTCATTATATCATAAACAAACACTGTCTAAGGCTCAGCGGTCACTTTTTTTAAACCCCCATATAAAATAAGAGTTTTGATAAAGACTAAATCGTAAAAAATAGGTTTTAGATACAGTTTACTCGTACTCAAAGTGTATCTAAATGCAAAAAAATAATATTTTTTTTTTCATATATAGTAAAAAACCTCGCAAGCTCTTTATTTACGGGGATTTCTAATTATTTACCACAACATTGTTTATATTTCTTTCCAGAGCCACATGCGGGCCAAATTAGTATATTATCCATACTTATAATATTATGAGTATTTCCTTTATTTTCAAGGGTTTGTGGACAGGTAACTTTTTGTATTTTAAG
>JAEEGL014408446.1_pt1 | contig 15406 bp, 13 predicted proteins | sample 9134231 | NCBI WGS metagenome assembly JAEEGL01 (sample SAMN16246548, study PRJNA631951) | gut metagenome | biome: gut microbiome; feature: rumen; material: fiber-attached | host: Bos | place: Iran: Karaj | collected 2018-10 | reverse complement strand
TGATGTAAACTTGGAAATGGTTGAATCGGATAAAGAGTATTCTATTGAGGAAGCGCAGAAACTATGTTTGGAATCTATTAAGCCTTTAGGTGATGATTATTATAATCATTTTAAGAAGATATTTGATAATCGTTATATTGATTACGCACAATATCCTAAAAAATGTAGTGGTGGATATAGTGCAGCTGGTTTGGATTTTGATTCAAGAATACTTATGAGTTATAATTACGATCTTAAATCAGTATCTACTATTATTCATGAAGGTGGTCATAATGTTCATCATCAATATATTAGCGAAAATAATCCTTTGCAATATAGAGATGCTTCAAATCTTGTGGCTGAAGTTGCTTCTTTAACCAATGAATGTTTAATGTCTTCTTATTTAGCTAATAATGGTAATACTAAAGATGAAAAAATGAGTGGTGTAAATAATATATTAGATGTTATAGTATCGAACTTATTTGGGGCGGTTAGAGAAGGAAAAATTGAACAAGATTTCTATAATTATGTTGCAGATGGAAATAGCATTACTAAGGATTACATGGATAAGAGAGTTAAAGAATCTATTGATATGTATTATGGGGATGTTGTTAATAAAGATGAATACTATGGTCTTACATGGGCTTCTAGAAGTCATTATTATATGAATTATTATTTATACGCTTATGCATTTTGTATTTCAATAGCCTCTTTTGTTGCTGGAGAAATACTATCTGGTAATAAGGAGATGCTAGATAATTATATTAAATTCTTGAAAACCGGTTCAGAAAAGGATGTTGTTGATATTTATAAGATTTTAGGAATTGACGTTACAGATAAAAATGTTTATATTAAAGCAATCGCATATTTTGATAATATGTTAGATAAATTTGTTGAATTAAGAGATGGGGTGAATTAATGGCTGATAAAAGAGATTATTACGAGGTGCTTGGTCTATCTAAAGGAGCTAGTACTGCGGAGATTAAAAGTGCTTTTAGAAAACTAGCTAAAAAATATCATCCTGATAACAAAGAAACTGGTGACGAAGCTAAGTTTAAAGAGATTGGCGAAGCGTATGCTGTATTATCTGATGAGCAAAAAAGAAAACAATATGATCAATTTGGTCATGCTGCATTTGATGGTGCAGGAGGCGGTGGCTTCGGCGGATTTGGGGACTTCGGTGGTTTCTCTGCTGAGGATATCGATTTGGGCTCAATTTTTGAAGATATTTTTGGCGGTGGTATGTTTGGTGGATCATCAAGAAGAAGCACTAGAAATCGTCCTGCTAAAGGGAAAGATTCTTTGGTTAAGGTTAGTTTAACTTTTGAAGAGGCTGTGTTTGGATGCAAGAAGACCATTTCGCTTGATCTTGATTCGGAATGTGATTCTTGTAAAGGAAAAGGTGGAGAAGGTGAAACTACTTGTTCTACTTGCGGCGGAAATGGTCGAGTTATTCAACAGCAAAGAACTATGTTTGGGGTGTTCCAAAGCGAAACGACTTGCCCTGATTGTAATGGAAAAGGGAAAAAATATAAAACTGTTTGCAAAAAGTGTAATGGTCAAGGCCATGTAGTGAAGAATAAAGAAATCGAAATACAAGTGCCAGAAGGAGTTAATACTGGTCATCAATTGAGGATTACTGGAAAAGGTGCTGCTGGTTATAATGGTGGGCCTAATGGAGATATTTATATTGAATTTACTGTTAAAGATCATCCGTTGTTTGAAAGAAAAGGAAATGACATATATGTAGATGTCCCTTTAACAATTACAGAAGCGGTATTGGGATGTAAAAAAGAAGTTCCTACTTTGACAGGAAGTGTAATTCTTGACATAGATTCGGGTAGTCAATCTGGAGAGCAGTTGAGAATGAAGGGGAAAGGTGTTAAGGACCCTTCATCATCTAGACATGGGGATATGTATGTTGTATTAGATGTTATTATTCCTAATAAATTAGATAGAAAACAAAAAGATTTGTTTAAACAATTGGCAGAAACCGATTTGGAAATTGGATCAGAGTTTAAGAATTATAAAAAGTATTTATAGAATTATGGTTACATAATTCTTTTTTTTGAAGAAATATAATGGTATATTTAAATAGATGGTTAGGTGATTAATATGGATGTTAAAAAGGTCAAAGAAAATATGGGATATAAAAATAATCATTTATTGTCTTATGCAACAAGAGATGATGATGCTATAAGATTTGATGATATAGAAGAAGATATTCGTCCGCCATTTTTTAGGGATATTGATAAAATAGTATATTCTTTATCATATACTAGATATATGGATAAAACACAGGTGTTTTCTTTTAATGATAATGATCATATTAGTAAGCGTATGACGCATGTACAAATGGTATCTAAGGTAGCTAGGACGATTGGTAGGGCACTTGGCTTAAATGAAGATCTTATAGAAGCGGCGGCTTTGGGTCATGATATTGGCCATGTTCCTTTTGGTCATACTGGCGAAAGTATATTAAATGGAATAAGTACTAGAGTAGGAGAAGGGTATTTTAATCATAATGTTCAAAGTGTTAGACAATTAATGGTTTTGGAAAACGAGGGAAGAGGCTGCAATTTAACTGTTCAAACGTTGGATGCGATTCTTTGTCATAATGGAGAACTAGAATTGAAAGAATATCGTCCGCGAAAAAAGACAAAGGAAACTTTTTTGGAGGAATATAATCGTACATATTCTGATGCGGGGTTAGTAAAAAAACTTGTTCCAATGACATTAGAGGGGTGTGTTGTAAGAATAAGCGATATTATTGCTTATGTTGGTCGTGATATAGAAGATGCTATGAGGTTAGGACTAATTAAAGAAGAAGATATACCTGATGATATCAAAAGCGTATTAGGATGTAAGAATAGTCAAATAATTGATACGATTATTAAGGATGTCTTAACAAACAGTTTGGGTAAAGAGTATTTGAAAATGAGTGATAAGGTTTTTAAGGCTCTTAAGGATTTAAAGGTGTTTAATTATGATAGTATATATAGTAAAGCTAATAGTGCAGAAATGGTAGAGTTTTATAACGAGGTATTTAACACGGTTTTTGATGTTTCACTAGAATGTGTTAAAAAACAAGATAAAGACAGTGGTATATTTGAGGTCTTCTTGAATAAAATGTCTTCGGAGTATTTGGCTAATACAAGTGATGAGAGAAAGGTTATTGATTATATTGCAGGAATGACAGATGATTATATAGTAAGGGAATATAAAGTATGTTTGAATAAAAAGCATTGAAGAATTGGGTACAATGAACTATAATTCTATTAGGATGGTATTATTATGAAAAGTAGAGATGAAAATAAAAAGAAGGAATTAAAATTTAAAAAGTTTGAACTGAATGCTAATAATGTGCGCGGAATTATGACTAGTTTAAGGTTATTTATTGGATGTTTGGTAATTATTGCTTTTGTTTTTTTGATTAAAAATGTGTTTTTTACAAAGAAGGTTGTTAATTATCCTCTTGTTTATAATAAGGATAATAGTTTGGTTTTATTAGATAAGAAAAGGAATAAGGTAGAGCTGTCTAAAGAAGATAGCGTCAGTGATGTGTTATATGCTAATAATACTGATAAATATGTTTTGTATATGAAGAATTCTTCTTTATACTTATATACAGCTAACAGGAATAATGAAGTTAAAAAAGTTCTTGGGGATGTAAAAAAATACTATTTTAATGATAATGATAAATATATTGTTTCTATTGATGAAGATGATAACTTATATGTTTATAATTATAGAAAAAATGAGAAAATAGTGTCTGATATTAGAGATGTTAAAGCTATTACAGATGACGAAGTAATATATTTAAAAGATGGCGTGCTAAGTATAAGAAGTTTAAAAGCTAATAAAGATACTATTAAAAAAATTGAAAAGAATTTTGGAAAAGATGCCAGACTATTAAATGATAAATACTTAATATATCTTGATGGTAATAAGTCTTTGAAATTGTATGGACTTGAAGATGATAGTAATAATAAAATAGATGAGGATGTTAGTGCTTATTATTCTGATGAAAATACGGAAGAATTCTATTATCTAACTATAGGAGGGACTTTGTATTATTATGATGGCAGTAAGAGTAATAAAGTGGCGAATGATATATATGATATAGCGGCTATAGATGTAGTTAATAAAGAAGTTGTATATAGTAAATATGATAATGATAGATATACTCTTTATTTTCAAAAGGGTACTAAAGAAGCTAGTGCTATTGTCAAAGGGCTTAAAAGTAATATAAATTATGTTTATATTTTTAATAAACAAGCTGTTTATTATATTAACAAAGATAATGAATTGATGTTTGCAAGAATTAATGGAACAAAGGTTGGAAAGAGTAGAACTGTAGTTGGAGATGTTGAAGCTCTATCTTTCCAAAAAACCAGAAAGGGGTATGTTTTTTTAGCGGATGCAACAAAGAAAGGGCTAGGAACTTTATATATAACTAACTCTTATAAAGCAAAAAAATTAGATAGTGATGTAATAAGAACGAATATAAGTATTAGTAATGATGGGAAAAATATATATTATTTTAAAAACTATTCAGGTGTTAGTGGCTCTTTATATTATTCTAGGGGTGGCAAGCCTAAACTTATTGATGAAGATGTTAATAGATATCAATATGTAAAAGATAATAGAATTTATTATATTAAGGATTATAATAAAACTACTAAGTATGGAGATTTATACTTATATAACGGAAAGATAAAGAAGATAGATGAAAAAGTGTCTAGTATGGCTAGAGTTAATAACGAATATAAAGGGTAACAGTAGAAATATTGTTACTTTTTTTATATAATAGACGAATGAGGTGTCTTATGAAAAAGGAAGTAATTAAGCGAGATAATTATGTAATCAATTATATAAAAACAAAGAAATTTAAATCTTGTCATATTCAAGTGTTGTTTAAACAAAAATTAGATGTAAATGAAGTAACAGTAAATAGTTTGTTAGAGGATTTTTTACAATATAGTTCGTATGATTTTCCTTCTAGGAGGGAACTCCTAATAGAATATGAATACTTATATGATGCTTATATTGATGGTAATTTGACCAGAGTTGGAGATAATCTTTTTCATAAGTTCGATTTGGATTTTTTAGATCCTAAGTATTGTGATGACGATTATTTAGAAGAAGTAATAAAAATGTTGAGTAATGTTATATTAAAACCGAATTTTAATAATGGTGATTATACAAATAGATGTTTTAAAATATGTAAAAATAATTATCGCGATTATTTGACTTCTATGAGAGAAAAACCGATGAAATATGCCTTTAATAAAGCAATCGGAATTTTTGGTAAAAATACTTCAACTGGTGTAGCATTAGATGGTAATTTGGAAGATCTTGAAAAGACGACTGTTAATGATTTGGAAATGGCATATGATAGAATGCTAAATAATACAGAGTGTTATATTTATATTGTAGGTAATTTAAATAAGAAAGAAGTGGTATCTTATTTAGATAAGTATTTTGCTTCTATTAAGAAGTATAGCAATAATAATACTTTGTTCATTAATAATGAGTCTAGAGAGGATTCTTTATATATAGAAGAAATTGGGCCTTTTAAACAAGATTCTTTAATTGTTTTTTATAATCTTGATTTAAAATCTAGAAAAGAAAAATATGTAAGTACTGCTCTTTTTAATTTTATATTGGGTTCTGGTGGATTAACTTCAAAGTTGTATGATAATGTAAGAGAGAAAAACTCTTTGTGTTATACTATTTTTTCAAATTTTAGCCCTAATGATAATTTTTTGTTTATTGGGGCGGGTATTAATAAAAAAGATAAAGATTTGTGTCTAAAGTTAATTGATAAATGTTTGGACGAGATGATTAATGGAGATTTTAGTGAACGAGATATTAAAGATAGCATTAAAGCTTTTGAAAATAAATTAAAGAATATAAGTAGTTCAATAGATTCTATTTTGGCTTATAATTTTGATCTTGATTTTAGAGATAGATATGAAGCAAAAGAGTTTATTGGGGTTATGAAAAGTGTAAAAAAAGAAGATATAATGAAAATTGCAAGGAAAGCAAAAAAGAATGTAGTGTTCTTACTTTGTGGGGAGGACAATAATGAAACAAATTAGTTTAAAAAACATTGATCAGACTATTTGGTGGGATAAGATAAAAAATGGTCTTAGTGTTTATATGCTACCTAATAAAAATGTAGATCATTATTATATTACTTTTACAACTAAATATGGATCGGTTGATACCGAGTTTAAAATAGATGGAAAAGACTATAAAGTTAGTGATGGGATAGCTCATTTTCTTGAACATGTTAATTTTAATTATTCTGATAATGTTACGGCAAATGATTTGTTTAAAAAATATGGTTCGGATATAAATGCATATACTACCTATGATCATACTTCTTACTTGGTTTCTTCGAGTAATAGTTTTAAGAAAAATCTAAATCTATTATTGGATTATGTACAGAAAAGTTTTTTTACGGAATCATTAATTGAAAAAGAGAAGGGAATTATTGTTGAAGAAGTAAGAAGATATAAAAATGATTTGTTTAATAAATTGAAATTCGAGAGTAATAAAGCGTTGTATTTTAATAATAAAAGAAATGTAAGAATTGTAGGAGAAGAAGAGGATGTAAAAGGAATTACATTAGACGAAGTGAAATTGGTGCATAGTACTTTTTATAATCCTAGTAATATGTTTGTGGTAATTTCTGGTAATTTCAATGTGAAAGAGGCTTTAGACGTTATTAAAGATAATCAAAATAATAAAAAGTTTGTGGAAGTAAATTTTGAAAAGGTACATCGAAAAGAGCCAGTTAAAGTAAAAGATAAAAAGCTGGTAATAAAAGAAGAAATGGTAAATATTCCGAAAGCTATTGTTTCTTATAAAATGAGTAGAGATTTATTTAAAGATTATGATGATGAAGAACTGGATAATTATTTTTATATTATTCTAAATAATAATTTTTCTTCTAATTCTAAATTATATGAAGAATTAAAAGAAAAAAAGATGATATCTAGGATGGGGGCTTCGGCAACTATATATGACGATGTTATAGTTATAAACATTACTATAGAAAGCGAAAGAATAAATGAAGTAATTAGTATTATAGAGAGCAAAATGAAAGAATTGGAAATGGATGAAGCAGGATTAGTAAGAAAGAGAAGAGTAAATATTGCTAATCTTATTAATCAGTATGATGATGTTGAATATATTAATCTCGACATTATTCGTAGTTTAGTTAGATATAATAAGATTTATGATAATTTATATGAAATATATAATAGTGCGAATCTAAAAAAGGCTAAAGATGTAATCAGAAAAATGAATCTTGATAATGAGTCGGTTGTAATTATGGAAAGGTAATAAGTATATAGTTAGATACGAAGGGATTAAAGATTATGAGGAAAAAAATAGTATGTATTTTGTTTATAATTATTATTGTTGGAATAATAGGATTTATAATTTATAAAATTAATTATGATGGGATTATTAATAATACGAAGAATATTCTGGTTGAGAAGATAACATATAAATATCCAAAAAGAGAAGTAATAATTATTTTAAAAAATGGAAAAGTATATAAAAGCGAAATTATTGATGAAATGACGATAGATGGACCACCTAAAGACCAGTTTAATTATGCTGGAAGAATTGCAAATAAAGATTTTTTTCAAGTAAAAAATATTATTGAACAAATGAAAAAGGAAAATAAAAATGATGAGAAACAATTGGAAGGTTGTGGAATAAAGGTAAATTTAACGGGTGAAAAACTATCGGAATGTGAGTATTTTTCTCGAAAATATGTAGATAAATTAGATAAAACTATTAAAAAATATGAATAATAAAATATTATTCAATAAAAAATGAAGAACTTGCTAGTTCTTCATTTTTAATTTTATCTGTTGTAGTACTCAACAATAAGAGTTTCATTAACTTCTTGGTTAACTTCACTTCTGTCAGGTAATCTTACTAATTTGCCTGTCATCTTCTTAGGGTCGAATTCAACAAATGCAGGACGATTTAAAGTAGTTTCAACAGCTTCTCTAATTGCTGGGTGTTCTAAAGAGTTTTCTTTAACAGCAATTATGTCTCCAACTTTTACTTGGAAAGAAGGAATATTTACTTTTTTACCATTAACTGTAATATGTCCATGGTTAACTACTTGTCTTGCAGCTCTTCTTGTTTTAGCCATTCCTAAACGATAAACAATATTATCTAATCTTGTTTCTAATAAGAATAGTAAGTTGTGACCAGCATTACCTCTCATTTTAGAAGCTTTATCGAATAATCTGTGGAATTGTTTTTCATTTAAGCCATACATCAATCTAACTTTTTGTTTTTCAGCTAACTGAACACCATATTCTGATGATTTACGTCTTTTATCGTTTCCGTGAATACCAGGAGCGTAAGGACGTTTTGCTAATTCTTTACCATTTTCTAAAATTGAAAATCCTAGACGACGGCTTTTCTTATAAACTGGACCAGTATATCTTGCCATAATGAGCTCTCCTTTCTATCAATATTGATATATAGGATTGTTATAAATAAGTTATAGGGAGTTTATTTAGATATTTTTATTAGGGCAGCCCTAATTACTCATAAACCTTAAACGTAATAAACACTTTATAATTACTTATAACGCTGCCAAATACATCGCATATTTAATTATACAAGAAAATGTTGTTTTGTCAATGTTTACTGTGGTAATTTAGCAGTAAAATAAGTTTTTAATGGATTATCTAGAATGCTTTGGAGGTTCAATAATACTATATATTTCTTCACCTTTTGTAATGACTATTCCGTCAGTTTCTATTGTTGTTACTATTTTATCTCCTTTAAAAATGGAACCTGGAGGATTATAAATCATTGTATTGCCATTTTCATCTACCCTTAGATATGGAGTCCTTTCTAAAGTTACTTTTCCATCATTACTTACGTAGGCGTGGTAATCTTCGTTTTTATATAATCTATTTACTATCCAAGCTTGATGCTCTGCGCCTAGATAATTGTTTATTGGGCACCATTTGTGTAGAAGATCTTTGTTATGGCAAGCATGTGCTCCAGTTAATCCGGCAGTTACTAATCCTGCCATCACGAAGGCGCTGGCAGCGAAATTTACAACTCTTTTTTTGTTCATATTTCCACCTCTTCCTCTGGTGCAATTTAGTATAGCACGAGCCTTTGCTTTTTCAAAATTTTGCTTTTTTGTTACTATTTCGGGTATATTTTATAACAAAATTGTGATAATATATTTATATATTATTTAGAATAGGAGGAATATTATGAGTCATACAGCTTATATACTTGCTGGAGTTACGTTTTATATAGTAAGTATCATAATATTAATAATAGTTCTAAATATCATTAATAATAACGAAAAGAAAAGATATAGAAGAGAAATAAATGCTTTAGAAAGAGAAAAGAATCTAATTATATCATCGGCAATACTAAGCGAAATACATAAAGTAGAAGCGTTAATAAGTAATAATGACAGAATGCAAGAAAAGTTAGAAGATTGGAAGGAACGTTTTAATGAAATTAAGGACAAAGATGTTCCTAGAATTACTGATGAATTAATTGAAATAGAGGACTTATTTAATGATAAGGATTATTCTTCCTTGGATGAGAAGATTGCTCCAGTAGAGTTGGAGATATATTATGTTAAAACTAAGACTAACTTTTTGCTGGATGAGATAAAGGACATTACTTTGTCTGAAGAAAAAAATAGGGATAGTATTATAAAATTAAAAACTGAGTATAGAGAAATTATAAACAAGTATAATAATAATAAAAATGATTACAGAGAAGTTAGTGATTCTTTAGAATTACAATTTGAAAATGTAGACAAATTATTTGCAGCTTTTGAGGTAGCTATGGAGAATAATAGCTATGAAGAGGTCGGTAAGATAGTAAAGGGGATTTCGGATATTATTGGTAATTTAAAAATCATAATTGGTGAAGCGCCTTCGATTATTCTTTTAGGCAAAAATTTGATACCTAGTAAGGTGGAAGATATTAGAAATGTTTATAATAGGATGGTAAAAGAAGGGTATAATCTAGATTATTTAAATTTGGAATATAATATAGAAGAATCTAATAAAAAGATTTCTGATATTTTTGATAAACTTAATGTATTGAATGTAGAGGATAGTACTCAGGATTTAAAAACTATATTAGATTATTTTGATAATCTATATACTAATTTTGACGAAGAGAAGAATGCTAAGAAGATTTTTGACGAATATACTAGAAAGATAATTGTTAGAGCTAATAAAATTGAGAAGGTAAATAATAGTTTGTATAGAAAATTAGATGTTATAAAGTATAGCTATGATTTATCTGATGATGATGTGAAAGTTATTGAAGTAATTAAACAAGAAGTAAGTGCAATAAAAAAGGATTATGATGAAATCATTAACGCTCATAGAACTGGATCTTTTGCTTATACTAGGTTAGGTAAAGAGATGGAAGCTTTAAGCGCTAGATTGTCTAGAACTGAGGAAAAGTTGGATGGGGCTCTTCATAATCTTGGCGGATTAGAAGAAGATGAGTCAAGAGCTAGAGAACAGTTGGTAGAGATTACAGAAATAATGAGGAAGGGCAAAGATAAGATTAGTTCTTATAATTTGCCTGTTATTCCTCATAAATATTATGTTCAAGTAGAAGAGGCTGAAGCTGCAGTTGAAGAAATGATAAGAGAGTTAAATATGCAACCTATAAGTATTAAGACTCTTAACATAAGAGTGGATACTGCTAGGGACTTGGTTTTAAAAGTTTATAATACAGCGAATCAAGTGGTTAAGACTGCTGCAATGGCTGAAATGGCGGTTGTTTATGGGAATCGTTATAGAACAGTTAATAAGGGGATGAATGAGGCTTTGAAAGAATCTGAAGATTTCTTTTATAAGGGAGAATATAAAAAATCTTTGGAATCTACTATGAGGGCTCTTAATAATATAGAGCCTGGGGTTTCAGAAAAGCTATTGAATGGTTTGAAATAAGAATGGTAACATTCTTATTTTTTGAAGAGAGTGATAATGATGGTGTATTTAGATTATGCTTCATCAACACCTGTTGATGAAGAGGTTTTAAAAGCTTATTCTAGGGCTTCTTTAGAATACTATAATAGGATATCAAGTTCTAATGATTTAGGAATAAGGAGTAATCATCTGTATAGTACTTCATTGGGAGAAATCGCTAGTTTATTGGGAGTTAATAAAGAAGAAATAATATTGACTAGTGGATTTGATAGAAATTATGATGTATTATTGGATATTATTAATAGTAATAATAGTGGAAGAAATAGAATTATTGTATCTAAGCTTGAAGATCCTTATATGTATGAATTTATTAGGGGGTTAGAAAAAAATGGGTATGTTATAGACTATGTTAATAATACTGAAGAGGGATTGATAGATTTAAATGACTTGAAGGATTTAATTAATGAACATACTTATATGGTTTTTATTTCCTATGTTAACGGTGAGTTAGGAATTAGACAACCGATTAAAAGTATAAAACAGTCTATTAAACAGGAAGATAGTAAAGTTTTATTATTTTCTGATTTGAGTTATGCTTTTGGAAGAGTAAATGTTAGTTTTAAAGATATAGATATAGGCATGATAATAAGTGATAATGCTTATGGAATTAAAGGAAAGGGGATTGTATTTAAAGGGAAAGGCTTGAAAATAACCAATAAATATAGTGTTGATTTACCTAGTATAGTGGCTTTAGCTAAAATGGCGGAAATAAATATGACTTATTTAGTGGAATGGGATAAGAAAGTTAGAGATTTAAATGAGAGAATAATTAATAAACTACGCGGATATAAAGGTTTATTAATTAATAATAATAAATATAGTATTCCTCATATAATTAGTATTAGTTTAATGAATATATGTACTAAGAATATTATAGATAGTATTAATGATTATGAGATATATATAAGTAATGTTAATGATAATAGTGATTTAAGTACTAGTGTTATGGCCGTGTATGGTGATAAATTAAGGAGTTTAACGAGTATTAGAATTGGTTTATCTCAGTTAGTGAGTTATAAAGATATTGATTATTTTTTAGAAGTATTTGATAATATTTATTATGAGAGGGGAATTAATTATGAAAAAGATAATGATAGTTTTTAGTTTAATACTTTTGTTATGCGGTTGTGGTAAGAATGCTGAAAAGAAAGAATTGGCGGGGGGCATAACAAGTGTTAGTTGTGAAAAGGCTTTAGAGTTACAAGCAGATCAAGGATTAATAATTGATGTAAGAGAAAAAGAAGAGTATGATGAGAGTCATTTAGAAGGAGCGATAAATATTCCTTATACTAAAATAATTGAAGAGATAGATAATTATGCTGTTGATAAAGATGCTGTGATAGTAGTTTATTGTAAAAGCGGGAAAAGAAGTGCACTAGCAGCGAAGAGCTTGAGTGAAGCTGGTTATACGCATATTTATGATTTGGGAAGTATTAATAATTGTAGTTAAGAGATTCAATCTCTTTTTCTTGCATTCAATAATTAATGGGATATAATTGAAATGTGATTAACTTATGAGTGGTGATAGTATGGAAAAGTTAATAATGATTAAATATGGGGAATTAAGTACTAAAAAAGACAATATAAACTTATTTTTGAAGCAGTTAAAAAAGAATGTGGAATTCGCATTAGATAAGTATGATGTTGAGATAGAGTTTGATAAGGGAAGAATGTTTGTAAAAACTAGAGAAATAGACAAAGTTGTAGAGAGATTACAGTATGTGGCTGGTATACATGAATATAATATAGTTTTTAAGATGGATTATAGTGAAGACATTGATGAATTGGGAAGAAGAGTATTAGACAAAGTTAAAGATTATAATTTTAATTCTTTTAGGGTTACTACAAAGAGAAGTAATAAGAAATATCCGAGGGAATCGATGGAGGTTAGTAGAATAGTTGGGGCGATTATTCTAAAAAACATGCAAAATAAAAAGGTAGATGTACATAATCCTGATTTAACTATTAATATAGAAATAAGATTAAACGCTATATATTTTTATTTTAATGGTGAAAAAGGATTAGGTGGATATCCTGTTACTTCGGCTGGAAAGGGCTTATTGATGTTAAGTGGGGGGATAGATTCTCCCGTGGCTGGCTATATGGCTATTAAAAGAGGCGTTAAGATAGAAGCTTTATATTTTGAAAGTCCTCCTCATACTAGTATAGAAGCCAAAAATAAGGTTATTAATTTGGCAAAAAAATTGGCTTTATATAACAATGATATAAAGCTACATGTAATTAATTTTACCAAAATACAGGAAGCAATATATAGAAATATTCCTCATGAGTATTTAATAACTATTATGAGAAGGATGATGTATAGAATAAGCGAAAGAATTGCAAGAAGAAACAAATGCAAAATATTGATTAATGGTGAAAGTATTGGACAGGTGGCTTCACAGACTCTTAGTAGTATGGGGGTTATTAATGAGGTTGTAAGAATGCCTGTTATTAGACCTCTTGCTTGTTTTGATAAATTGGATATTATTAAAATTAGTGAACAAATTGATACTTATAATATAAGTATTGAGCCGTATGAGGATTGCTGCACTATATTTGTTCCTAAGCATCCCGTTATTAATCCTGAGCATGACAAGTGTGAAGAATATGAAAAATTAATAGATTATGAAACATTGATTAGTGAAGCAATTAAAAATGATGATATAATAAGAATATCCGATAATGATGATAAATTTAGTGAATTATTATAAAAGGAGAGATTTATATGAAGGGTGTAAAAAATGATAAGGCTGAAGATAGAAAAGGAATATTTGGCGGTATAAAATTAACCTGGCTTAGGATAATAATTGCGGCGATTTTAATAGGTGTTTATTGTGGTGTTATAGCTTTGATTCCTGCCACCTTGAATACATCATTAAGGGATATTTGTATTTCGTTTGAGGTATGGATATTATTTGGTATTGTTATTATTGTGAATAGTGAATCACCCAAAGACTCAGCATTAAAATGTTTTGTTTTCTTTTTAATTAGTCAACCTCTTATTTATATTGTTCAAGATGTAGTAAATCACTCAAGTCTATTGATGACGTATTATAGATTTTGGGTATTGCCAACTATTGCATGTGTTCCTATGGGATTTATTGGCTATTATATGAAGAAAGATAAATGGTGGGGGTTGTTAATACTACTGCCTATGATGTTTTTTCTTGGCTTTCATTATTCAGGGTTTTTAAAAGAGTTAGTTTTTCTTTTTCCTTCTCATTTATTATCAGCGATTTTTTGTGTAGTAACAATAATAGTATATCCATTATTTATATTTAAGAATAAAAATATTGAATATATTGGTGCGGGAGTAGGACTTGTTATTATTCTAGTGTTTACTGCGATGGCGGTTCTTAAACCGAAAGTTTATGATATTCAGTTTTTTGGAGGAGATAATTATGAGGTTAAAAAGACTGATAAAGTGTATTTAAAAGATAAAAACTATGGTGAAGCTAGAATTAAATATGAAAGTGGATTAGATGAGTATTGTGTAAATATGAGCTTTGTTAGGGGTGGAAAAACAGAGTTTGTAATAGTGTCTAAAGATGGTAAAAAAAGAGAGTATACGATCAGAGTTTATACTAATAAATATGATATTGACGAAAAAAAGTAATTATAAAATTTATAATTACTTTTTTTATTTAATCTATTGTTTAAAGTCGAATTATGTGTTACATTTATGTAGATGATAGGGTGTTGTGAATGAAAAAGAATGATGGTTTTACACTAATTGAATTATTGGCTGTAATAGCAATTATGGCTGTTTTAGCTGTAGCAGCGATTTCAGGATATAATTCTATGGCCAGGAGAAGTAGGGAAAGGGCTTATGAATCTAAGAAGCAAGAGATAGAGGATGCGGCTATTAAGTTTGCAAAAGAAACTAATTTGAAGAATAGTACGACTATTTCTGTTAATAAGTTGGTTGCTCAAGGTTTTTTGCAACCTGATTCTTCTTCTGCTGATGGTTTAGCTCAGGTTAATAATCCTTTGAACCATGATAATATGATTTGTAATTTGATTACAATAACTATTGAAGACGATATTTATATAGCTAAATATTCTGAGCAGAATAAAGATTGTGATATTGCCGAACAGGAGCTTGCTGATTTTGAAATTGGGGTTTCTATTTTCGAGTTATCTGAAACTAATAACAGGCTTGAAACAAGTATTCCAATTAGTGGTAATACAGCTGCTTGGACTAATAAAGATATAGTATTGAGAGTTAAATCTGATGTGTATACAGACTTTGTTAGTGTTAGTTATGATTTTGATGGTCAAACAATTACTAAGCCAAAGAATACACCGGTAGATGATAATGTGTATAATGAAGAAGATTATAATAAACTAGCTATTAAAGATGTACAGGTAATGTTTAATAGTGAAGTAAC
>JAEEGL012661953.1_pt1 | contig 15406 bp, 10 predicted proteins | sample 9134231 | NCBI WGS metagenome assembly JAEEGL01 (sample SAMN16246548, study PRJNA631951) | gut metagenome | biome: gut microbiome; feature: rumen; material: fiber-attached | host: Bos | place: Iran: Karaj | collected 2018-10 | reverse complement strand
TCTGTGCCCTGACGAAATCGTCCCTGCGGTCCACCACGCTGCCGAGCTGTACGGCAGCCAGGTCCGGGTTCCAGTTCTGCGCCTGCGACAGCGCGCTGTTGTACCGGCGGATATCGGCGTCCAGTTCGTCCAGGATATCCTGGCGCCGCTGCGCCCTTTCCAGGTACAGGGAGGCGCGGTTGTTCTTCTGCTGGAAGTTTGTGCTGATAACCCAGTGCTTCAGCGCGTCCCCGGTTTCCCCCGTCTCCATGCAGATGAGGCCAAGGAGGTTTCTGGCCTCCGTATGGAATTTATTCAGGTTAAGGCATGTCCTGAGCATCCGGGATGCGCCCGTCAGGTCCCTGATGCCTGCAAGCCGCAGTCCTTCGTTATAGAAGCTGTTGGATATGGTGCGTATCTCTTCTGTTCGAATCATCTTCTCAATCCCGCATCTGTTTTATCAGCTCCAGCATGATATCGGACATGTCCGTGAGGTCGGTCTGCACGATGGCCTCCCCGACGGAACTGATGTCCTGGCTGGGCTGGAAATGGCTCAGTTCTTCCTCAAAATCTATGATTCTGTCGTCGCTCATATTATTATTCTCCGTCCGGCTGCATAGCCGATTTGATCTCCCCGATCAGGTAAAGGGAACCCGCGCAGAAAAGCAGGTCTCCTTTTTCCTTATCCGCGAGAGCCGTCCGCATCGCGGAGGCCGCGTCGGGGATTACGCAGAGGTTCTTTTCACCGCCGAAGATGCCGGCGGCCGCCTGACGCAGTATCTCTGTGTCCAGGGCGCGCTCTGTCCCGAGCTTTGTGAGGTAGACCCTGTCCGGTTTCATGATGTCCCTGAGGAGCGTCAGCATTTTCCCGTATTCCTTGTCAGAGGAAACCGCGAACAGCAGGAGCTTTTTCCCGTTTTCCCCCGGCGTGTCCATGCAGGCGGCTGCCTCCGCGAAGGCGCGGATTCCGCCCTCATTGTGTCCGCCGTCCAGGAAGACGCCCGGCAGGATCTCTTCCATCCGCCCCGGCCACTTTGCCGCGGCGATACCGTCCTGCACCGCCCCGCGCAAAATGCCGAGAATCCCCGCGCACTCCGCGGCGATCATGGCATTCACGGCCTGGTAAGGCGCCGGGAAGGGCACACAGAGCGAAAGCTCCTCCCCCCGGTTAGTCTTTCCGTTAAAAGAAATGCCCCTCGTGCTGACTTTCAGGTCCCGGGTGAGGGAGCGGTCAACCGGGTAAGCCGCGCAGCCCTTCTCTGCCGCTGTCCTGCGGAACACCGCGGAGGCCTCTTCGTCCGTATTGTCATAGACCAGGGGAACGCCCTCCTTGATGATTCCCGCCTTTTCCCCGGCGATGGCCGTAACGGTATCCCCCAGATACTGCATATGGTCCAGGCTGATGGACGTGATGGCGCAGACGCGGGGCTTCTCCAGGCAGTTCGTGGCGTCGAGCCTTCCGCCGAGCCCCGTTTCCAGGATAATGAAATCGGTGGGATGGTCTTTTACCATCACGGCAAACATCAGGAACAGGTATTCAAAATACGTCGGGATCGTCATGCCTTTCCGGGCAAAGGAATCCTCCGCCGCATGGACTTTTCCGAACGCGCTTACAAACTCTTCTTCCGGGATCATCTTCCCGTCAAAGCGGAACCGCTCCCTCACAGTCACCAGGTGGGGTGAGGTGAACAGCGCCGTGCTGTATCCGGCCTTCCCGAGAATGGATGACAGGAAGGCGCAGACGGAGCCCTTCCCGTTGGTGCCGGCCACATGGATCACCTTCTCCTGCGGTACGGCCGCGTCCAGCATCCGGAGCATCTCCCGGAGGTCCGCCATATCGTGCTTGATTTTGGAAAACCTGGGAATACTGTTGATGTATTCTTCACACGCTTCCACTGAATTCATTTTCTGCATAGACAAAGTCCTCCCCTTTTAGTTATACACCAACGTGGGATTTCTTAACAATCACTTTCTTCTAAGGACTCCCCGCCGGGTTCCTGTTCGTCCTTTTTCCCGAAGGTCTTTTGGACCATCTCCTTTATCTTTTCGTGGCGCTTCCTTCTCCGGTTCACGGCGGCCACGTAGGCGCGGTGTATCCTCGCGCGGCGCATCTGCCGCTTCTGCGCTGCCGGCGTCATGATAAAATGGTCTGTCAGCCGGAGGAGTACGGGCATGGTCGAGGTGACGAACAGAACCGAGAATATGGCGCCCCTTCCCACAAGGTGCCCCACCTCGCTGATGGCGGGAATGCTGGACAGGTAGCTGATGGCGTATCCGCAGACGACCAGGATGGTTCCCGACGTCAGGATGGAAGGAAAGCTCAGCTCAACCATGGCGCGGGACGCCTCTTTTTTATCCGGTTCCGTCTGCCGGACATGCATGTAATTCTCAGTGCAGAGGATCGCGTAGTCGATGGTCGCTCCCAGCTGGATACAGCTGACGACCGCGTATCCGATAAAAATCAGGCTCTTGCCCACCAGATACGGGAAGGCCATGTTCAGGTAAATCGCGATCATGATCGGTATCATTGTCACCAGGGGCATGATCGGGGAGTGGAATGACATCATGACCACCAGGAAAACGCCAGCCATGGCCAGGTTGTTCACCCGCTTGTAGTCTATCTTCAGGATATTCTCCATATCCATGGTCGACGGCGTATTTCCGGTAATATAACATTCCTCGGGATAAAGCTTCTCCAGGATTCCCCTGACCTCCAGCGTATCCCTGTACGCCAGCGCGCTCTCCGGCTTTGTCTTGATGTAGATCAGGAGCCTGGTATAGCCGCCCTGGTGGAACAGCTTTGTCACAGACTTCGGCAGCATGGATTCCGGCACCCCGTCCGGCAGGTAGGCTGAGAGAGTCATGACCTTCTTCACATAGGGAAGATCCTCCAGCTCGTCCGTCAGCATCCGCTCCTTATAATCCGACTCCGTCGGGACAATTGCCACCAGGAGGTTGGAACGCCCGAACTTCTCGTCGATCTTTCTGGCGTTTTCGTAGATGGAAACCCCCGGTCCCGCGCCGATGGCGTCCGGCCCGTACATGAAATCATTCATGCCCTGCGCCACATAGCAGGGACCGGCAATCAGCAGCACAAATCCCAGGACAAAGGGACTTATGCGGTTCACGACGATCGAAAACCGGTGGAACTTCGGGAGGAACGGCTGGTGCCGCATGCGGTCAATCCTGTCGGACCACCTGAGAAGCAGCGACGGCATCAGGAAAATCACCATCATCAGGCTGCAGATAATGCTCTTTGACATGACGATGCCCAGGTCCCACCCCATCTTGAACTGCATCGTTATGAGGACGATAAAGCCGCAGAATGTGGTCAGGGAGCTGGCCAGCACCGTGTTGATGGTATTTTTCAGGCCGGCCTTCATGGCCTCCTCTTTCCCCGCGCCCTTTTCCCTCTCTCTCTCGTAGGCGTGCAGGAGAAATACCGAGTAGTCCATGGAAGTCGCGAGCTGCATGACGTCGGCGATATTGTTCGTGACGAAGGAGATTTCCCCCAGCACCAGGTTGGTTCCCTTGTTGATGGCGATAGCGCACCCGATAACCGTCAGGAACAGCACCGGTTCAAAATACGACGTGGTCGTGACCAGGAGAATGAGGAAAATAAAGGTGACCGCGACCGCCATGATCATCTTCATCTGTCCCTGGACATTCTCCTCCGTGAATTTATTCGTCGGCGACATGCCCACGATATATCCCCGGTCGCCCAGAATCTCCTCGATGCCGTCGATGGCCCTGTGAGTCACACGGCTGGTATCCCCCTCCGTGAATGTCACATCCATCACGGCGCAGTTATCCTTGTAGTACTCGTCAATCGCCGTGTAATCGATAAAATCGGATCCGGAATACACCTGCGAGGTGAGGTCGCACCAGACGATCTGGTCGACGCCCTCCACCTTTTCCAGCTGGTTTTTGTATTGTTTCGCCTCGTAGAGGGACACATTTTCCAGCATAATCCGCCCCGTGCCGGGATAACCGAAGTTTTCCTTCATTTTATCGATGGCTACCTTGGAGCCGGCATATTCCGGCAGGTAAGAGGTCAGATCATAATTGACGCCCACAAAAGGAACGCAGCAGAGACAGAACACCACCAGGATCAGCACGAACCGGGCGATTCCCCGGTTGTGCTCCACGATGATATCCGCAATATGCCTCTGCTGTTTTCTGTTTTTGAGCATATCCTTAATGGCCATATTACCGTTCTGCCTTCTCTCCGCATTCTTTCATGATTCAGCACCCCGGGACGCAGAATACTGCGGGGGTGCTGAAAGACTTGTCTATTTATGAAAACAGGGATGCTACCGCATCTATGATTTTCCGGATCACCAGCCAGATGCGCCGGAAAATGCCGACGTCCTCCGGCTCTGTCTCCTCATCCGTGATATCCGCCGCCCTGGTCTCCTCATCGATCTCCGCCGTCCGCACAACGATCTGCAGGCTGTGCGGCTCCCGGTTCAGGGAGGATGTGAACGACCTTTTTTTCGCGTCCGGATCGATATTCAGGAAATTATTCTCGTTTTCCAGTTCGTCCAGCTCGTCGTCCAGGGTCTTTTTCATGGCCTCGCCGGCCTCCCGTACGCCCCCGATGTCATCCAGCACCGTCAGCGTCTTTGTCAGGGTCTGCTGCGCGGCGCGGAGGGTCTTTTCCGTCCCGGCGTCCAGGCTGTCCCCGGCGGCTGTCATCGTGCCGTTGACCACGGTCAGGAAAGCGTAGGTGCTTCCCAGGGTGCCCGTCAGGGCATTCATCATATCCTCCGTGTCCTGCAGGCCTTCCAGCATGTCAGGAACGTAGGAATCCATCGTATCAATCAGGACCCTGACGTCATCGATCAGGTAGATCAGGTCGTCATCCACAGACCTGAGGGACCCCACGGTCCGGCCCGTCTCGTATGCCGCGCCTGAGGTGAGTCCCAGGGCCGCGTTTGTCTCGTCTATGATTTTTCCGCTCCTTGTGACGATGCCGTTGACGTCATTGATCAGGGGAATCACGTCTTCCGCTGTCCCCGTCACATGGTTAAACGTCTTCGTGATTCTGCTGTTTTCCGCATCTGTTTCCAGGTCCGCCACAGAGCGGTTGATGGCAGCCTCATACTCCTCCACGCTGCGCCAGATTTCCTGCTGCTGTTCCTTCGGGAGGTTGGAATCGCTGGCCGCCCTTGCAATGTCCTGCTTTATCGCCTGCGCGGTATCGGATTTTGTGATGTTGTCCGCCGCTTCCTTCGCGGTCCGGGCGCGGGCCCTCACCTCTTCCCCCACCGTCTTTACGTGGGAGGCGCCCTCGGCGATATCTCCGTTTACGGTAATGATATCTCTCGCGAGCTTCTCAATCTCCGCGCGGTCATCCGCCGTGAGGACGGCGCTGTCCGCGCCGTCAGAAGCCCTGTACAGCGCCCGCTGCAGGCTCTTCAGCCTGTCATAGAGGGTATCCAGGTCATCCTGGGTGGCCTCCAGGGAATTGTACATGGCGTCCACATTCAGATTGATATCGGAAACCGCCTCACGGGCTGTCTCCAGATACGGCACCAGGTCTGCCGCCGTCACGGTAAGCTGTCCCAGCTGTTCGATGGACTGCGCCGACAATGCTTCCGCCTGCTTTCTCGAACCGCTGATGATGCCCTGGGCATCCCGCAGGTTCTTTGTGCCGTCCCTGGCCGTCCTCACATCGTCCTTCATGCTCTCCACAGTCGTCATGAGGTCATCGATGCTGTCATAGAGGCGGTCGCCGTTTTCCCGCCAGGTATCCTCAGCTTCCTTCAGATCCTTGATTTTCCCCAGATCCTCCAGTGTCCCGGGCATCATCGTCATGATCACGCCGATGCTGGAAAAGTCGTCTGTCCCGATACGGGCCGTAAAATCTCCCGTCTCCCCGGGAAGGGCCATAAAGATAACCCCCGTGTAGCTGCCCATGGTCTGGGTCTGGGATCCGGGCGCGTCCACGCTGTAGCACTTCTCCATATCTACCGGAATTGCAGCCACAAGCAGCATGTTGTTCCGGAAATACTCCGCGGCCTTCGGATTCGGGTCCGCCTGGATGTGGATCTCCACCAGCCCGGAAGCGCCGACGAGCTCCTCCGGTTTTTTCGGGACGCCGTTCAGTTTATAGGAAACGTCAAATTTCCAGGGGATCTCCACGGCATCGGGAGCAAGCCGTCCCTCATAGTAGAAACGGCTCACGTCCTTCCCCACATTCCAGGTGAGCTTCCCGTTCTCATACACCGGCTCCGTGAGGTTTGTCATATTAATAATATCTGTGTAATCACCGTAATCGGTAAAGCTGTCAAGGCCGTTCATTCCGACGCTCTTGACCACGCTCACGCCTGTGGGCTTCCCGTAGCTGTCAGTATTCACGTACAGAGTCTCGTCAACCTGCACCTTCGGGGCGTCCGCCAGCGCGGGGCGGGCCATGCTCCCACAAGCCAGGAGGAGGGAGAGAAAGAATGCCGGAACCCGCACAGCCGCTTTCTTACCAGACTGTCTCATGTTCCAGGAACCTCTTTATTTCATTAATTCGATCATATACTGGTATTTCCCGTTATACTCCCGGCACGCGATGCCGATCCGGGAATAATAGCTCAGCCGGTCCTGCCGCTTCCTGTTGTCTTACCCGTAGCGGGCGTCCAGCTTCTCTTCCGCCTCGGAGGCATTGTTGACAAGGGGAAGGAAAATCTCCATGTGCCGGCGGCTTCCGTAGTTGCTCCGGATGCTCTTATAGTAGTCTTCGATGTACCCTTCGTCCGGAATCTTCCCGTTGCCGTATCCCCGGGTTGTCGCCAGGGCGAGCCGGTGCTCCGCCGCGGCCTGCAGGCCGCCGTCGATCACATAGCTCTTGTCCTTGTCATAGTCTTTTTTGCTCTTCTCGTCATAGTCTTCATCGTCATCGTCGTCATCGTCCGCGACTATGCCGAGCTTCGTCTCATTCAGGGTATCCGCCAGCTGCTGTGTGGGTTCGTCGTAGAATTCCACCGGGAAGCTGCCGCCTCCGGTATTCTTCTTCTTTCTGACCTCCGAAAGGCTGCCGTCCGCGCGGAAGGAATACGTCACATCATCCCCTGTGTGCCTGGAAGTCTGCATCACGCCTGAGGGGTCCAGGTAATAATACTTTCCTCCCACTTCCTTCCAGCCTGTCGCCATGGCGCCGGAATCCTCCAGGTAATACCAGGAACCGTCCAGGGAAAGCCATCCTGTCTGCATGACGCCTGCCTCGTTGAGATAATACCAGGCTCCGTTGTCTTCCTGCCATCCGGTCAGGCGGTTTCCTCCGGCATCAACCAGTGACCAGCCGGCTTCGCCCTGTATCCAGGTCCCGGCCGCGAACCCCGTCGTGCTCACACAGACGGCGAATGCCGCCCCCAGCAGGACCGATTTGCAGAATCCGGTCCATCCGCAGTTTCTTCTATCTTTCTTCATACAGACCTCCGTTCAGATAATTGACATCTGTTGATTTTTAAACTACAATCAAATTATACTAACAGGTGCACAGGAATTCAATCATCATTTTCAGACACAAGTTCGATTAATCATCATTTTCCTGTATTTCTGTTCACAAATTTTACTGTCAGATGCCCCGGCCGGGAAACCTCCGTTTCCCGCTGAGGCGGGAGAAAATACCATGAATAGAGAAGAACGGGAGGACCGCCGCGTCCGTAAGACAAAGCGTTCCCTCAAAAACTGCCTGGTCCGTCTCATGAAGGAAAAAAAGCTGCAGGACATCACCGTCCGCGAGATCTCCGATATGGCGGACATCAACCGCGGGACCTTCTACCTGCACTATAAAGACATCTATGATCTTCTCGACCAGATCGAGGGAGAATTCGCGGACCAGTTCGACGCCATCCTGAATCATTACACCGCCAAGGAGCTGTCGGAAAAGCCTTCCCTGCTCTTCGGGGAGCTCTATCCCTTCATTCATGAGAACGCGGACCTGATCACCGCCCTCATGGGAACCAACGGCAACCTGAATTTCGAAAACCGGATAAAGTCCATCATCCGTGAGCGGGCCCTCGCCAGATGGCTGGAGCAGAATTACAGCGAAGAGATGGACCAGGTGGGCGCCTTCCTCTCCTACATCGTCTCGGGATGCATCGGCCTGGTACAGTACTGGATCTCCACGGATTTTCACGAGACGCCGGAAAAGATGGCGCTCCTCACGGAGGCCTTCATTACCCGGGGCATCCACGTCTTCGAGATCCCCGGGGCGGATCCCGGCAGCCTCGCCGTGATGAAGCTGTGACCTGCTTACATTTTTTCAACAAAGAATGCGTACAGATCAGACTGTCCGAATGAATCGAGTCAGTGATCTGTACGCATTTTCTGTCTGTTCAGGAAGCACAGTGCCGGTTATCTGCGGAGCTGTCCGAGTCTCTCCCGCACCTGCGCCATCATCTGACGGTACTTCTCCTGTTTTTCCTTTTCCTCCGCAACCTTCTCCGCGGGTGCCTTGCTCAGGAACCGCTCGTTGGTGAGCATCTTCTCGGAGCGCAGAAGCTCTGCGGCGAGCTTCTTCTCCTCACCCTCAAGACGGGCGATCTCTTTCTCCACATCCACCAGGTCGGCGAGGGGGAGATAGAATGTCGCGTCAGCGGTGACGGCGGAAACCGAATCCCCGTCGACGCCTTCGCGGTTCTCCAGGATTTCCACGCCGGAGGCGGAACCCAGCGCGGCGAAAAATGCCTTGCTGTGCTCAAAAATCCCGCGCACTTCCGCGCTGTCGGAAACCACGTACACCTTAGCCTTGCGGGACGGAGCAACGCCCATGGAGGTGCGGACCTCACGGATGGCGCGGACAGCCGCCTTGATCATGTCCGTTGCCTTCTCTTCCTCCGGGAAATGCCAGTCTTCCCTGTACTCCGGCCAGGAGGATACCATGATGGTTTCTTCCTCGTCCTGCAGGTTGCAGTAGATTTCCTCGGTGATGAACGGCATGAACGGATGCAGCAGCTTCAGCGCCTGCAGCAGCACGGTCCGGAGCGTCCAGATGGCGGCCTCCTTCGTGCTGTCATTGTCACTGTACAGGCGGGGCTTCACCATCTCGATATACCAGTCGCAGAACTCGTCCCAGATAAAGTCGTAAACCTTCTGCAGGGCGATGCCCAGCTCATATTTATCCAGGTTCTCGGTCACTTCCCTGGTCAGGGTGTTGACGCCGGAGAGAACCCAGCGGTCGGCCATCGTGAGCTCATCCGTGCCCACATTCCGGTTTTCGGCCTTCTCCAGGTTCATCATGATAAACCTGGAAGCGTTCCAGATTTTATTCGCGAAGTTCCTGCTCGCTTCCACACGCTTCCAGTAGAAGCGCATGTCATTGCCCGGCGCGTTGCCGGTCATCAGGGTCATCCGGAGCGCGTCAGCCCCGTATTTTTCAATCACGTCGATGGGATCGATGCCATTTCCCAGGGACTTGCTCATCTTGCGGCCGAACTCATCCCGGACCAGTCCGTGGATCAGCACCGTGTGGAACGGAAGCTTCCCTGTCTGCTCGATTCCCGAGAAGACCATGCGGATAACCCAGAAGAATATGATGTCATACCCGGTGACCAGCACGTCCGTAGGATAGAAATACCGGTATTCGGGCGTTTCGACCGGCCAGCCCAGCGTGGAGAAGGGCCAGAGCGCAGAGGAGAACCAGGTGTCCAGCGTCTCCTCATCCTGCGTAAAATGCGTTCCCCCGCACTTCGGGCAGACGGACGGCATCTCGCGGTCTACGACCAGCTCGCCGCAGTCCTCGCAGTAATAGGCCGGGATCCGGTGTCCCCACCAGAGTTTGCGGGAAATGCACCAGTCGCGGATATTTTCCAGCCAGTGCAGATAGGTCTTGCCGTAGCTTTCCGGCACAAACCTGAGCTCCCCGGTCTTCAGGGCTTCGATGGCCGGCTTCGCCATCTCTTCCATCTTCACAAACCACTGGGGCTTGACCATCGGTTCCACGGTCGTGTGGCAGCGGTCATGGGTGCCTACGTTGTGGGTGTGCGGCACCACCTTCACCAGGAGGCCCTGCTTCTCCAGGTCCTCGACGATTGCTTTTCTCGCTTCATAGCGGTCCATGCCGCAGTATTTTCCGGGATAGCAGACGGTGGCGTCATCGTTCAGGATGCAGATCTCTTCCAGGTTGTGGCGGCGTCCCACCTCAAAGTCGTTGGGGTCATGGGCCGGGGTGATCTTAACGCAGCCGGTCCCGAACTCCCTGTCAACATAAGAATCGGCGATGACCGGGATGGTCCTGTCCGTGAGCGGAAGCACCAGCTGTTTCCCCACAAGATCCCTGTACCTCTCATCCTCGGGGTTCACCGCGACGGCGGTATCGCCCAGCATGGTCTCGGGACGGGTGGTCGCGATCTCCACGAACCGCCCTTCCTCTCCCACAATGGGGTATTTGATATGCCAGAAGAAGCCGTTCTGCTCCTGGTATTCCACTTCGGCGTCGGAGATGGATGTCTGGCAGACCGGGCACCAGTTGATGATCCTGGACCCTTTATAGATATATCCCTTGTTGTAAAGGCGGACGAACACTTCCTTCACGGCATCCGAACAGCCTTCGTCCATCGTGAAGCGCTCTCTCTCCCAGTCCGCGGAGGAACCCAGCATGTGAAGCTGCCGGATGATGGTGCTGCCGTATTCCTCGCGCCACTCCCAGCACTTCTCCAGGAAGCCTTCACGCCCAAGATCCTGCTTGTCGATGCCTTCTTCTTTCAGCTTGTTGATAACCTTTACTTCCGTGGCAATGGCCGCATGGTCCGTTCCCGGCTGCCAGAGCGCCTCATAGCCCTGCATCCTCCTGTAGCGGATAAGGATATCCTGCATGGTATTGTCCAGCGCGTGTCCCATGTGCAGCTTGCCGGTGATGTTCGGCGGCGGCATCACGATGGTAAACGGCTTTTTGTCTCTGTTCACCTCCGCGTGAAAATACCTGCCTTTCAGCCACTTTTCGTAAAGCCTGTCCTCAATCTCGGAAGGATTATAGGTCTTTTCCAGTTCTCTCATACTCTGCCCCGAATCTCCTTTATTCTGTGAGATAAAATATCATTACTGTATCCAGACGCCGTTGGCATCCACACGGTATCCGTCCGGCGTAGTCCCGTTCACCAGGAGGGACCCTTCTTCCGTGACATAATACCACATCCCGTTGGTTTCAACCCACCGGGAACGCTTCATGTCGCCGTTGCTGCCGTAATAGCGCCAGCTTCCGCGGGCGTAGTTCCATCCCCGGAGCATCATCTCATCGCTGCCGAAGATGTAATATTTCTCTTTGACCAGCAGCTCCTCATCCTTTGCCCAGGAGCCGTCCGCCTTGCGGTATTTCCATCCGCCGTCCGTCTCGACCCAGCCGGTCCCCGCAGGGGAAACATCCGCGCTCCCGCTGCCGGCGGTCTCACCCGCCTGCGCAGTCTCTTCCGCCCGCGCGCTCTCCTGCGGGATCGCCTGGACAGTCTCCGCTGTCTGCGCGCCCTCGGAGCCAGGACCTTCCGTCACCGTCACGGGGACGCTCCCGGCTTCCGGCTTCGGCTCCGCCGCCGCTTCCGTCTCCGCGGCAGCAGTCTCCGCGGCTGCAGTCTCCGCGGCTGCCTGGGCGGTGCTCACTGCGGCATTGCCCGCGCCCGTCACGGCAAAGCCGTAATCAAACATCTTTTTGGTATCGGCGTAATGGGTCGCGGAGCTCTTGAGCACGACCGCCACAAGGCGCACGCCGCCCCGCTCCGCCACGGAAACCAGGGTGTTTCCCGCTTTGGAGGTATATCCCGTCTTTCCGCCGATGAACCCTTCGTAATACTGGGAATTCCCGGTGTTCAGCATCTTGTGCCCCATGGTGAGGTACCGGGTCTCCGGCACGCTGGGACTGGCCGGGAAATTATAGTGCAGGGTCTGGGCAATCTGCCTTACCTGGCTGTTGCTGAACGCGGCCGCCGTGATGAGCGCCATATCCTTCGCCGTTGTCAGGTGGCTCGCGTTGTTCAGCCCGTTGGGGTTCACGAAATTGGTGTGGGTGCATCCCAGGGAGGCAGCCTTCTGGTTCATCAGATCCGCAAAGGCGGGAACGCTTCCGGCCACCGCTTCCGCCAGGCCGTTGGCGATCTCGTTGGCGGATTTAAGCCACAGGCCGTACATCAGGTCCCTGACGGCAAACGTCTCTCCCTCCTGGACCTGCAGCGTTACCGCCGCCGTCTCAAGATTCGTCACGGCGCTTTTTGAGAACGTGACCGTGCTGTCCATATTCAGGTTTTCCACCGCCAGTAGTGCCGTCATCACCTTGGTGATGCTGGCAGGGTAAAACTGCCTGTCCCCGTTTTTCTCAAACAGGAACACGCCGTGGGTCGCGTCATACAGGGCTGCGCCCTCGCACGCCACCTCCGGCTTCTCAGCCGCCGCGGTGTTTATCACATTTGCCTGTACTGTCTGGGACGTCTGGGAAGCGCCGCTCCCGGGGCCTTCCGCAAACGCGGTCAGGGAGGCCGATGCGGCAAATGCCGCCGCCAGCGCAACAGTACCGATTCGCCTTGCAAAATTCCATCTGATCATATTCTTATCCTCGCTTCAGGACGCACTTTCACACATGCACGCTGTCAGTATACACCAGGTGCAGGTCCCGGTCAAAGCGTTGCCCGAAGTCGCAATAATATTGTAAGGCTTTCTTCCGGAACCGTCACATTTTCACAGTTCAGGAGCCCCGGATAGATCGTCGGCTTGCTCAGTCCGTGATAATCGCTGCCGCCGCTGATGAGAAGGCCGTGCTTCTCCGCCTTGTCCATAAGCCCCCGGATCTCCGCTTCCGTATAGCGGGAATACCAGCACTCCAGTCCCTGGATGCCGTAGGAAAGCAGGGTTTCCAGCTGGCGCTCAAATTCGTCAGGCGTCAGGTGTTTCTCCCCCTCACCGCCCAGCGGGTGCGCCCAGACAGGGATGCCGCCCGCGGAGAGGATCGCATCCACTGCCATGGATGCGGGAATCCGCGTATTGCTTGATTTCTGGCCATGATCATCGATATAGCTGTTTATGGCGTCCTGTACGGAAGCGGCAAGCCCACGCTTTATCAGGAGTGAGGCAATGTGGGGTTTTCCCACACTGGTCCTTGACAGGAGCCATCCCATCTCCTCACTGTTGAATACGATATTGTGCTGCGCCTTCAGGTGATCCAGGCGCTCGTAGAACTTTTTGTCCCGCAGGCGCTCTCCCTCGGAAATGGCAGCGTGCATGGCCTTCGAAGCCGGGTCATAGGCGTATCCCAGGATATGGCATTTGCCCGCCTCCGAGCGGCAGGAGAATTCAATCCCCCGGAAGAAGGTCATTCCCTCCGGGACGGCTTTTTCCATCTCATCGCAGCCTGCCATGGTGTCATGATCGGTCAGGGCGAAGGTTGTAATCTCCCGCTCCTGGAGCTTCCTTATAATCTCCTTCGGCTGATCGGTCCCGTCGGAAAAGGTGCTGTGCATGTGGAGGTCTGTGTGGGTCAGTATTTTCATGTTATTCATTACATATGCTCCGGTGATTCCATTCCGAGAAGGTCCATGCAGGTGTCGAGAATCATTCCCGTCAGCCGGATAAGGCTGATGTAGCCCGCCTTTTTCTCTTCGTCAGGCTCTGAAAGGATCTTTGTCTCAAGGTAAAAATTGTTGAATGCATCCGCCGTCTCGGCCATATACTGGCATACCCGGTGCGGCGCCGTCTCCGCAAAAGCCGCTTCAATGGTTTCCCCGAAACGGGTGAGCGCCAGCTGCAGCTTCTTCTCCGAATCGCTTTCCGCCGGGCGGATGACAAGGCCCGGCGCAGACCCCTTCTCTTCAATATATTTGTTCAGAATTGACTTGATGCGGACAATCATGTACTGGATATGCGGGCCGGTGTTTCCTTCAAAGGACGTAAAGCGGTCAACGTCAAAAACATAGTCCTTTGTCGCCTGGTTGGAGAGGTCTCCGTATTTTACCGCCGCCAGGGCCACTTTCCTCGAGGTTTCCTCAATCTCCTCCTCCGGGACCTTGTCCTTCTCGCGGATCTTTTCGCAGACCGCCTCGTTGAGCTCCCGGATGAGGTATTCCAGCCGCATTACGCCGCCGTCCCTCGTCTTGAAGGGTCCTCCGTCCTTCCCGTTCATGGTGCCGAACCCGAGGAACTCCATCCGGGTCTCCTCCGGAACAATGCCCGCTTTCTTCGCGGCGCGGAACACCTGGATAAAGTGAAGCTCCTGCCGCTTATCCACCACATAGATATAGCGGTCCGGGCGGTAATCCTTCTCCCTCTGCACCAGCGTCGCCAGATCTGAGGTCGCGTAAAGCGCCGCGCCGTCAGACTTGCGGATGATGCAGGGCGGATACTCCCTGGCATCGCCCTCCTGCGCGATATCGACTACCAGGGCTCCGTTGGACTCATAGGCCAGCCCCTTATCGATAAAATCCTGAATCAGGGCCGGGATATAGGGATCCGCGTCGCTCTCCCCTTTCCAGAGGTCAAAATGCACATTCAGGTTGTCATAATTCTTCCTGAGATCGGCCAGGGAAACGTTCATGATATGGCGCCAGAGGGCACGGTAGGGCGCATACCCCTGCTGCAGCATGAGCGTCGCCTGGTGGGCGCGCTCCGCGAAGGCTTCATCCTCCTTCGCCTTTTTGCTTGCCGCCGGGTAAATCTCTTCCAGCTCGGAAATCGTGAACGGCGCTTCTTCCGGGAACTCCCCTTCATAGGCCGGGTCAAAATAGACCAGGTCCGGCCGGCGGTCCTGAAGCTCCGTGATAATCAGCCCCATCTGGAGGCCCCAGTCTCCCATGTGGATATCGCTGATCACCTTATTGCCCATATAGCGGGCGAGGCGCTGTACGCTCTCCCCTATCACGGCGGAGCGGAGATGGCCGACATGAAGCGGTTTCGCCACATTTGCGCCGCCGAAGTCCACGATAATGGTTTCCGGGTATTTTGCCGGGGTAAGGCCGAACTTCGCGTCCGCCCCCAGCTGCTGCACGTAGCCGGAAAGCCACATGGGGCTCAGGGTAATGTTGATAAACCCGGGCATAACAGCATTAATATCAGAAAACATTCCGCTGTTTTTCGCGTTCTCCACAACCGCCTGCGCGATATCGATGGGCTTCTTATGGTATGCCTTCGCGCAGGCCATGGCCCCGTTGCACTGGTATTCGCACAGATCCGGGCGGTTGGACCGCGTTACCATCGCGTATTTTTCATCGAATCCTGCCGCGGCAAACGCAGGCTTCAGTTCTTCTGCAATCAATTCAGGTATTTTTTTCATCTGTACTCCTTTAAGGCTGCCTTTACATCCTTTCGAAGCTGTGCCCAGGCATCCTCATGCTCCACATAGTACTTCGGGCAGAGTTTGCCGTTCACATCATAATGCCGTATGACATTCTTCTCCTTCAGCCCGCATTCGCTGCATATCCAGGCAGTCAGCCTGATAAGGCTTTCATAGGTCTCCTGC
>JAEEGL011604039.1_pt1 | contig 15406 bp, 17 predicted proteins | sample 9134231 | NCBI WGS metagenome assembly JAEEGL01 (sample SAMN16246548, study PRJNA631951) | gut metagenome | biome: gut microbiome; feature: rumen; material: fiber-attached | host: Bos | place: Iran: Karaj | collected 2018-10 | reverse complement strand
AGAAGAATTACTTCATAACTACCTATCTTTTAGAGCAAGTTCAATAAAAGTTAAAGGTAGTGAATCATTTAGTAATAAAGGTAATAACTACTTTAATTTATTAAAAGATAAAAACAGAATATAATTATTCTGTTTTTATTTTATCGACATTACTAAAATTCATTTTAGCAATATCGTATAATTTATCAAATCCGTATTGATCAACTATTTCTTTTGCAACTTTATTAACTTCATCTCCAGCACCTTTAGGTATTGGTATATGTATATTATCAGATATATCATCCATTAGTTTTAAAAACTTATATCTACTTATAATAGATGCACAAGCAACACTTAACACTTTATCTTCAGCTTTTGTTAAAAATGTTATATGCTCAACTTTTTCTGGTACATCTTTTATATATTCATAAAATTTATCTTTACCACAAAAGTCATCTACTACTATTTTTGCATAACTATAATTGTTACTATTTTTTAGTTTTAATAAAACCATATTATGTAATATTGCTTTTAATTTATTCATATTTAATTTTTTGCTATGCTTTTCATTATATGTTTTATTATCAAGTATTGTAGTAACATATGGTATTCTTTTCATTATTTCTGGTGCAATTTTCAGTATTTTTTCATCAGTTATCTTTTTGGAATCTTTTACTCCTAATTCTTCTAAAAACTCAAAATCTTTAGTAGATACATAAGTAGCAGTTACTACGATAGGTCCAAAGAAATCTCCAGTACCAACTTCATCAGATCCAATAGTAGATAACTCAATTTTATCATTTTCTTTTTTTTCTACTATTTTATCTTTACCAGTTTCGGTATCTATTATTCTATTATTTAATCTTCTTTCTAAATCAATCCATATATTAGCATCTATATCAGCAGATACTCCTTGAAACATAATTTTACCACTTTCATATAAAGTAATAGTAGTATCTGCTTCCATAGCTTGAAATATTGCATATGGAGGAGTTTTTTCTTTTCTTAAATCTTTATAATAATCAATTATTTTTTCTTTAACATTATCGGATACTTTAAATACTATTGTCATTTTACACCTCATCATTATTTTAACATATTTTTCTTTTATTTTCATATATTTTGATATATAATTACAATAGGAGATGATTAGATGAATACAGTTGTAGACATTATACTAGTTGTAGTTATTTTATTAGGATTTTTAATAGGTGCTCATAAAGGTTTAATTAAAAGTATAGTTGGTTTAATTGGAGTAGTTGCCATAACAATTATTAGTTATGCTTTAAGAATGCCTTTAGCAAACTTTTTGATTGATAAACTACCTTTAATATCTATTAAAGGGGTAACAGCATTATCAATATTAATTTATAATATATTAGCATTTATAGTTATATTTATACTTTTATATTGTATACTAAATATTATATTATCATTAACAGGATTCGTAGATTCATTATTGAAATTAACTGTTATATGGGTAATACCATCAAAAATAGGTGGTGCAATAATTGGATTTTTAGAAACTTGGGTATTTACATTCTTAGTATTATTTGTACTAAGTCAATTTAGTTTTACTAATTCATTAATCAAAGATAGTAAAGTATCGAATTTAATATTAAATCATACACCAATAGTAGGAACTTATTTAAAGAATTCAAAGGATGCTGCTATGGATATATATGCAGAATTACTTAATGAAGATGAATCATTAACAACAAGTAGTATTAATTTAAAAATATTACAAACAGAAATATTGCATGGTCTAATTACTAAAGAAAAAGCTCAAGAATTAATTGAAACAGGTAAAATTGGACTTGATAATGTATTGTTTGGTAAAGGCGATAAGAAATGGTTAAATATTTAGAAAATGAAGATGACTTCTTTGATTTAGTTGAAAAAGGAATTGTTTTAGTAGATTTCTTTGCGGAATGGTGTGGACCATGCCAAATGATATCTAATATATTAGAAGAAATTGATTATATGGATGTATTAAAAGTTGATACAGATAAATATCCAGAACTTGCAAGAAAATTTGGAGTTATGAGTATACCAACATTATGTTTTTATAAAGATGGTTTATTAATGCAAAAAGAAATAGGGTATAGAACTCCAGAAGAAATAAAAGAAGTATATAAAAAGATTAGTGAAGATGTAAACTAATCTTTTTTTATTACTTCATTTGCAGCATTTGCATAACTTCTAGTAAGTAATCCTGCCCCTAATTTTGTTCCGCCAAAGTATCTTACTACTAATATTATTACATTATTTAAATTATTTCTTTCTATAACATTATATATTGGAGTACCAGCAGTATTGCTTGGCTCTTTATCATCTGTCTTTTTAGCGCTATTATCTAATTTATAAGCATATGGAATATGTCTTGCTTTTTTATTGTTTTTCCATAAATAATCTAATATATTATCTACATCATCTTTATTATCTATTTTATAATAATATGCTATAAATTTAGATTTTTTTACTTCTAAAGTATATGTATTAATTAATTCCACACAACCACTTCCATATATATTATATCATAAATATGATATACTAATAACGAAGTGGTTTTTATGTTAGAAGAAAAATTAAAATTGATTCCTAATTTACCTGGATCTTATCAAATGAAAGATAAAAATGGAATAATAATATATGTTGGTAAAGCTAAAGATTTAAAGAAAAGAGTAAATTCTTATTTTAATCGACCTCAAATAGGTAAAACAAAAATGTTAGTTGATGAAATATATGATTTATCTTATATAGTTACTAATACTGAAACAGAAGCTTTTATTACAGAGATTAATTTAATAAAAGAATATAATCCTAAATATAATATATTACTTAAAGATGATAAAAGTTATCCATATATAGAATACATAAAAACACCATATCCTAAATTAAAAGTATCTAGATATTTAAATATAAAAAAGAAAGATAATAAACATCTTTTTGGACCTTTTCCTAATGCTTATGCTGCAAGAAGAATAGTAAAACTAATTAATAGATTATATCCATTAAAAAAATGTGAAGGTAATCCAAAAAAATTATGTTTATATTATCATATTGGAGAATGTTTAGGTTACTGTGTTAATGATATTAATAAAGAAGATATAAATAATATGGAAAATGAGATTTTATCATTCTTAAGAGGTAATGATAAAATCTTAAAAGATAAAATAAAAGAAAAAATCAATAAATATTCAGAATCATTAAACTATGAAATGGCTAAAGAATTAACTGATGAATTAAATTATATAAATATAGTATTAGATAAACAAAAGGTTGAATTACATGATTTTGTTAATAGAGATGTAATTGGATATTATATAGATAAAGGTCATATTGGAATAAATATATTATTTATTAGAAATAATAAATTAATTGGTAGTCATAATGATATATTAACTATAAAAATTGATCCAAAAGAAGAAATAAATGAATATCTATTAAATTTTTATATAAAAAGAGAAATACCTAAAGAAGTATTAGTAGATAACACATTTGATAAAGAATTATTATCAAATGTATTAGAAACAAACTTCTTTATTCCCGAAAAAGGAACAAAAAAGAAATTAGTTAATATGGCAACTTTAAATAGTAAGATTTATTTAGAAAATGAAATAAAAACATATTTAATTAAAGAAGAAAGAACAAGTAACGCTAATGAAGAATTAAGAATACTATTAAATATGGATGTATTAAAAAGAATTGATTTATTTGATAATTCTAATTTATTTGGAACATTTGCAGTATCTGCCATGGTAGTCTTTAAAGAAGGTTTACCTTCTAAAAAAGACTATCGTAAATATAAAATATTATTAGATAAAAATGATGATTATAATACCATGAAAGAAGTAGTTTATAGAAGATATCAAAGAGCATTAGTAGAAAAAAGTGAATTACCAGATTTAATAGTAGCAGATGGTGGTATTAATCAAATTAATGCAATTAAAGATGTTTTAGATTTATTAAATTTAAATATTAAAGTAGTTGGTTTAAGAAAGAATGATAAACATAGAACTAATGATTTAATTGATGGAGATAATTACAGTATTATAGAGTTAGATAAAGATAGTAATGTATTTCATTATTTAACAAGAATGCAAGATGAAGTTCATAGATTTGCAATTACTTATCATAGACAAATAAGAAGTAAAGGAAGCATTTCATCTGTATTAGATGAAATAGAAGGCATAGGTAAATCTAGAAAGAAAGAATTAATTAAAAAATATGGTAGTATTAATAAAATGAAAGAAGCTAGTATAGAAGAATTAAAAGAAATATTACCAGAAACTATTGCAATCAATTTAAAGAAATTTTTAGAAGCAAGAGATAGTTAAAACTATCTTTTTTGTATTATTATATGTTATAATTTATAAGAGGATAATTATGATAAATAAATATAAAACATTTATAAAATATGGGGTAGTAGCAATTTCATCTTTTATATTAGATATATTATTATTTAATATCTTTTTAATTATATTTAAACCATTAAAATATAAAATAATAATTGCTACTATAGCTGCTAGAGTAATATCTTCTTTAGTTAATTTCTTTTTAAATAAAAATAGAGTATTTGATAATAAAAATAGAACTAAAGATGTAATCTATAAATACTATATATTAGTAGTAGTTCAAATGTTAGTATCAGCATTTACAGTTAATACACTAGATAAACTACTTAATATCAATGTAAACTTTATTAAAATACCAGTTGAAACAATTATATTTATTAATAATTATTTTATACAAAAATATTTAATATTTAAGAATAAATAAGTATTAAATTTATATTATTATGTTAATAATAGTAAGGATGATAGTATGGATAAGAAAGAAAAATTTTTATGGGAACATTTTTATAAAGAAAAAGATTTTGATATTAAGTTAAAAGACGAATCTTTATATGATTATATGGTTGATGAAACAAAATCTTTAAGTGATTATAGCGCTATTAATTATTTTGGTAAAAAAATAACTTATGATGTGTTTTTAGAATATATAGACAGATGTGCAAAAAGTTTAAAATCTCTAGGAGTAAAAGAAAATGATGTAGTAACAATATGTCTTCCTAATACTCCTGAATCAGCAATTTCTTTTTTTGCTATTAATAAAATTGGAGCAATAGTTAATATGATTCATCCATTAAGTGGTGAAGAAGAAATAAAAAGTTATTTAAATAATACTAATAGTACTATTTTAATTGTATTCAATCAACTATATAGTAAAATCAAAAAGATTATTAAGGATACAAAAGTATATAAAGTTATTATTTCATCTCCTTCTGATTCAATGCCAATATTCTTAAATGGATTATATAAAGTTACTAAAGAAAGAAAAGAAGATAAACCAAAGAACGATAACTTATATATATTTTGGAAAGAATTTCTTCATTTAGGAGATTATTATGAAGGAACTATTCATGTAGATAGAAAATTAAATGATGATGCTGTTATCATTCATAGTGGTGGAACCACTGGTATACCTAAAAGTATAGTACTTCCTAATAGATGTTTTACTGGAATGAACGAACAAGCAAAAGTATCATTCTATAAATTAGTACCAGGTGATTCTGTATTATCAATTTTACCTTTATTTCATTGCTTTGGATTAATAGTATGTATGTATGTTCCAATCTGTTTAGGAGTAACATGTATTTTAATACCACAATTCGATGCTAAAAGATTTGATAAAATATTACGTAAATATAAACCAGTAGTACTAACTGGAGTGCCAACTTTATATGAAGCAATGATAAAGTGTGAATATATGGATGATATATCATTATCCCAAGTTAAATACGTAATATCGGGAGGAGATTCAGTTAATCCATCTAAAAATAAAGAAATAAATGATTTTTTAAAAAGTCATGGAAGCAAAGAAATATTGCAACAAGGTTATGGAATGAGTGAAACTACTGGACCAGTTTGTTTTGGGGCACTTGGTAGTAACAAACTTGGAAGTGTAGGATGTCCAATGGTAGGAAATGTTGTAAGAATATTAGATCCTAAAACAGGTGAAGAAGTAAAAACTGGTGAAACTGGAGAATTATGCATAAGCAGCATGGTTGTAATGGATAGATATTTAAATAATAAAGAAGAAACTAAAAAAGCATTACAACCATATAAGGATGGAAGATTATATATTCATACTGGTGATTTAGCATATATAGATAAAGATGGAGTAGTATTTTATGTTCAAAGAATGAAAAGAATTATTATTTCTTCTGGATATAATGTGTATCCTACACATATAGAAAACATATTAAGAAGCCATCCTAAAATAAAAGATGCTTGTGTAGTTGGAGTGCCGCACTCATATAAAGGAGAAATAGTAAAAGCATTTATTATACTAGAAGATGATGTTAAAGAAACATATACAGTAAAAAAAGAAATAATGGATTATATGAATAAAAAAGTAGCGCATTATATGATACCTAGAGAGTATATCTATAAAAAAGAATTTCCAAAAACAAAATATTTAAAAACAGATTATAAGAAATTACAAGATGAATTAATTAATAAAGATGCACCTAAATAAGGTGCATCTTTTATTGAATAAAATTAAAAAATTTGATAGAATGGTGAGTGAGGTTATGTTATGGATAAAACAAGTATATATAATGTTAATATATTAAAACAAGAAATGATATTAATTACTTTAAATGAAGTAATTAATTCTTTAAATAAAAAAGGTTATAATTCCGAAAATCAATTAGTTGGATATCTATTAAGTGGAGATCCAACTTATATATCTAGTTTTGAAGGAGCAAGAGATAAGATTAAATCATTGAAAAGGGAAGAAATACTTCTTGCTCTAATTAATTCATATGAAGGTAAATAATGAGATATTTAGGATTAGATTTAGGAACAAAAAGATTGGGGGTAAGTATTAGTGATAAAACCAATACAATAGTAACTCCATTATGTGTTATTAGTTATCCTTTTGAAGATTATAAAGATTGTTTAGATAAATTGCTAGTAATTATAAAAGAAAAAGAAATCGATAAAGTAGTATTAGGGCTTCCTAAAAACATGGATGGTTCTATTGGCTTTGCAGGAGAAAGAAGTCTAAAATTTAAAGAATTATTAGAAAACAATAATATAGAAGTTATATTAGAAGATGAAAGATTAACAACAAAAGAAAGTGAAAATATAATACATAGTAATAATGATAATATAAAGAATACTAAGAATAAAATAGATGCGATAGCAGCATCTATAATATTAGAAAGTTATCTTAAGAGGATAAAATGATATTAGAAAATAGTAGAAATATAAAAAAAGAATTTGATATAGTATTTGAATTAGAACAAGATAAAAAGAAATATATTATCTATAAAGATCCAAATAATGGTAATTTATTTGGAGGTATCATTAAAAATGATACAGTTAAAGCATTATCAGATAAAGAATATGATATGCTTAATACATTAGTAGAAAGGGTATATAAATAATGAAGAAAAAAGTATTAATACCAATTATTATATTATTTGTAATAGCAGTTGGCTCACTATCATTTTATTTTTATTCACTAACGCCAGTTAGTAAAGATGATACAGTAGTAAAGTTTACTGCAAATGGAACTGTTAAATCTATTATAAGTGATTTATATGATGCAAAGTTAATTAGAAACAAATTTACATCTTATATATATGTAAGATTAAATAAAGGCATAGTACCTAAAGCAGGTACTTATGAAATATCAAGAAATAAAAGTACTGAAGAAATATTTAGAATATTAAATCAAGGTGCTAAACGAAATGACATAGTATCTGTAATATTTCCTGAAGGAAAAAATATAAGAGATTATGCTAAAATAGTATCTGAAAAATTTGATATAAGTGAAGAAGAATTTATTAACACAGTTAATGATAAAGAATTTATTAAAGATTTAATGAAACACTATGATTTTTTAAAAGACGATGTTTTAAATAGTGATATTTATTATGCTTTAGAAGGCTATTTATATCCAGCTAAATATGAATTTTTCTCTGATGCATCTAGTAAAGAGATAATTACTAAATTACTTGATAAAACAAAAGATGTATTAGATAATATTGATATGTCTTCCTCAAAATATAGCATTCATGAAATACTTACAATAGCAAGTATTATCGAAAATGAAACTAAATTTCAAGAAGATAGACCATTAGTTAGTCAAGTAATTTATAAAAGACTAAGTATGAATATGGCTTTGGGTATGGATGTTACTACATATTATGCAGTAAAAAAATCATTTAAAGAAACATTAACAAGAAGTGATTTAGATAGCTTAAATGCCTATAATACAAGAAATGCATCATTTACTGGATTACCAGTTGGCCCAATTTCTAATCCAAGGAAAGAGTCAATAGTAGCAGCGTTAAATCCAGCAAACACTGATTATATATATTTTTATGCAGATGTATATGGAAAAGATGGTAAAGAATATGTTGGTAAATTACATTTTGCTAAAAATTATAGTGAATTTCAAGCATTAATTAGAAAGTATAGTTAAGGAGATATATAATGAAAGAAAAAATATTAGAAATGGAAGAATATGCCCAGGAGAAAAATGTTCCAATTATAGAAAAAAAATCAATAGCGTTTATTATGAAATATATTAAAGAACATAATGTAAAAAATATATTGGAACTAGGGTCTGCTATTGGATATTCAGCAATTTTAATGGCAAGTGCATCAGCAGATGCTTTTGTAACTACAATTGAACGTGATGAAGAAAGGTATATGGAATGTCTTAAAAATGTCAAAGCATGTAATTTAGATAAAAGAATAAATGTAGTATTTCAAGATGCTTTGGACGTTAATTTAGCAAGCGATTTACAATATGATTTAATATTTATTGATGCCGCTAAAGGTCAATATCAAAGATTTTTTGAAAAGTATAAATATTTCTTAAAACCAACCGGAGCAATTATAACTGACAATTTGAAATTCCATGGATATGTTGGAAAAAGTTCTAAAATTGAAAGTAAAAATTTAAAAAGTCTAGTTGGTAAAATAGAAAATTATATTGATTTTCTAAAAGATAACGAAGAATTTGATACAGTATTCTATGATATTGGTGATGGACTTTCTGTAAGTACATGGAAAAATGAACAAAAATAATATAATAATTACAATTAATGATCTAAAAGATATAAATAAATTAAAAGAATTAGGTATAACAAATATCGCGTATCCATTACGTGATTTTTGTGTAGGTATACCTAATACTTTTTTAGTTTCTGATATTAAAGATGGATATATTTTTATAAATAGAATTTTAGATAATGAAGGTATAGATAATTTAAAAAAAGTATTAAAAGATGCTAAGAGTATTAAAGGGATAATATTTGATGATTTAGGAGTATTACAAGTATTAAAAGATTATTCTTTTGAAAAAATACTTAATTTAACTCACTTTAATACTAATAGTAAAAGCATTAATATTTATTTAGATATGGTAGATAGTATTATACTTCCTACTGATATTACTATAGATGAAATAAAATATATTTGTAGTAATGCAAATAAAAAGATAAGTTTATTTGCGTTTGGATATGTAGCAGTAATGTATTCAAGAAGATTACTTATTGATAATTATTCTAAATATCATAATATTCCATATAAAAATCCATTAACAATAAAAAATGATAATAATGAATTTTTAGTATATGAGAATAATTATGGAACAATGTTTTATAATAATAAAATATTTAATGGATTAGAATTATTTGATTTAGACTGTAAGTATTTCTTTATTAATTCTGTATTTTTAAATATAGATGATATAAAAAACATATTGGAAGGTAAAATAGATTATTTAAATACAGATGATGGTTTTTTACATAAAGAAACTATATATAAATTAAAGGAGGGAGAATAATGAGCGAATTACTTGCTCCCGCTGGAGATTTAGAAAGATTAAAAATAGCATATTTATATGGTGCTGATGCAGTATATATTGGTGGAACTAATTATAGTCTAAGAGCAAATGCTAAGAATTTTGATTTAGATGAAATCAAAGAAGCTACAGCATTTGCGCATACTTTAAATAAAAAACTATATGTTACCGTAAATATTGTATTTCATGATAAAGATTTAGATGGTTTAGATAATTATCTAAAAGAATTAAAAAGTATTGGTGTAGATGCTGTTATTATAAGTGATATAGTAGCAGTAAGATTAGCAAAAAAATATGATTTAGATATAATATTATCTACACAAGCATCTACACTAAATTATGAAGCAGTTAACTTTTGGAAGAATGAGGGTATTAAAAGAATAGTATTAGGTAGAGAAGCATCAAGAGAAGATATAATAAGAATAAAAAAAGAAACTGGTATAGAAGTAGAAGCATTTATTCATGGTGCTATGTGCACATCCATTAGTGGTAAATGTGTGTTATCTAATTATACAACTAATAGAGATTCTAATAGGGGTGGATGTGCTCAAATATGTAGATGGACATTTAAAAATATTAATAATCCTGATTTTACATTTATGAGTAAAGATTTAAATATGGTAGATTATATAGAAGATATGATTAATATTGGTATTGATTCATTTAAAGTAGAGGGAAGAATGAGATCTATTTACTATATAGCAACAGTTATTAAGTGTTATAGAGAAATAATAGATAAAATAAATAGTAATTCATTAACTGAAACTGATAGAAAATATTATAGTATTATTTTAGATAGAGTTGCTAATAGAGATACAGCACCACAATTTTATAATAAATTTCCAGGAGTAAATGAATCATATTACTCTGATAGAATGGAAGTATCAAATCAAGATTTTTTAGGTATAGTAACTAGTTATGATGAATATACTAAAGAAGTAGTAATTGAACAAAGAAATTATATGAAAATAGGAGATGTAATCGAATTTATTGGTCCTAAAATGGAAACATTTACATATACTATTAAGAGCATGAAAAACGAAGAAAACGAAGATATTGATGTAGCTAGACATCCTAAAATGATAGTTAGATTACCACTTGATAAAAGGGTAGATGAATACTCAATGATACGTATGAAATTTATTGACAAAGATAGTATTTTATAGTATGATTTTATTCGTTATGTAAAAAGGAGGAATTTTTATGAAAAAGGAAGATTTTTTCGAACTAACTGCTGATGGTTATTTAGAGTTAGAGACTGAGTTAAATGAATTAAAGAATGTTAAAAGAATAGAAATTATAAATGCTTTAAAGGAAGCTAGAGCTAATGGAGATTTATCTGAAAATGCAGATTATGATGCTGCTAGAAATGATCAAGCTCAAACAGAAGCTAGAATTAAAGAATTAGAATATAAATTAGAACATAGTGTTATAGCAGATAATAAAAAGAATGGTTCAGCTGGCATTGGTTCAATTGTTACTATTTTAGATGATTTTGGTGATGAAGAAGAATATAGATTAGTATCTAGTGTTGAAGCAGATCCATTTAATAATAAAATATCTGTTGATTCTCCAATAGGAGTAGCTATTAATGGACATAAAACTGGTGATAAAGTTTTAGTTCAAAGTCCTAATGGTGGATATAATATTACTATAAGAAAAGTAGCCTAAATATTTAGGCTTTTTTATTGTAATAATTATTAAATTATATTATAATAAGTACTTGAAAGAGGGATAAAATTGAAAAATGTACATGAAATAGAAATAAAATTAGAAGGTATAGAATGGAGTAAATGTTTAGATAATTCATTTAAAAAAGCAGTAAAAGAAGTTAAGATAGATGGATTTAGAAAAGGTAGTGCTCCTAAAGACGTTTATTTAAAGAAATATGGATATGAAAGCCTATATCCAGATGCTGTAAATGAAGCAATAAATATTGCATATAAAAAAATATTAGAAGAAAATAAACTTGCTCCAGTAGTAGAACCAGAAGTTAATGTAACTGGTATATCTGATGGTTCAGTAATATTTAAATTTAAAGTTATTACTAAGCCAGAAATAAAGTTAAAATCATATAAGAATTTAGGAGTAAAAAAAGAGACAGCTAAAGTAACTAAAGAAGAAGTAGAACACGAAATCGAACATTTAAGAAATGATCTAGCAGAAGTTGTTGTAAAAGAAAACGGTGAAGTTGCTAATGGAGATACTGTTGTAATTGATTTTGATGGAGTAGTAGATGGTAAACCACTTGAAGGTGGTAAAGGAGAAAACTATCCATTAGAAATTGGATCTCATACATTTATACCAGGATTTGAAGAAGGAATAATTGGTCATAAAACCAACGATAAATTTGATTTAAATTTAGTCTTCCCAGATAATTATGTTGAAGATTTAAAAAACAAGAAAGTAACATTTACTGTTACTATTCATGAAATTAAAACAAGAGTATTACCAGAAATAAATGAAGATTTTTATAAAGATCTAGGATTAGAAGTTACTACAAAAGAAGACTTTGAGACAGAAGTTAAGAAAACAATTAAAGAAAGAAAAGAAGTAGAATTAGAAGATAAATATACTGATGAATTACTAGCAGCATGTGCAGAAAAACTAGAAGTAGAATTAAATCCAGAAATTATTTCTGAAGAAGTACATCATATGATTGATACTTATGCAAGACAACTTGCACAACAAGGAATAGATATTGAACAATATTATAAGATTACTGGTACATCTCATGAAGATTTACATAAACAAATGGAACCAGAAGCAATAAAAAGAATTAAATATCGTTATGTAATTGAAGAAGTAGCAGACAAAGAAAAAGTTGATTTTACAGATAAAGAAGTAGAAGCTAAAGCAAAAGAAATGGCTGAAAACTATGGTATTACATTAGAGGATTTAATTAATGCTTATGGATCACTAGAAGTAGTAAAATATGATATGAAAATGCATAGAGCATTAGAATTATTAAAAGAAAATAATAAATAGTCGGAAATATCCGACTTTTTTATTTACAAAATTATTATTCTTCATTATAATAAATCTTAATGTTTTGGAGGTGCAAAAATGGACTATACATTATTAATTATGCTCTTAAAAGATTTAGTCATTTTGCCCTTTCAAGAAATAAAGCTTGAATTAAAAGATGAAATAAGTAAGAAGATAATAAAATTATCTTCTAAAAAATATGATAATAAAGTATTAATTGTATCTCCAATTAACAATGAAGAAGATGCATCTATTGATGATTTACCTAAAATAGGAGTAGTAGCGTATATTAAACATAAAATAGATTTATCAAATGGTAATGTAAGAGTTACATTAAGAGGAGAAAAAAGAGTTAAAGTAATTGAATATACTTCTTTTAGCGATGATATATTATCATCTAAAGTAACTGATATAATACTTCCTAGATTAGATAGTGAAAAAGAAGAAGTATTGAAAAGAAATTTAAAAGAAATATTAAACAAATATATAGATAGTCATCCAAGTATATCTAATAGTATTCTTAAAACTATTAATGATAATGATGATTTAAATTTCTTAACTGATGCAATTACTACTTTTTTACCACTTAAAATAAATCAAAAATTATATTATATGCAAGAAATAAATGCATCTAAAAGAGGAGTATCATTAATAAATGATATTAAAAAAGAAATAAAATATATTGAACTTGAAGATGAACTTGATAGTAAAGTTCAATATAATTTAACTAAAGAACAAGAAGAGTATTATTTAAAAGAAAAATTAAGAGAAATAGAAGATGCTCTTCACATTAATGAAGATAATGAAATAGATAATTATATAGGTGAATTAAATAAATTAAAAATAGATAAAAGAAGCTATAATAATATATTAAAAGAGATAAATAGATTAAAGAAATCAAATATTAATTCACCAGAAAGTGTAGTAGTAAGAAATTATTTAGATTGGATATTTTCATTACCTTGGAATAATCAAAGTAAAGAAAATTTAAATAGTAAAAAAGTAATTAGTCATTTAAACAAAAGTCATTTTGGTTTAAATGACATAAAAGAAAGAATAGAAGACTATATTAATTTAAAAAACATTAATAAAGATGTTAGTAGTCCTATTATATGTTTAGTTGGTCCTCCAGGTGTTGGTAAAACTACCATAGCATTTGAAATAGCAAATGCTTTAAATAGAGAATTTTATAAAATAAGTGTTGGTGGATTAAATGATTCAAGTGAACTTGTTGGTAATAGACGTACATATTTAGGTAGTATGCCAGGTAAAATAATTCAAGGATTAAGAAAATGTAATACCAATAATCCAGTATTCTTAATTGATGAAATAGATAAAATGGTTAATGATTATAAAGGTAATCCAGCAAGTAGTTTATTAGATGTACTTGATAATACTCAAAACAAAATGTTTGTAGATAACTATATTGAAGAACCATTTGATTTATCTAATATATTATTTATATTAACTGCTAATAATAAATATGATATACCATATACTTTATATGATAGATTAGAAATAATTGAGTTATCTAGTTATACTATATTTGAAAAAATAGATATCGCCAAAAAGTATTTGATTCCTAAAATTCAAAAAGAGTTAAATTTAAATAAAAAAATAATTATAAAAGATGATGTTTTAGAATATTTAATAAAGAATTATACTGATGAAGCAGGAGTAAGAAATTTAACTAGATTATTAAAGTTAGTTATTACAAAAGTAATAACTAACACTAAAAATAAAGCATCTATTAGTATTACTAATAAAGATATTATTAAATATTTAAAAGAAAAAAATATAGATAATAATAATATTATTAAGAGTGCTGGAGTAGTAAATGCACTTGCATATACTAATAACGGAGGATTAGTATTACAAGTAGAAGCATCTATCTATAATGGTAAGGAAGATGTAATAATAACTGGATCTTTAGGAGATATTTTAAAAGAAAGTGTAGAAGTAGCATTATCTTATATAAAAGAGAAAGAATATGTTAATAATGATTATTTTAATAATAAAACAATACATATTCATATGCTAGATGCTTCTACTAAAAAAGATGGCCCATCTTGTGGTGTTTCAATAGTAACAGCTATATTGTCTAAATTATTAGATAAGAAGATAGATAGTGATATTTCATTTACTGGTGAAATATCACTAAAAGGTAATATATTAAAAGTTGGTGGCATTAAAGAAAAAGTAATAGCAGCATATAATAATAATATTACTAAAATATATATACCTAAATCTAATGAATTAGATTTAAAAGAAATACCAGATAAAATATTAAAGAATATAGATATTATAAAAGTATCTAATTATGATCAAATATATAAGGATTTATTTACAAAATAAATTCTTTTTTATATACTAATATTAGTGATAATATGGAAGAGAATAAAAGAAAATATTTTTCAATGTTAGGATTAATAACAATATCATTTTTCATAATAGGAGCATCATATGCTTATTTTACCGTGTCAACCACAAATAATTTTGGTACACATACAATAAGTGGTACTATGGATAATGTTGGAAGTGTTGCTTT
>JAEEGL010777394.1_pt1 | contig 15406 bp, 14 predicted proteins | sample 9134231 | NCBI WGS metagenome assembly JAEEGL01 (sample SAMN16246548, study PRJNA631951) | gut metagenome | biome: gut microbiome; feature: rumen; material: fiber-attached | host: Bos | place: Iran: Karaj | collected 2018-10 | reverse complement strand
CCCGGGATCATAACAAGGATCTTATCTCCTTTTCCGAAGGAAAGATAATGCATCTTTCCGCTATTCAGAATAACATCCGCTTCCATCGCATTATAAAACATCAGTTTTACCTCCTATCATCAAAATGACCGTATCAGCAAGACATGAAAACATCTTTTCGGGTTCATATTTACCGTTAAGATCCTCATGATCAAAACAACCTGACAGTACACAGCCCGTCTGTATCCCGTTATATGACACGATGATGAACTGCATTATCTCATCGATCGTTTTAACGGATTTAAACTTTTTCTTTTTAACAACACCTGAAAGAAAATCCGTCAAAACTGAAATAAAATAGACCATCGGACTTTGCTCATCGCTGCCAAGTTTTCCTGCTATATTTGCAGCACGTTCGGGATCGCTCATAGCAAGAACATCACTGTATATCGAAAGTTTCAGAATGTCCGGACCCAAATTGCGAATATGTGAAGCAAGCAGACCGAACACTTCATGAACAACGCTCTCCCAGGCCTTTGTTCCGGCATCCTTGAAAACCTCATCAAGTCTGTCATCAAATCTGCTTTCGGAATTGATCCTTATGACCAGATCATGAAGTATCTCATCCAGATCACTGTAATATCTGTAGATCGCTCCATGCGAAAAGCCTGTTTCCTTTATCACATCCTTCATTTCAACCGATGTAACGGGTTTTTTGACACATACCCGGTACGCGGCATCTATGATCTCCTCTTTCTTTTTCCTTAAATACTCATCACTTACTTTAGGCATACTGTTCCTTTCCGAAATATAAAAATGACTTCGTGTCATTAAATGACTCGATGTCATTTTATCATCAAGCAGCAATACTGTCAACAGACATGATCGAAAAACAAAAAATCAAAAAAAGAACAATGAAATATTCAGAATTTATGCCAATATGTTGTATAATGAATCTATATTGTGATAACAAGGAGGAATCTACATGAAAAAACTGTCAGTAAAAACCATTGTTGCTATTGGTATCGGTGCAGCCCTCTTCTTTGTACTCGGAAGATTTGTTGCTATACCCAGTCCTGTACCTAATACCAATATTTCGATCCAGTACGGACTCCTGGCATTCATCGCAGCCGTATTCGGTCCGATTGCAGGTGCTCTTGCCGGTCTTATCGGACACTTCTTCATCGACTTCAGTTTCGGCTGGGGCGTATGGTGGAGCTGGGTTATCGCTTCCGCCGTATTCGGTTGCATCATGGGATTCCTTTCAAGGAAGCTCAAAATAGATGAAGGCGAGTTCGATGTAAAGGGTATCATCACATTTAACATCGGCCAGGCGATCGCTCATGCCATTTCATGGATCGTTGTTGCACCGATCCTTGATATCCTCATGTTCCAGGAGCCTGCTAACAAGGTATTCCTGCAGGGTGTTACAGGTGCGATCATCAATATCATAACCACAGCCATCGTAGGTACTCTTGTATGTATAGCATACGCCAAGGCTATCCCCAAGAAGGGCAGCTTAAAGGAAGAACAGTGATTCATTATCCCGGAATATGAACGAAGCTATTTTAGATTTTAAAGAACTTGGATTTCAGTATAGAGCGCAGGCAAACCCTACGCTCTATAATATTGACCTGAAGGTCACAAAACGCGAAAAGATCCTTATTGCCGGTCCTTCCGGATGCGGAAAATCAACCGTTGCAAATCTGATAAACGGTCTGATCCCTTTTTCATACAAGGGTGAGATAACAGGATCTCTTCTGATCAACGGTAAAGAATCAAGGGATATGTCAATGTTTGACATTTCTCATATTGTCGGCACAGTGCTTCAGGACTCAGATGCCCAGTTTGTCGGAATGACTGTCGCTGAGGATCTTGCCTTTGTACTTGAAAATGACTGTATCCCGCAGGATTCCATGAAGGACAGGGTAAAAGAAGTTGCTGATATCCTTGATCTTGGTACGGTTCTTAGACATGCCCCGTCCGAACTTTCCGGAGGACAGAAACAGCGTGTTTCCGTAGGCGGTGTCATGGCAAGCGATGTTGACCTCTTTCTCTTTGACGAGCCGCTTGCAAATCTAGATCCCAAAACAGGCAAACAAGCTATTGAACTTATAGATGAGCTGCAGAAAAAAACCGGTGCTGCAGTCATCATAATAGAGCATCGTCTTGAAGATGTACTCCACAGGTATGTTGACAGGATCATCCTTATGAATGAAGGGCACATCATCTCGGATACTCATCCGGATGAACTGCTCTCTTCCGGGGATCTTAAAGAATGCGGTATCAGAGAGCCACTGTACCTTACTGCATTAAAATATGCGGGAGTAAACGTTAACAGGACTATCCGTCCATCCTCACTTCATCATCTGAACCTCTCCGATGAGGATAAGGAAAAGATAAGAAGATTCCATATCTCCAACCGGAAAGAACAGGTTCCGATCGTACGTGAAGAACTTCTGACAGTCAAAGACCTCTCATTCACATATGAAAAGGCCGAAAAAAGAACCTTAAATGACATTTCCGTCAGTATTGGAAAAGGCGAGATGGTTGCAATTGTCGGCACGAACGGCGCCGGCAAATCGACTTTCTCAAAGGTTGTCTGCGGAATGGAAAAGGAAGACTGCGGAACGATCCTTTTTAACGGACAGGATTTTACTTCCCTGTCCATCAAAGAACGCGCTGAACATGTCGGATATGTAATGCAGAATCCCAATCAGATGATCTCAAAGGTCATGATCTTTGATGAAGTCGCTATGGGATTGAGGCTAAGAGGCGTGCCCGAAGAAGAAGTTACGAAGCGGGTTCATAAGGCTCTGGAGATATGCGGACTTTATAAAATGCGTAACTGGCCGATATCGGCATTAAGTTACGGTCAGAAAAAGAGAGTTACCATCTGCTCTATTCTGGTCCTCGAACCTGAAATGATGATCCTTGATGAACCGACTGCCGGGCAGGATTACAGGAATTATACAAGGATCATGGAGTTCTTAAAGAGTCTTAATGACAGAGGTATCACTATAGTCATGATCACTCATGATATGCACCTGATGCTTGAATATGCTGACAGGAGCATAGTGTTCTCCGAAGGCCGTATAATCGCGGATAAAAGCTGTGCCGAAGTCCTTACCGATACGGATATCGTTGACAGGGCAAGTTTAAAGGAAACCAGCCTTTATCACCTCGCCAACCTTTGCGGGATTGATGACGGAACAGGTTTCGTGCAGAACTTCATCGATTACGAGAGGGAATACGTAAGAACGCATGAATAATCTTTTTAACTATATCGAAAAGAAATCACCGATACACGGTCTCACAGGCGCCACTAAGCTGGTATGCCTGCTTTTATGGAGCCTTGCCGCAATGACGACATATGACACGCGACTTCTTGCTGTCCTTGCCATCCTCGGGATCGCTCTTTTCCCTGTCGGAAGGATCGGAATCAAAGACGTAGCGTTTATGCTCTGGTTTACTCTCATTTTCCTTGTTCTTAACACCGTGCTTGTGTATGTTTTTTCTCCACAGCACGGAACGGAAGTTTACGGTACGTGTACATACCTTTTCGGTCTTACAGGACGATACGCGCCGACTGCCGAGCAGCTGTTTTTCCAGCTTAACTATATACTTAAATACTTTGCGACAATACCTTTTGTACTTCTGTTTGTATGTACGACAAATCCAAGTGAGTTCGCGGCATCTCTTAATAAGCTCGGTGTCAGCTATTCGGTATCATATTCCGTTGCACTGGCTCTTCGATATATTCCCGACATCCAGAAGCAGTATCACGAGATCAGTCAGTCGTCCCAGGCAAGAGGTGTGGAACTCAGTAAAAAAGCATCTCTTATCAACCGGTTAAAATCTGCATCCGCAATCCTGGTTCCGCTTATCTTAAGCAGTATGGACAGGATCGAAGTCATTTCAAATGCCATGGAGCTTCGCTGTTTCGGCAAGAACAAAAAAAGGACCTGGTATATGGCTCAGAAATTCAAGGCCCTCGATTATCTGAGCATGATCTTCTGCGCTCTTCTTTTAGTCGCATCTTTGACTCTCACACATATAAACGGAGGCAGATTCTTTAACCCTTTCAGGTGAATCCGCCCCCGATTTGATTTCCGATCAGATAAGACTCCTATTTTGTAAATATCATATCTCTCAATGTCGGATGGATGGTATCATATGCCATTCCGCAGTTTCTGACATGCTGTGTATATACAAAGCTCATTTTTGATACGGTATCCATCTGAATGCAGCTTCCTGCAGCACCGTCCCATCCGAACACTCCTGCCGGAGCCGTTGATCCTATAAGTTCAGGATGCATCAGAACCTGCATGCCGCAGCCGTAGCCATATCCTTTTCTTCCCATGGTTGTTGCAATATCATTCAAAGATGCTTCGCATAAGAGATTCTGCTTTATCTTTTCAACCGTCTCCGGGTTAAGTATCCTTACACCGTCTGCTGATATGCCGCCACATGCAAGTGTGTCGGCAAGTTTTGCATAATCTTCGGTGCAGCTGACAAGTCCTGCTCCGCCGCTTTCGTAGTTTTCGGAAAGCTGGTAGTTACAAGTCTGTTCCATTGGAACTATTCCTGTCTCATCCTGTATATACTGCTGTGCGAGTCTTTCAAGACCATCATTTTGGGGCTTTGCAAAAAAGGTATCATGCATTCCGAGAGGCTCCCAGATATTTCCCTTTAAATACTCACCGAAGCTCTTTCCGGTGATCACCTCTATTATTGCAGCGGCAACATCATGACTTAAGCTGTATAAAAAATGTGATCCCGGCTCAAAAACAAGCGGTGACTCGGTAAAAGCATCTACTATCTCGCGTGTAGTCGAATTCTGACCTTTTTCGTTTAAAACACGTTTGATACCCGGACGCTCAAGATCATAATCAAGTCCTGACTGCATTGAAACAAGCTGCCATATCTTCAGGGGATCATTGAGTTTTCTTGTCACCTCTCCTTCTTTGACCGACAGATCCGCATAAGCAGGAAGGTATTTTCCCACCTCATCATCAAGGGAAAGCTTTCCCTGTTCAACAAGCTGCATTATCGCAGTCATTGTCTGCACCTTGGTCATCGAAAACATCAGATACCTCTGATCAGCCCTGACCGCATTCTTTTTATCGATATCGACAGTTCCGTTCATATGACGGTATATCTGCTTATGATCCTTATATACGATACAGTCCACGGACGGTATTCCAAGATCCAGCAGGGAGTCAAGATATTCTGTAAGCTTTTCTTCGTTAAGTTTGCTCATTTATGATCCTTTCGATATTGGCATTGATCTCTTCCATAGCCGAATTCTGTGAGGCAATATTTTCATTAATCCTTTGTTAAGAATCGATTGTCTTACGCCAAAAACTACTTATACTAGAAAAATTTTACTATACAAATGCTCAATAACACAATAAAAAACATCAATTTTTTTCATTATCCGTTCCTTTAAAACCGGACAAAAAAACGAGTTCAGGATATCTCCCAAACCCGTTTGTCCATCTTATGTTACCGTTTCATTTTATCATATTGTCATGCCGGACGAGCAAGGTAAAATCCCTGGAACAGATCCACTCCCAGTCCCAGAAGATAATCAAACTCCTCTTTTTCTTCCACGCCTTCCGCAACAACAAGCATATCCTTTGAATGAAGCTCAAATACAATACGCTTTACGTTGTTCTGCTTTTCAGGATCATGATCTATACCGGATATCAGTTCCCTGTCGAGTTTAACTATATCAGGCTGCATGACATCGATCCTTTCCATGTTATTAACACCGCTTCCGAAATCGTCCGCTGCCAGAAGATTATCCATGGACCTGACAGATCTGCACTTTTCCTGCCATATCTCATATGAAAAATACGGATATTCAAGATTCTCTATGATCATATTCCCACGGATACTGTCACCATAGTATTCCCAGAAAGCATCTGCTTCGTCCTGCCTCAGACAGTCATTCGGAAATGAATTGACCGATACCCTTTCGGTATAACCCCTTAGAGTATATGCCTGCATTGCCCCGAACAGAGTTGCCACCTCAAGAATATGCAGTTTATCGGTCTCCATATACTCATTAATGAGATCCATGACATTCTTATCAGTCGGGCGCATAAGAGCTTCCCACGCAAAGACTGTCTTGCCATCCGGCCTGAAAATTGGCTGGAACACATAGTTTATCGATAACTCTCCAAGAGCATCCAGTATTTCTTTGTCCAGGGGTAAATGATCGTAATATATCATCTAAATCATCCTATCAGCCAGTCGTACATTTCTGTGTATTTATCTGCGGAGCGGTTCCAGCTGAAATCAGCGGCCATGTCGCGGTCTATTATCTTGTTCCACTCACGCTTCTTGTCATAATAGATCCTCTCGGCATATCTGATGGTCCTTAACATCTCGTGGGCGTTGTAGTTAAGGAAACTGAAGCCTGTACCCTTTGATTCAAATTCATTATATGCCTCAACGGTATCCTTCAATCCACCAGTCTCACGAACGATCGGAACCGTACCATAGCGAAGTGCCATGAGCTGCGAAAGTCCGCAGGGTTCAAAGAGTGAAGGCATAAGGAACGCGTCCGATGCGGCGTAGATCTTATGCGACAGTTCCTCTGAATAATAGATGTTGGCGGAAACCTTATTGTTATATTTCCAGTCGAAATGGCGGAACATATTCTCATAACGCTCTTCGCCCGTTCCGAGAACAACTATCTGTACTTCATCCTGACAGAGCTCATCCATGATGTAGGCGATTAGATCAAAGCCCTTCTGATCCGTAAGCCTTGAAACAATTCCGATCATCATCTTCTTTTCATCAACATCAAGTCCGAGTTCCTGCTGAAGAGCTTTCTTGTTCTTGAACTTCTCCTTGCGGAAGTTGATGGCATTATAAGAGAACTCTATATGCTTATCCTTTTCAGGATCAAAGTCTTCATAATCGATACCGTTGACAATACCGCGAAGGTCATGCTCTCTGGCACGAAGAAGACCGTCAAGGTGCTCACCGTAGAATTCAGTCTTAATCTCTTCGGCATAGGTCTCCGAAACCGTGGTTATCGCATCGGCATAAACAATACCGCCCTTAAGGAGGTTGGCATCCTTAAATGCTTCGAGTTTATCGGAAGTAAAGAAGTAATCGGGAAGTCCCGTGATATCTTTGACATCCTTAACAGACCATTTACCCTGAAATTTAAGGTTATGGATTGTCATAACAGATTTGATCCCGCGGAAGAATTCATTACCCTGGAAACGCTCCTTAAGGTATACGGGAATAAGTCCGGTCTGCCAATCATGACAATGGATTATGTCAGGTCTGAAATCTATAAGTGGAAGGATTGAAAGTGCAGCCTTTGAAAAGAATGCGAATTTCTCAATTTCATAAAGAGCATCATCCGAATAAGGACCGTATCCGCCAAAGAACATCTCGTTATCGATAAAGTAGTATTTAACGCCGTCAACTTCAGCCTTTAATACTCCTACATACTCATTCTTCCAATGGAAATCCATGTAGAAATGAGTGACATACTCCATCTTTTCTTTCATCTCGGCTTTGATGCACATATACTTGGGAAGTACAACTCTTACATCAAAGTATTCCCTGTTGATGCATTTGGGAAGTGAACCGACAACGTCGGCAAGGCCACCCGTCTTAATAAAAGGAACGCCTTCGGAAGCAACAAAAAGTATGTTCTTCATCAATACTAATCCTCCAGATACTTACTTAGTTTAATATACTCCATAATAGCCTTTTTTACAACTCAGACCCCATGTCTATACTGAGGGATCCGTCATCGTATCTGACCTTTGCAAGCGCTCCGTTTATGATAGGCATTGACGGAGGAAGGTGTCCGATATCGGCATCTAAAATGACAGGAACCTGATGAGCTATGCAGGTAAAAGGCATTACCGCATCAACTTTGTTAAGGTTCATTATTGATGAGCCGTTCAGCGGTCTTCCAAAGATAAATCCTTTGGCATTTCGAAACCATCCCGCCTGCTCAAGCTGCCATACGGCGCGTCTTATCGAAAATACATTAAGATCACAGGCTTCAAGATACCATATGATCCCATCGTCTATATATCTGTTTATGAATCGGTTTACATAATCATATCTGGTACCCACAAGATTTACCAGGCAATCCAGGCATCCTCCGAGCAGTCTGCCCTCAAATTCAGATTTATTGGTTAACATAACTTTGGCATGAACATTCCTTGTCCTGCTCGAAACCTTGTTGGGATGGTAACATTTGATATCGACCGACTCCGTGCAGTTAAGTTCTGCATATGGGTTGTCCTCTCCCTTTAAGGATTCCGTCTCATAGAAATCATAGTTATGCGCAACCAAATTGGTTCCCATCAGCATATCAAGAGAATCATCAAGATACTGATGCCATTTCTTCATGCCGAATGCTCCACCGTTCGGCCCGTATATTGAAGCCACATCACATATAGTTGTAAGAAGGAATGTAAAATTGGTATTATCGGAAAATCCCATATACCACTTGGGTGTTGCTTTCTTGATAACGTCGAAATCCATGAAAGACAGTATCTCACACATCAGTTCTCCGCCTGATGTGGATATCAGTGCCTTACTGGGAGAATCCACATAATACTCCATCAGTTCTCTGGCACATTCCTCGGGAATATTGCTTATCCCGACGCCCTTTTCTACATATGCATTAAATCCGATCTCTGTCCTGAATCCCTTTTTCTTCCAGTTCTTTAAAGAATTTTCAAAGCATAGCTTCCGGAAGTTGTCTGTCGCGGGAGAAAAAGACGGTGAAACAAATGACAGCGTGTCTCCTTTATCTATAAACGAAGGATATCTCATTTATCGTTCTTACCTTTCTTCATCTCTCTGGCATTGTTTAATGCTGCCTCGGTTATGATCTCTCCACCCAGCATTCTTGCCAGTTCATTAACCGAACCTTCCTCATCAAGTTTTCTGATCCCCGTAATGGTACGTCCTTCATTGACCGATTTTTCGATAAGAAAATGCGTGTCGGCCATTGAGGCGATCTGAGGAAGATGCGTGATGCATATCAGTTGATGATCCCGGGATAGCTCATTCATCTTTGTAGCTACCTTGAATGCTGTCCTGCCGCTGATCCCGGCATCAATCTCATCAAAGATCAGAGTTGATACATCATTATCATCGGCAAAAACACTCTTTATCGCCAGCATTATCCTTGAAAGTTCACCGCCTGATGCAACACTCTGCATGGGTTTTAATTCTTCACCGACATTAAGGCTGACCAGAAATTCTATGTCATCATATCCGGTATCCGTGATCGATGAAGGATCCGGCTTTACTTCGATCCGAAGACCGACATTCTGGAAGTTGAGCCCTTCCATCGCTTCTTTTAATTCATCCGTGAGCCTCAGAGCGCTTTCGGATCTTAATGCAGATATCTTTTTACACTTGTCGATCATGGATCTGTTAAGAGCGTCCTTTTCAGCCTCAAGGTCGGCAAGATATTTATCGTAATTGTTCAGCTTGTCAAGTCTGTCTTCCTTTTCCGAGAGCGTTTCGATGATCTTTTCTATGCTGTCACCGAAGCGTGATTTCAGGGAATTGATCAGATCGAGTCTCTGCGCTGTCCTGTCAAACTCCTCTTCATCAAATGTAAGATCGTCTTCGTATGATGAAAGTGAACGGTTAAATCCGCTTATTATCTCTTCTGCTTCCGATAGCTCCTTATAAAGCGAAGATATCCTGTCATCAAAACCTGCTACACTGTTAAGCTTCGAAACGGCGCTGCCGATCAGATTCCCGACAGACCCCTGTTCATCATAGCCTGTGATCCGGTGCGTTTCGGATATGGCTTCCATGATCTTCTGTGCGTTGGTCATAAAGCGGAAGCGGTCCTCGAGTTCCTCATCTTCTCCGGGCTTAAGATCGGCGTTTCTTATCTGTTCAGTCTCATATTCAAGGAGTTCCTTTTCCCTGTCCGTGATACTGCTGTCAGTTTTTTCATTTTCGAGCTTTCTTGCTAGATCGTTGTATTTTGCCCGTTCCTCCTTAAGTTCCTGCTGTATCCCGACAACACTTTCTCCGGCATACCTGTCGAGCATTCTTTCGTATGTGGAACTCTTTAACAGACTCTGATTTTCATTCTGACCGTATATATCGATCAGTATGGAAGCAAGATTTCTGAGAAAAGATGCCGGAACGGTCTCCCCGTTAACCCTGCATACGCTTTTTCCGTTCCCGATCTTTCTGGATATCACAAGAGTACCGTCCTCGATATCAAGATCAAGCGCCTTCACCTTCTCGGTTTCGTTTTCATTAAGTGAAAAAACAAGTTCGATTAGCGCGTAGTCAGCCCCGCTCCTTATGATATCGGCACCGGACTTGGCACCCAAAGCGAGATTCACGGATCCCAGAACTACAGATTTACCGGCTCCTGTTTCACCGGTCAGTATATTGAACGCATCACCGAAAAAGATCTCCTCTTCATCGATCAGCGCCAGATTTTTCACATGGAGGCTTTCTAACATTACTATTCCTCTATGACGGATTTGATCTCCTTATAGACCTTTACCGCATCTTCATTGGTCTTAAGCGCCATCATTATGGTATCATCGCCTGCGATCGAACCGACTATCTGTTTGAATTTCATGGAATCGATAGCTGCAGCTACAGCCATTGCCATACCGGAAACCGTCTTGACGACCAGAAGATTCTGTGCCGGCTCCATTGATACATATCCGTCTCTTAATACCCTCAGATATTTGTCTGACAGATAATGCTCGGACTCGACAAGAAGTGCATATTTGAAACCGCCTCCGTTTTTGGATATCTTGGTCAGCTTAAGTTCCCTGATATCTCTTGATACCGTTGCCTGGGTAACCTGAAATCCGGCTTCATTGAGACGTGAGCACAGTTCTTCCTGTGTGTCGATCTCATATTCTTCAATAAGTTCCCTGATCTTTAGCAGTCGCTGTTTTTTCATCTGATCAATCCTTAAGTTTATTGTGAAGAGTATCAATAAAACTCTCTTCCGTGAGCCTTATAAGGGAAGTGGTGTGTTCTGATCTTCGGATGCAGACGGAATCGCCTGTACGAAGAGTCATCCTGTGCGAAGCGTCAAATGCCACTTCAACTTCCTGTCTTTTATCAAATCTTGATTCGTCTATATGTACGGTTATCTCATCGTCAGGTGAAAAGACCATGCTCCTGCCATGCATTGAATGAGCACATATCGGAGTCACTATTATCATACTGGCCTGAGGGCTTACTATAGGGCCTCCAGCAGAAAGTGAATATCCTGTCGAGCCAGTGGGTGTGGCGATTATGATGCCGTCCCCGCTGTATTTATGAAGAAGTTTGCCGTTTATGAACAGTGAAACATATACTATCTGCATAGCCCTGTTTCCCGTGATCACTATCTCATTTAAAGCACGCTGGGAATCGATGATGTTCCCGTCGCGATCGCACCAGCCTGACAGCATCATCCTCTTTTCAACATCAAACCTGCCCTCGATCACCCTGTCTATTGCTTCAAAGCGATCATCAAGACTGGCTGCGGAAAGGTAACCCATGGTACCCATGTTTATCCCAAGCAGTGGCACGGTGGAATCAAAAAGATCATTGGCGGCATGAAGGAGCGTTCCGTCTCCTCCCAGGACTATGATACAGTCCGTATCCTTGGGCAGACGCTTAATATCCGTATACCTGCCCTTGACAGAGCCTTCGGGAGTATCGTCTATAACAGCATGAGCCCCTTTTTTGCTGATGTAATCACAAAGTTCATTTGTGATCCTGCTGGTTCCGTCTTTATCTTTATTGGTTATTACGAAGAAATTCTTCATGCGTTTTCTCCACAAGATCTGATATCGAATCCCTTATATCCGCACTCCTGTCTTCTTTGGGATCATGGCTCAGATAAAGAAGATATTCAATATTTCCTTCAGGTCCCTTGATAGGTGAATGATCAAGCCCGAGTATCCCGAATCCGGATGCAATGGCATATCCCAGCACCATTTCTATAACTTTTATATGGATATTCCTGTCTTTAACAACACCCTTTTTGCCAACCTCATCACGTCCTGCTTCAAACTGCGGCTTGATAAGACATACCATCTGCCCGTTATCCGTAAGCAGCTCACGGGCCGGAGGCAGTATCTTTTCAAGGGAGATGAACGAAACATCGCAGCTTGCAAAATCGACACTGCATCCGATATCTTCAGGTTTTACATAACGGAAATTGGTCTTTTCCATGCAGATGACACGGTCGTCATTTCTGAGTTTCCAGTCAAGCTGTCCGTGTCCGACATCAATGGCAAAAACCTGCTTCGCTCCGTTCTGAAGCATGCAGTCGGTAAATCCCCCGGTTGAAGCTCCTATATCAACACAGATTTTATCATTAAGATCTATGGGAAATACCTCAAGGGCTCTTTGTAGCTTAAGGCCGCCGCGGCTTACATATGGAATGGCATTTCCCCTTACTTCAACGGTTATATCCTCCGGTGGAAAAAAAGCTCCGGCCTTATCTTCCTTCTGTCCGTTAACATAGACAAGTCCGGCCATGATAAGTGCTTTGGCCTTTTCTCTTGAAGGAGCAAGATTTTTATTTACAAGAATAACATCCAGACGTTCTTTCATACGCTAAAACGGTCTGGCATCGAGTATGGTCCCGCATATACCTTCGGCATCGATCCCGAGTTCCTGTTTAAGTGTAGCTACACTTCCGTGTTCTATATAATCATCGGGAAGACCGATATTTATCAGTTTGCAGTTCTCTCCGAGTGTATCCATGTAAGTGCGGACGCTCTGACCGAAGCCTCCTGTCAGAACATTCTCTTCCATCGTAACAAGGACACGGTGATTGCTTGCAGCCCAGCTGATGGCAAACTCATCGATCGGCTTTACAAACCGCGCATTTACGATTGAACATTTCAGGCCGCGTTCCCTAAGCAGATCCCTGACCTTAACTGCCGTCTCTACCATTGAGCCAACCGCAAGAAGGCATATGTCTCCTTCGGCATAAAGCAGTTCGGCCTTGCCGTATTCCATGGGGGCTCTGAATTCCTCAAGTCCTGCATATGCCTCACCTCTCGGATACCTTATTGCAAAGGGCATATCAGTCTGAAGTGCAAATTTCATCATATCCGAAAGCTCCCATTTGTTCTTGGGTGCCATGATGTTCATATTCGGTATTGAATTAAGGTATGAAAGATCAAATATCCCCTGATGAGTCTCACCATCCGCGCCTACTATTCCTGCCCTGTCGACAGCAAAGATCACAGGCAGATTCTGTAGGCATACATCATGAAGTATCTGGTCGTAAGCTCTTTGAAGGAATGAGGAGTAAATCGCAACGATCGGTCTGTATCCGCCTTTGGCAAGACCGGCCGCAAAGGTTACTGCGTGCTCCTCTGCTATGCCAACATCAAAGAAACGTTCGGGATACATGTTCCTGAATCTCTTTAATCCGGTTCCGTCAGGCATTGCCGCTGTTATTGCACATACTCTCTTGTCCCTGGCACCGAGTTTTGTCATTACGGTGCTGAAGATATCGGTATAAGCAGCCTTTGAGGGCTTGGAAGGTATGCCTGTCTCGATATCAAAAGGCGACGTTCCGTGGAATCTTGCGGGATGACGGAGTGCGGGCTCATATCCTCTGCCCTTTTGTGTCATTACATGTACGATAACGGCCTTTTTACGCTTTTTGGCTTCTTTAAATGCCTTTACCATGGCATTGATATCATGTCCGTCTATCGGTCCGAGATATGTAAGCCCCATGTCCTCAAAGAACATTCCGGGTACTACAAGCTGCTTGATGGAGCTTTTGGCACGGCGTACAGAATCAACGACCTTGTCACCCGAGGGCAGGTCTTTGATCTTGTAATAGATACCGTCCTTGATATCCATATATGCATCGGAAGTACGGATTGCATTCAGATATTTGTTAACACCTCCCACATTCTCGGATATGGACATGTTGTTGTCATTTAAAACTATGATGAAATTCGTTTCGAGCTTTGAGGCATTGTTTAATGCCTCATAGGCCATGCCTCCGGTAAGTGATCCGTCACCGATCACGGAAACTATGGTCTCATCGGTTCCACGAAGATCTCTGGCTGCTACCATTCCCAGTCCGGCAGATATGGAAGTCGAACTGTGTCCGGTGTTAAACGAATCGCACTCGCTTTCATTGCTCTTCGGAAATCCTGCCATACCTCCATATGACCTTAAATGATCGAATCCTTCCTTTCTTCCGGTAAGGATCTTGTGAGTATAGGACTGGTGTCCTACGTCCCATACGATCTTGTCCTTTGGAAGATCAAGAAACAGATGCAGAGCCATCGTCAGCTCAACTGCACCGAGATTTGCCCCGAGATGTCCGCCTGTCTTTGAGATCTTTTCAATAAGAAACTGTCTTATCTCCTCGGCAAGGGCCTTGTATTCCCTGGGATCGATCTTCTTTATGTCATTGACGTTCTGAATCTCATTCAAAATCATAAAAATGCCTTTTGGTTAACTTCTTCTGTTTATCAGGGTCTCAACCAGCGTCATGAGAAAACTTGCATCCGCTCTGTTTTCATCCGCCATATCCCTTATCATTGAAATGGCTTCTTCTGAAAGCCTCTTAACATCCTCTTCGGACTGTGAAAGACCATGTAAAGTCACATATGTCTTTTTGCTGTTGCGCTCATCCGAATGAACCGGCTTCCCCATTTCCTCTTCATTTCCGGTAATATCAAGGATATCGTCCTGTATCTGAAAAGCCAGTCCTATGTTTCCTGCAGCTTTTTCCATGTCAAGAACATCCTTGTCTGAAGCACCTGCAAGGACCGCACCGATCATCATGGAAGCCTCCATAAGTGCAGCCGTCTTGTGCTTATGTATGAACAAAAGGAGTTCCTTTGTGACATTGTCGTCATCTTCCGCAAGGATATCTGCGGTCTGACCGCCTATCATGCCATAAACTCCCGCCTTGGCAGAAAGGATCTTCAATGCGGAGGATATCCTTCTGTAATCCTCAATATCATCTGCCATGTCAAAAGCCTTTGATGCCGTCTCAAATGCGTAGTTCAAAAGGCCGTCTCCTGCAAGTATAGCTATTGCTTCATCATACTTCTTCCAGGTGGTCGGTTTGCCACGTCTGGTCTCATCATTATCCATGGCCGGAAGATCATCATGGACAAGGGAATAATTATGTATCATCTCAATTGCAGCCATAAAGGGCTCGATTATATTGTCTCTGCCTCCGAAGATCTTGTAGCATTCCTTCATCAGCAAAGGCCTTAACCTCTTGCCGCCTGCGGTTGCGGAATAATTCATCGCATCGAGCACCTTTGACTGGTAGCCGTCTATGTCGGGAAGGTAATCATTTAATATACTCTCGGCATCTTTTCTCTTAAGTTCCAAAGATTCATTAAAGTCCATACTATTCTCCTTCCTGTTCAAGCATCATGATCTGCTT
>JAEEGL010163567.1_pt1 | contig 15406 bp, 6 predicted proteins | sample 9134231 | NCBI WGS metagenome assembly JAEEGL01 (sample SAMN16246548, study PRJNA631951) | gut metagenome | biome: gut microbiome; feature: rumen; material: fiber-attached | host: Bos | place: Iran: Karaj | collected 2018-10 | reverse complement strand
TAATTCATTTAAATTCCTTTTTCCCTCAAAATTACCTTCAATTTCTTCTTTATTTTCATTAAATAATTTTTTTATTTGTTTTATATTTAATATCTTTTTCAATTTATTATTATTATCCTCAATTAATCTCTGTTCATTCTCTTTTAATATATTATTTTCCTTTTTTTCAATGATTTTATTATTTTTATTGTTTTCATTAATATTATTTTCAACATCTTGATTTTGATTAATTTCTTTTTCATATGAATTTTTTACTCTTTTAATAGATATTTTCGAAATTTCATTTTTTTCTTCATAACTTTCCTCATTTTCAACTTCTTCATAATTCTGATAATCTTTATTATTAGTTAAATCATTATTAATAATAATTTCTTCTTTTACAATAATTTTTTCAAAAACTTGATTATTATTTTTATTATCTTTAATTTTTTGAACATCAAATTGTTTTTTACTTTCATTTTCTTTTTTATTACTAAAACTTTCATGAGATTTGGATAAATTTTCATTTTCATATACTAAATCTTCAACAACCCAAGAATCATTTTCATTAGTTTTTATTTTTTTAAATTTTTTTTTAATTGATTGCGAATCATTATTTTCATTACTTTTTTCTATTATTTCAACTTCTATTGTTTGTGTTCCTTCTGTTTTAGTTTCCATATTATTTATTTTTATTCCATTTATTTTATAATTATTTTTTTTATTTTTATGATAATAAAGATTTGATTTTTTTTTATGGGTTTTTGTTCTCAAATTATTTTGATTTAAATAATTAAAATCTTCATTAACAATGATAGGATTTTTATCAAAAATTAATACATTTTCTTTTAATCTTTTCAAATGACTTTTAACTTTTAATAATTTTGGAATATTTATATTTAAATTATTATTTCCTAAAATTTGCATATTGTTTTCTTCAATTTCAATTTCTTCTCCACTTAATTCATCATCAAAATTAATAGTTTCAATTTTTTCTTTTTTAGATTTATAAAAACTTTTTTTATTGATATTTTTTTGATAAATAATTTCTTGGCTTTTAGCTTTTGTTTTTTTTAATTCTTTAAAATCTGAAATTGGTAAAATTCTTGTTTCAAATTCACAAGAATTACTTATTTTAGAATTTTCATTTTCATTTTCCATATTATTATTATTAATTGAATTATAACTTTCTTCATTATTATAATTATTTTTTAAATTTTGTTCATCTCTTGAATTATTCATTGAATTTTCATTATTATTATTATTAAAATTATTATTATCGTTTTTTTCTTCATTTGTTTTTTTTTCTTCATCATTTCCTTCAGAATCTTTATTTTCTTCAAAATTATTATTTTGATTATTTATAATAGTAAATTCAAAATCTTCATTTTCATTTTCATCATAAATATTTTCTTCTTTTTCATCTTCAATATCATTTCTATTATTTTTTATATTTCTTAAATTTCCTTTTTTAGGAATAATTAAAGAATTACTTGATTCTTCAGAAACACTCATATCTCTTAATTTACCTAAATTTCTAGAACTATTAATATTTTTATTCGAAAAAAGAGAATCTTCTTGTGATTCTTCATTGATTTTTTTTTGTAATTTTGTAAATTGAATTTTATTTATAAAATTAAAATTATTTTTTTGACTACTATGACTGTAAGTTAATCTTGAAGAAGAAGAAAGAATATTTTCTATAGTTCTTGTTGAAGATAATTTAAAGTCATCAATTAAACTATCTTCTTCTTCTGTTTTTAAATTATTATCTTCAAAAGATAAATTAGAATCAGAATTTATTATTGATAAACTATTATTTGATTTTTTGTTATTTGAAGAATTATTTTCATTAAAACTTAAAGATTTAATTTTTTTATAACTTTCATTTTCATTTTTTAAATTATTTTTAGTATTTCTTGATGAAGGATTTGTACTTGGAATTGATTCATTTTCATTATCTTTATTTAAATAATTTTGAGTTTCTGAATTTATTGTTGAAAAATTTATTTCTTTTACAATAATATTATTATTATAAATATTATTATTTGATTCATTAGTTTCTTCATCATTTAAACTCATATTACTTTTTAAACTGTTTATTTTTGAAATTTTTTTACTTTCATTATTTATTGTTTTTTTAGAACCTGAATTTATTGATGAATTTAATGGAGATGTATTATATGTTTGAATATTTTCAAATTCATTTCTCTCTTTAAATTTTTTTTTATCGTCTTCTATCCATTTTAAATTTAAACTTATCATTTTTAAATTATTAATTGAATTTTGATTATTTTCAGAATAGTTACTTTTAGTATTATTAATTGGAATAATGCAAAATTTATTTTTAGGCGAATTCATATTTATATTTTAAAACAAAATTTAATTTTTAAAATAATTTAAATAAAAAATAAATTTATAATAGCGGAAATATATTTATTAAAGTTATTTAATCAATAAAAAATTAATGAAAGTCATTTCAAAAAAAAACATATTTAATGGATTATTCCAATGAAGAAATAAACCAAAATGAATTAAATCATTATTTTCAAAAATATTTTATATTAAAAAATAAATATCTAATAAGTAGTATAAATGAAAATTATCTTGAAAATAAATATAGAGCATTATCAGAAGAAATAAAATGTCCAATTTGTAATGAAATACCATTAAATCCAATTTCTTGTGAAAAATGTGGTAAAGTTATGTGTAAATTATGTTCTGATAATTTAAATAAATGTCCTTTTAGATGTTATCCTTTTAATAAAAAACAAATTAATAAAGCTTTACAAAATATTTTAAATAGTTTTATGTTTAAATGTATATTTTATAATAAAGGATGTGTTGAAAAAATTAAATATGAAAATTTTTTATTTCATATTAATAATTGTGAATATCAATTATATAAATGTATTATTCCTGAAATTCATTTTGAAGGAATGAAAAGTGAATGTTTTGATTATATAATTGATAATTTTATAAAAAAAAATGTGTGTCCTTTTTGTCAAAGGGAAATCAATTTTATTGAATTTAATGAACATTTAAATAAATGTGAAGACTCAATGGAAAATTGTATTGAATGTAATAAAAAAATTAAAAATAAAGATATGAAAAAACACTTAAATGAAGAATGTGAAAAAAAAATTGTACAATGTCCTAAATGTGAAATATATTTAAAGAGAAAAGAATTAGAAAATGAACATAGTGAAAAAAATTGCTTAGAATATCAATTGATTGATTTAAAAATCAAATTGAATGAAATTGGAAATGAAAATACAAAATTAAAAGATGAAAATAAAACTTTAAAAAAAGGAATTGAGCATAAAAATGAAAAAAACAATGAAAATGATAATTAGATATAATAAATAAATAAAAAAAACATTTTTAAAAATCTTTATTTTTTTCTAAATAATTAATATTATTAATAGAATAATATATTAAAATATAAAATTGAAAATCATATTATTTCTAAGTAAAAACTCAGAATTATTATTATAAATCTATATTATTTAATATAATTTTAATATCATAAGTTTAAATATTCAAAAGAATTCAAATCTTTAAAAATGGTGAATAAAGTGTTAAGTTAGTTTTTGATGGCTAAAATAATTATTTTCTTCAAGAAAATTTTCATTATCTATTACGAAAAAAAAAAATTCTTTTTGAGATAATAGTATTTTTTATAAAAATTATACACACCCAGAAAATAAAGAAAAAGTATTTTTATTTGATATATACAAATATTCTTTTGAATGTTTTTTTAGAATTTGAAATTATATTATCATTTGGTAAAATTGATATTAAAAATTTTAAAGATAATTATAAATGAATGTAACGATAAAAGTTATTTTGAAATTTAATATCTAATTCATAAAAATTTTTCTTAAAACCAGCTTTAACAAGAAATAAAATTTGATTAAAAGAAATATTATTTTCAAAATAAAAATAATTTCAAATATTATAAATTAAAAAATAGTTTAATCTACATAAAAAAAATAAAAATGTTAAAATTTTATATTATAACAATATATTTGCAATAAAATCATTGCAGTTTAAATAATATTAAAAATTTGACAAATTTTATTGAATGTTTTTTGTTGAATTAAATTGTCTTTTTATTTTTTGCTTTTATTATTATTGAAAGATCATTAGGATTTTTAAAGTAATTTTTTCCAAATATTAAAATAAATGACTTTGATAATATAATATTCACAAAAGTATAATAAATTATTAAAATAATTAAAATTAAATAATTAATATGAATCAAAGATGTTTAATTCTTTATATATTTCTTTTATTAAACTTTTGTTTAGGAGAAACAGATGATCAATATTTAAATACATTGAATAAGAGTAAATATGATATAAATAAATATATTTTAAGGAAATTACAAGGAGAAGAAAAAGAAATGAATGAAAATGAAAATGATAATCAAAAAAAAGAAGAAAGTGTAGAAAAAGAAGAAAATGTAATAGCAAAAGAAGAAGAAAAAGAAGAAGAAGTAGAAAAAGAAAAACAAGAAAATAAGAAAGATAATAAAAATGATAAAAAAGAAGAAAATAAAGAAGAAGAAAAAGAAGAAGAAGTAGAAAAAGGAAATGAAGAAGATAAAAAAGATAATAAAAATGATAAAAAAGAAAAAGAAAATAAAGAAGAAGAAAAAGAAGAAGAAGTAGAAAAAGAAAATCAAGAAGATAAAAAAGATAATAAAAATGATAAAAAAGAAAAAGAAAATAAAGAAGAAGAAAAAGAAGAAGAAGTAGAAAAAGAAAATCAAGAAGATAAAAAAGATAATAAAAATGATAAAAAAGAAGAAAATAAAGAAGATAAAAAAAACAATGAAAATGATAAAAAAGAAGAAAATAAAGAGGATAAAAAAGATAATAAAAACGATAAAAAAAAAAAAGAAAATAAAGAAGATAAAAAAGATAATAAAAACGATAAAAAAAAAGAAAAAAATAAAGAAGATAAAAAAGATAATAAAAACGATATAGATGATAATAATGAAGATGATGACGATTTTACTACTATATTTTATGAAGATGAAGATGAAGATGACGAAGAAGATGAAGATGAAGACGAAGAAGAAGAGGAGGATGAAGAAGATGATGATGATATTTCCTTTAGTGATGATTTCAATAATTTTGGAGGGCATTATTATGATGATGATAATGATGATAATGATAATAATATCAACAATGATGATGATAATGATGATAATGATAATAATAACAACAATGATGATGATGATGATGATAATGATAATAATAATGATGATGATGATGATGATAATGATAATAATAATAATAATGATGATAATGAAGAACAAACAAATATGAATATAATTAAAAAAATGAATGGTGAAGGTGTTTTCATAGAAGAAGATTATAATAATGAAGATAAAATTGCAAGAAATTGGATTTATATTTTATCTTTTATTATTATTTTTGGAATTGGATTTTTAGCTTATAAATTTATTAAAGCTATTAAAAATAACAATAAAAAAACAAATGGTTATACTCAAGTTTCTTCTTATTATACAGAAAATCAAAGAATTAATAATAGTATTGATGATGATGATATTGTTTTAAATTTACCTCATTAATAATTATGAATTAAATTTTAAATTTTTAAATACATATTTTTTATTAAATTTGAAATAAAAAACAACAAAATACGTTTATAAATTTTAAAAAATATGGAACTAGAAAAAGCGAACGAAGAAATATTAAAATTAAAAGAAATTAATATAAAGCAATCATCACAAATCATGTCATTGCAAGAACAAATGGAAGAAATTTTAAGAAAAAATATGAATTATATAAAAGAAATATCGGATAATGCAAATAAAATTTATGAAATGGAAAAAACAATAAATATTTTACAAAAACAAAAAAAAACCTATGATGAATTTAAAGAATTGTTCCCAAATAAAAATCCAGAAGATATTTTAAAAGAAATTAAAATTCAATCCGAAGGTCATCATCAATTATTTTCTGATTACGAAGATATAAGATTAGAATTAAAAAGAGTGAAATTAGAAAAAGAAAATTATGAAAAATTATATAAACAATCATTATCAGGAAATAATAATTTAAATGAGAATTATGATGAAAGAACAAAAAATGATTTAAAAAAATATAAAAATAAAGTTTATGAATTAGAAGATGACATAGAACAATTTAAAGATTATAAAAAAGAAAATGAACATTTACATAATATGTTATATCAAATATATAATTTATTATTTGATACATTTAGATTAGATAAAAATATTAAAATTGATAAAAAATATAATTTTATCAAAGAAGAAGATTTCAAACCAAATATTTTTTGTAATCCAGAAATTGGAAATTATGTTAAATTAATGATTAAATCAATGAAAGAATCAACAACTGGACAAGAATTAAGAGAAACAATTGCATTTGCAAATATGTTAGTTCGAAGTTATTTACCTGATAAATTAAATTTAAGATATAAACCTGTTGAAATTTTAAATGAAATTAAAAAATTAGTTGATGATAACTGTGAAAAATTAAAAAAAATTGAAGGAAATTATAAATTATCTTTGGAGAAAGTTCGAAATTTAGAAAAAGAAATTAATATTATGAAAGGTAAAGTTAAACAAGAAGAAATTAAATTTGAAAAATATCAAAAAATGGTTGATAAAATGGTTACTAAAGATAATAAGTCAAATAATATAAAAAATAATAATATTAATAATGATAATAATCAAAATAAAACAAAAAATAAATTTAATGTGAGTGTTGAATGTGGAAGAAAAAAGATTGTTCCTAGAGAAAGATATTTTATTAATGCTTCACAAAAAATTAATAATGAAGAAGAAAAAAAAAAAAATAAAAAGAATTTTAAATATAAATTAGTTAAAGGAAAAGATGATGATGATATTAATGAAGGTTTAGTTTTTAAAGACCAAAAAATTTATATGTATACTCCTAAATATGATGAAGAATAAATTTAGAAGTTAGTAATAAATAATAATAATAAATAAATATAAATATTAATTAAATTAAAGTATTTATTTATAATAGAGTATATTTAATTATTTTCAATAATTAATTATTTATTTTATTATTATTTAATTTTAAATTTTTTATTAAAAATTTTTTTTATTTTCTAAAATAGCCAAAATTAATTATTTCCTTGATCAACATATCCAAAAAATAAAAAAGCAACATTGAAAATATAATTCACGATAAATCAATATTTTAAACAAAATTCCAATTTTTGATATTCATATCTTTTATTCTTTCAATGATAATAATCAATAATTTTAATTATATATAACATTGAAATTTTCATATTTAAATAAAAATGACTGACCAACTATATAATATAGTAAATGATATAGAATGTCAATCTCCAGATGATTCATTTATTTTTTCAGATGAAAATTTTAAATTCATTAAAGACCAATTAGAAGAAAAAGAAGATGTTATTTTTTATAAAGAAGAATGTTTAAAAGAGACAAATGACACAGAAAATGAAAATGTAGAAGATTTGGTTGTTAAAAATGAGGACAAAAATATTATTGAAATGATTGAATATATTGAAAAAAAAAATGATATTCCAGAAGAAAAAAAAACAAAAAGAGGAAGAAAGAAAAATATTGAAAAAAATACTTTTGAATGTCATAAAGGCAAAAAACCTATTGAACATAATAAATTTAAACCTGATAATATTAGAATTAAAATTAAAACTCATTATCATAATTTTATCATATCATTTTTTAATGATTTAATTAAAGCAAGATTTAAAATTCAAAGATATAAATTTAGAAAAGTTTGTTATTCAATTACTAAAGAAGTTACTATTAAAAAAAATCAAAATTTAATGAAAATGACATTAGGAGAATTTTTATCACAAAATATTTCTCAAAAATATAAATGTGAAATTAATCAAAATGAAAAAACTTTTAATATCATTAAGAATATTTTGAAAAATGAATCAGATAAAAAGTTATTTGATCTTAATTATTGTGATTTTTATATGAATTATTATTTGATTCATGATAAAGAGGAAATTGTAAATAATTATGGAATTCAAGATCGAACTGAATTCTTTAATGATTTGATTGATAAAATTGACAATACAAATTACCAGAAATCTATTATGAATATCGCTCATTATCATTTTATTCAATATTTTTTTAAAGATTACGAAAACAAAAGTTGTTTGGAAAATAAAGAAATCTTTTTGGGGAAAAAAACCCTTTCATTTGGAAATATGAGTTTTAATGAAAATAATTCTATTAGTGATGTAAATATAAATGAGAATTCTTCAGTTTATTCGTTAGATTTTCAAAATTTAGGTTTTTTAAAATAAAAAGCTAATTCTCAAATTGAAATCTTATAATCTTATAATCTTATAATTATTCTAAAAAAATTATTAGTTAATATCTTTAAGGGTTTATTATTATAAATCAAATATTAAAACCTTATTACCTATTGTCCTTTTTAAAAATCTAAATTTACATATCTTTTCTTTTCTTTTCTTTAAATTTAAGAATATCTTTTTTTTATATTATAAATTCAATTATTTAAAAATTTTTTGTTCTTTCTTGAATGAAAAATTTTTTTTCCTTTTTCATTTTTCTTTTGGTTTTGTTTTCTGTTTTTCTTTTAGTTTAATGTTATTTCAATTAGAACAAAAAAAAGCAAAAAAAGATAAATTTTTGAATGATAAAAATTAAGATTTAATGATAGTTCAATTATTGTTAAAAAATATATTTTTTTAATTATTTTTTTATATTTTTTTTTTATTTTTTATTTTTATAAAAAAATAGCCTGTATATATTATAATGAAAGTAACAATGTTTTCAAAATAAAAATAAATAATTAAATAAAACAAAATTTTTAATATTATGGAATCTTTTGAACAAAAAAGTTATGTAAATTCAAATCCAAAAACTGATGATTTTCAAAACAATAATCAAGATTCAAATTCAAATAATGAAGAAATTAGATGGTCTATTGAAGAAGAATATTTTTTTTTTGAAGTTCATTTTCTAATAGGAAATAAATGGACATTTTTAAGCAGATTTTTTCCAAATAAATCTTCAAAACAAATAAAAAATCATTTTTATTCTTCAATTGTTAAAACTTTAAGAAAAATTTTAAAAAAAAAAATAGATATAGAAATTAAAGATATGATTGTAACTTATTATTCTTTAATTTACTTAAAACAGCTTTTTAGTAATCCTCAATATTTATATATGATTAAAAATAATATAAATGATGGAAGTTTAGGAAAAAAAAATGTAACATTAAAAAAATTAATTATTACAAATAATATTGATTTAAATTTAATTCAAAATTATTTAGATAAATACGAAATTTCTATTAAAAATAATATTTCAAAACAATTAAAATTAAATATTGATTTATCTTCAATTAAGGTTGATGCTATTTTTAATTCATATATTAAAATGAATTTAGTTTTAAAAAGTTGTGACATTTTAAAGTACGAAAATCTTTCATTAAATGATAGAAAAGTTTTAGAAGAATTTATTGAATCCATTTTTAATAATAAAAAAGATAAAGATATATAACTTAGCAATATTAGTTTATAAATATTTTTAATTTTTATTTTGTAAATCAAAAATTATATTATCATAGTTAAAAAATAAATACACAATTTTTGATCAATCAAATTGATAAAAATGTATTTATAAGAGAAACTTAATTAATTATCAAATGAAAGGGATTAGATTTGATATTTAATTTTGTTGTCAATAATATATATAATATAAATATTCATTATTATTTTAAATTATTCCTAATTTTAACCAATAATATTTGAATTTTTATTTTTATTTTAAAGAATTGTATAAAAAAATTATGTAATAATTATTAACTTTTTTTTTAGTTTAATTAAAATAATAAATTGATTGAAAAATTTTAATTTAAATCTTCAAAGAAAAAAATTTTCATATATTTTTCATTATAAAATAAATATTCATTAAAATATAAATCAATTTTCATTGAAGGAATTTTTGAAATTTTTTCCGTATTTTCTAATTTTTTTTGTGAAATGAAATTTCCTTTCAAATCATATAATAAAAATATACCTTCAACATAAATTATAATGCAAGCAATAGGGATTAAAGATAAATAGGAATAAATAGGAATATTGTCTTTTAAATAAATTGAAGAAACTAATTTAACTTTTGGTAAAGTATAAATATTTATAAAACAATCTTTAGAACAACTAATAAACATATTTAGTTTATGATGAGAACTAATGAAATTTATTTCTTTATTATGATCATGTATTGCTTTATATAAATTAAAATTTTTATTATTTTCTATTATTATAATACTTCCCTTTTCAGTTCCACAAAATATAAGCTTAAATTTGTTTTCAATTTCAAGATAAGTAATTTTACTTTGGTCTAATATTTCTTTTTTATCTTTTAAAATTTTAGATATTATATCAATTGAATTTTCATTTTTCCCAAATTCAATTTTTGGTTTTTTCAATTGTTCAAACAATAATTCCACAAATAATTTTTTAAAATCATTATATTTTTCTTTTTTAATTATATCTTTTTTTAAAATATTATAATCAATAATTTGAATTGGACTTTGACCAAATTCATATAGATCTAAACAAGAGTTTAATTCATTATTTTTTCTTAAAATATTTTTTCTATAATTTATACTCTCCCAATAACTATAATACATAAAAATATTACCAATTTTTTGAGCTTCACTTCCTCTTAAATTAATTCCAAACATTAAGTCACACCATTTTTCAATATTTGAATAACCTTTTTCTAAAATTTCTCTATGTAAACTAATAAACTTATACTCATTATTATCACACCATTTTGGTAATAGTGTATCATTAACATTAACAATATCTTTATTTTCTCCTGTTCCTTTTCCCATTTGAATGAAAATATTATAAGTATTATTTTGAAAATTAACTGGTTTTTGTAAATTCCCAAATTCTAAATTATTAATATTAATAAACATTTCTGGTAAATAAAAAAATTGAGGTATTAATTCCCTTAAATCACCTTTTTCAGTAAAGCAGTTAGAATATGTTTTATCAATGTTAATAAATAATCTATCAGGAGCATCAAATCCTTTTCCTTGAATTTCTATTCCACATAAAGTATAAGGGAATAATTTAGTTAAAAAATGACAAACATATGCAGGATTTGAAAAATGAGAACCAAAAACATATGGAATATCTTCATAGTGAATTTTTGGATCTTTTATATATTGTTCTAAATCATAATCATAATCAGGAAATTTTTTATCACTTTTTAATTGTATACTTTTTCCTTCAAAACATATTTTATATAAATCTATATAATTTTCTTTTCTTTTTTTTCCTTTTTCATTTATTTCATTTAAACCAATTGGAATTGATAAATCTCTTTTGTAATTTGTAATTAAAGTATTTATTAAATTTTTTTTTTCTAAAATTGATTCAGTTATATCATAATATTTAATTAACCAAGGGAAAACTGGATATTGACCTAAATCATTTAATGATCTATTAGATAAAATATTTGATAACATTAAAAAATATAGAGTTGAGATTTCATTTTTTTTCCAAAGATTTATTATATCTTTATATTCTTTTATATTTTTAAATTCTTCATATTCTGTGTTTAAATATCCGATTGTTTGGTTTTTATTTTGTTTTAAACTTGTTGTTATTGGTTTAAATTGATAACAACAGTTTTCGAATGTTTTTTTCTTCTTTTCTAATTCTGATTTTTCTTGTTCTAAAATATTTATAAAATTTTCTTTTTCATAATCTTTTTTTTCTTCTTTTTTTTTTTCATTATTTTTGAATAATTTATTTGTTTCTTTTTTTTCTTTTCCAAATTTTTCTTTTTGAATTTCTGTGTTTATAGTATTTATTTCATCATCCAATTTTTTATTTATTTTTTCTAAGTCAGTTTTTTCTAAAAATATTGTAATAAAATAATTTCTTTCTTTTTCACTTGTAAATTCAAATAAATATGATTTAGTTTCTGTATAAATTTCAAGAGCATCATTTTCAAATAAATAAACTCTTTCAACTAAAAATTTAATCTCTGAATATTTAATTAAATAATATTTCTTTTTATTAGTTTTAAAACTGCTTCCACGACAAAAATTTTTTGGATATTTAATCTTTTCTTTATTAATTTCAAAATATAAACTATAAAAAATTAAATGATTAGTAAATAATTGAAGTTTCCCTTGATAATGAGATAATTTATCAACATAACAAACATTAAATCCACTAAAATAATTATCAAAAAATAATAAATTCTCTGGAACATTCAATGATAAATCAATATTATAAAAATCTTTATGATTATTTTTAAAAATTTTATCATCATAAATGTTTTTATTTGGAAGATATGATTTATAATCTAAAATAGGGACTAATAAAGGTTGGGTAAGTTCACTTGTTAAATGATTTGATATTTTATATATTAATTTACGATTATTATTATTTTCAGAATAAAATATTTCTGGTTTTGAATAAGGACCATTAAATGAGAATAATTGTTTTTTTAATTGTTTATAAGATTTTTTTAAGTTAAATAATTCAATGTATGTTTCATCTTCAAATAATTCATAATTTAATTGATATAAATCGAATTTGGTAATTTCATTTTCTGAATTAAGTGGATAATTTATTGTTGATAAATTTTGATTTAATATTTTTTGACATAATAGATCAATTTCATACTCTTTTTTATCATTTGAAAGATTACTTTCAAATTGATTTAATATATTTTTTAAATGTGGTACTATCTTTTTTTTAAAAGTACAATAATTGATAAATTTAATTATAAAAATAAATATTAAATAGAAAATATTTTTTATTTCTCCGTCATGCAATGAAATTATTTTTAAAGAAATGAATTTCAAATGAACCTTAAAAAAATTAAATAAAAAAGTTTTATTTTCTTCTTGTGTTTGACTTGGAAAAATGATATTTAAATTTTTCTCATTAAAAAAAAAATATTTACACATTTCAAAAAATTTGAAATATGATTTTGCTGTTTCAACATTATTTTGTTCTAATGTTATTTTGATGAAATAATGAATTGATAAGTTAATAATATATTCATTTTTATAATTTCCAAATTCTTTGATGTTAATGTCTAAATCATTCATATGTTTATATAATACTTTATCAGTTTTTAGAAATTGATTTATTATATAATTAACTGTAAAATCTTCTTTTAAAATTTCATTTTGTACTTTAAATTTTTGTTGGAAAAAATTATCTATAGATATTTCAAATTCTCTTAATTCTTTGGGATAATTATCTTCTTTATTAAAGAATATTTCTTTATATATTAAGTTAAATATTTGAAAAATTGTTTGACATTCATATTTAGGGAACTTTGACAAAATAATAAAATCAATAAATTTTACAATAATATTAAATCTAAATAAAACATCGCTTTGTGCAATTTCTTTATATAAATTACAGAGAAAATGAAAGAGACAATTTTGTTCTTCAATCAAAAAATTCTTTTTTAGATAAGAACACAATAATAATTCAATTAATAAAAATTCAATATTATTTAAATTATCCTTATTAATAATTTTATTTAATAATTCCTTTATTTCTTCTGAATTCCTTTTAAGTTTTAAATTATTTATACCAAAATTAAATTTATTTAAATATTGAATAATATATGTAAGGAAATTTATTTCTAATTCAATTGAAAAATAAGTAATATCATTTTGCTCTAAATTTATTATTTTTTTTGATAATTCTATTTTTTTATTTATATTGATAAAAAAAGGATTTATGATATTATTCAATAAATTATATTTTAATAACTTTTTAAATATATAATTCATTATATTTTGAGATTCTTCTAAAATTTCACTCTTATTAAACATTAAATTAATAATATTATTTACATATTCCCATTCTAAATATTCATATCTTTTATATGAATTTTCATCATCATCCAAATAAATAATGTAATTTATTATTTTATTTAAATTCTTAGGATTTTTCATTTCGTTTAGTAAATTCATAAAATATATTTTTTCTTTTAAAGATAATTGTTTAAATAAATTTTTTAACATTTCAAACATTGTATCAGATAAAATAGATTTCATTTCAACAATTTGAATGAATAAATACATTTTATTTTCTTCAAATAAATGATAAATATCTGATAATAGATTATCAAGAGTTGAAGGATAAATAAAAGTAATTTTTTCAACAATTGATATATTTAATAAAAATGACTTATTGAATAAATCATTTGTAAATTTCTTTTTTATTTGATTTATATAGCTTTTAATTATTAATATATAATTTGAGGGTTCTACTATATTTAAGAAAAAAGTGAGATATGAAAAAAAATTTGTATGAAAAAAATTTGGAGAATTTTTATCATCACTCATTAAAATTTTAATTATTTCAAACAATAAAGAAAAAATATCTTTTTCTTTAAATTTGTTTTTTATTTCATTATAATTATTATTAATGAATTCATATAAAGGTAATAGTATATTTACTCCACCAAGTAAAAAAATATTTGTTTTGTTCTTTTCCTTAATATTAAATAAAATATTTAATAAAGAAATCAAATTATAGAATTTGTCATAATTTATGTTTCCTTCTCTAATCATTGATCCAATTATTCTAAGTATATAATAAATTTTTTCTTTTTCTAAAGTAATTTGATCTGATAATAAATTTAATATATCTTTGATGATATTTGTTTTTTCACCATATTCAGAATATAAATCAAATAATATTTGATAAAAGTATTTATTTTGGGAATTCTTTGTTGAGTCTATTTCATAAAAATAAACTAATTTATCAATATTTTTTGAAAAATAATTGTATAATATATCTAAAATATCCTTTTGATGAAAGTTATTATCAATATTTCCTAAATCATCATAGAATTTAATTAATTTATTTTTCTCATCTTCATTTCTTTGATTTTCTTTTTTTTCAATAATTTGAATTATAATATTTTCATCTTTAATTTCCATAAATAATTAATATATTTAAAGAAAAATATAATAAAATTGATGGCACATGAAATTATTTGTTGTGTAATCAATTAAAAAAACTAAAATTGTTTAAACAAATATCTTTATTTAACAAATTCTATTTACTATTCTAAAATCCTAGATAACAATTTTATCAAAAGAAAATGATTATCAAAAAAGTAAATGATTTAATTTTCTTTTTCAAAAAATCAAATTTAATATAAAAGTATAAAAGAGGAACATCAATATCTTTTTTTGAAGAAATGGAAGAATTGAAAAAAATTCAAAAAAAAATTATAATTAATTTTTTAGGTAAAAGAAGATTATTTAAAAATAAATAATATTGATTTATTATGTAATTGAATATAATCCTCCAATTAATTCAAAAATGTTTAAATGAAAAGTATTCTTTA
>JAEEGL014699064.1_pt1 | contig 15407 bp, 12 predicted proteins | sample 9134231 | NCBI WGS metagenome assembly JAEEGL01 (sample SAMN16246548, study PRJNA631951) | gut metagenome | biome: gut microbiome; feature: rumen; material: fiber-attached | host: Bos | place: Iran: Karaj | collected 2018-10 | reverse complement strand
TCTTTTCCTCCAGAACCATGTTCGTCGGGTTTCCACTGCGGGAATAATAAAACCCAGGGATTTCGCGCATGATTTTCTTCTGTCCTTCTTCCACAGTATCGTAGCAGAAGGTCGAGGTCTGATAGATCGGCGTGGCAAGTGATCCCCATTCCTTATCCCGGTGCTGTCCGGCATGAATAAACTGGGTGTCCAAACCGGTGTCCGTCATTTCAAAGCTGTCCATTGGCTGTCTCCTTCCTCAAATAAAAAGTATACTTTCCTCGGATCTGAGGAAAGTATACCTGATTGTTAAATAATCATCTATCAAATTCTTTGGCTGTTTTCTCTTTTTATTTTTCGAACCTCAAAAAGTTTGGAAAATGACGCGATACTTTTTTCAAATTTCCATCGTGCGTTCTGCTGCCGCAACAATTTCCGCACCAAGTTCTTTTACTCTTTGCAGTTCCTCACGGAGTCTGTTCTGTTCCGCTCCGCTGTATACAAATCCCCGTTCCTTGTACCTGAGCAGCAACTGTTCTGCTTCCGCGTTTGGATAAGGGAGATATTTGTTCTCTTCTTTGAGAGCATAGAGCACGTCATGGCCTGTTGACTTGAAGGCGTTCCGGTACTCTTGCGGGTTCTTCCCACAGTACTTCTTCGTACTGGTGGTCATTGAATTTGCGTTGGAAAAGCCGCAGTCCAGCGCGATCTGCAGAATCGGCAGATCTGTCTCGGCAAGCAGTTCCACCGCATGTCGCAGGCGGACCCGTACCAGATAATCCCGGAAGGACATGCCGAGATTGGATTTGAAAAGAGTAGAAATATATGTGCGATTGTACTGCGCTTTTTCCGCCACCTGTTCCAAGGTGATCGGCATATCATAGTTCTGCTCGATATAATCCATCGCACCCTGCAGAACCTCATGTTGGCGTTCATGGCTTGTTCCGGAGCCGGTATTCCCAATGCCGAACTTTGCAATCAGCTCATACAGCAACACGCCAAGATATTGCTCAGCCAGCCGTGCTTCCAGCTTTCCTTCCCGAAGAGAATGACTGAAGGTCTCCGCGCAGTAATACCGGATCATGGCCACAAATGGATTGGAGCGGCTGGTTTCATCTGTCGTAAAGTTTATATGGAGAGCCTGATTTCTCAGTTCCGGGATCTTTCTCAAATAGCCCGGGTGGATCTCTGTGACCAGAAACAGTGACGAAGGGTCCTTCACGAACAGCGAATGGACACAATTTGAGTTGATCAGTGTCATATCATCCTGCTTCAACTGTTTCAGTTCTCCGTCCACATACGCCTCTACCTCTCCGCGCAGTACGAGAAGGATCTCTACTGCTCGATGCCAGCAGAGCTGATAGCTGCCGCCCCGAACCAGATACTGTTCAAGCAGCAGATCTTTGCCTTCATATAGTTTGGAATGATAGCGCTCCATTGCTTTCCTCCTAATCCTTAAAGGGTTTTAAATGCGAATCCGGCAACCCCCGGTTTGTTCTCTCAGTGGCTGCAGTTTTCCGGATATCCCATACTGTGCGTCCGGCGTGAGCAGCTCTCTACGACGATCCCAAGGAGAATCAGGATGATTCCCCCGATCATGCGAAGTGTAACGCGGTCATGCAGAATCATAACAGAGAGAATCGAGCAGAACACGCCTTCTGTTGCCAGGATGATGGTGCATCGGATCGGGCTCAGATACTGCAGGGCCTTATTCTTGATCAGGAAGCAGATCAAAGTAGGTCCTATGGTAAGATAGAGCAGGGCACCGACTGCGCTGGAGGAATAAGAACCTCCCCGCCCCTGAAAAAGCGTCATGATTCCGGTATAGATCATGGTGACCAGCAATTGAAGAAATGTAATCTGTGTAGATGAAGCACCATTCCCCAGTTTGACTACAACGATACTGTTCATCGCATAACCGAGCGCAGCTAGTAGTAGCAGTGCATCCCCGGGGGAAAAGCTCATCTTTTCTGTCCCGTTAAGGCTAAGAAGCGCAACGCCGCAGACGGTAATCATCGCAGCAAGAAAAGACCGCACCTCTAGGCGTGTCCGTAAAAAGATCGCAGTCAGGAACGGCATCATCACGATATTTGTTGAGGTCAGGAAGGAAGCTTTCGTCGTTTCGATCATGGTGATTCCATACATCTCTGTCGTGTAGATCATAGACGTCACTACACCTGCTGTCAATCCAGCGCTTAATGCTGATGGTGAAAAATGACAAAGTTCTCTGTGGAAAATGACGTACATTCCGATCACACCGAAAAGCATGCGATAAAAAACAGTTTCAAAAGGAAGCATCCCTTCATTCAGGCATATTTTGGATGCGACAAAACTACTGCCCCACAGAAATGACGCCAGAAACATCAGGGCTGTCGCCCGTTTCTCTTGTTTTTTCTCCATTTGATATCAGTCTTTCGAACTATATTTTCCCTTTTATAGTATATCTGAAAAAAACCGTTCTACACAACCGATTTATTTGGAATTTTGCGGTCTCTTTTTTTGAATATTCCTGTTTAAGCAAGAGATTACACCCTATCTGTGGCAGATACAACACAAAACGCCGGTATCCACGTCTTCCAAGGCCTGACGACATGGGTATCGGCGTTTTGGCTGCCGGGCGGCAGCTTTTTTGTTTTAGTATGACGATGGAAGATAAAGGTATTATGCCTCGTCCAGATCGCCAAGCGCTCCGTCTATAGCCGCCTTTACCATATCGGACAGCTCTCCGTACTCGCCGTGGAGGGCTTTGTACTTGCGGAACACTTTCTGGACATAGGCCTGTTTGACCACACCGTACTCGCCGGTAAGCGCGCAGAACAGTTCTTTGTTATTCATTTCCGAAATCGGTTTATCCATGGTTTTTTTCCTTTCTGTTGTCGCTGACTTCGCCAAGATTAGTCTTCTTTACTTCGATGGTTATGCCGTCTTTGGTCAGAATCCTGTCATTCCCGTCATTGACGGTTATCTCCAATATACTGCTCCAGCAGTTTTTTGAGCTCATCGGGCCGGAAGGGTTTTGCAAGGTGCGCGTTCATACCTGCATCGAGGCAGGCACGGACATCTTCATCGTAAGCATTGGCGCTCATGGCGATAATGGGCAAAGCCTTGGGATAGTCCCCGGGCAGAGCCCGAATGGCGCGTGTGGCGTCATAGCCGTTCATCTCCGGCATTTGGATATCCATGAGGACTGCGCTGTAAAGCCCGTCTTTCGCTTCCTGAACCTTGTTCACACCGATCCGTCCGTTTTCTGCAAGATCCACGGTCAGTTCGTACTGTTCCAAAATCATCCTGGCAATTTCGGCATTGATGGCGTTGTCCTCCACCAGCAGAATATGTTTCCCGCTGAGGCTTGACGTCCGTTCCTCTGCTTCTTCCGCCAGACGCTCTTCTGTCTCCGCAGATTCCAGACTCAGCTCAACGGTGAACTCTGAACCCTCGCCTAGCCGGCTTTTGACAGAGATTTTGCCTCCCATCATTTCAACCACCCTGGCTGTTATGGCAAGGCCCAAACCGGTGCCCTGCACACGGTTTACGGTGGTCTTCTCTTCACGGGTGAAGCTCTCAAAAATATGCGGCAGGTAGTCCTCACTGATGCCGATCCCGGTATCCCGGACTACGAAGCGATATTTTATCTTTCCGTCCTCATCTACCCCAAGCTCCTCCGCGATCAGATCAATACTTTTTCCTGCGGGAGTGTATTTGATCGCGTTGCTGACAATGTTGATTAAGATCTGTTCGATCCGCAGCTCATCCGCCAGAACCTTGTAATGCTGTACTTTATCATGGTTATAGGTGATGTCAAGAGACTTGTTTTTTGCCTGCAGCACCGTGATATCCTCGATGCGGTGGAAAAGCTCGTCCAGGTCACAGGGTGCCGTACTCAGCTGCATCTTGCCGCTTTCGATCTTGGAGATGTCAAGGATATCATTGATGAGGGAGAGCAGGAAATGGCTGGAGGAGGCGATTTTATCCAGCGCATCCTTCACAACCTCCGGTTCCTCCCATCGGCTTCTGGCGATGTTTGTGTAGCCCACAATGGCGTTCATGGGGGTGCGGATGTCATGGGACATATTGGCAAGGAAGTCGTTCTTGGCACTGGTCTTGGCTTCCTCCATTTTCCGTCGGTATTCTTCTTCCCGCTGCATCTGCGCATTGATGTTGTTGGTACCGATGATCAGACGCCGCCCTGCATCATCCTCCAGGAGGGTGGCTTTCATGCTGACATAGGTGGGGACTCCATCAATGACCAGACGATATTTCGTTGTGAAACTTCCGTCCCTTTTCAGAATGGTCATGATCCGCTCTTTTTTGAACACGGCCATGAACCTTCCTTTGTCTTCGGGATAGATCAGGCGTTCCATGTTTCGGCGGCTTACGTTAAAGAAGTCGCTTCCCTCTTTTTCCACGCCCAGGCGGTCAAATTCTGATGTGGAGCTGTATTCCACAAACTGATCGGTATCGGGATCGACGATATAGATGCTGAAATAGTCGCCGGCCAGCGCCTGCGCCACACGGCCGAAGGTGATCCTCTCGGCATTCGCCCGGCTGACCGAACCGTGCAGTTCTTCAATGGTGGCTTTATGTCCCTCCAGTTCCGACACGAAGCGCTCACGTTTTTCCGTGATGTCGGAAATGAACACCGTATAGACTTCGCCGAAAGCATCGGTATTCAGATGGTGGAAATAGTCGTCCACCCAGCGCACAGCGCCGTCCTTGCGAACAATCCGGTACTCCACATAGTCCATGTGCTCGTCACTGGTTTTGATGTGTTCCGCAATAAAGTCCGAGATGCGGCTGTAATCCTCCGGATGCACCATGCCTCTGAAGGTAGCGCCGGTCAGTTTCTTAAAGTCCTCGAGGCTTTCACACCCATAAATGTCGAGCACCGGCTTGTTTGCATAAAGCACTTCCTCAGGTGGCTCTGACTTGTAGATAAAGAAGCCTCCCGGCATATGCTCACCCATCTCATGGATGACGGACGCGATCTGTTTGCTGTATTCAAATATCTTTTTCTGCACTGTGTGCCACTATCCCTTCGTTAACCGATCCTTGGATCAGGGCCTGATCAGGCTCTCCAAGGTCTCAAACAGCACTTCCGGCTGAACAGGTTTACTCAGGTGGGCGTTCAGTCCCGCCTGCAGGCTGCGCTGTACATCCTCATCAAATGCATTGGCCGTCAGGGCAATGATGGGAATCACTTTGGCGTCCTCGCGGTCCAGCTCACGAATCCTTCTTGTCGCCTCCAGGCCGTCCATCTCCGGCATTCGCATATCCATCAGGATTGCGTCATAATAGCCGACCGGGTGGGAGCTGAACTTTTCTAATGCGATCCTGCCGTTTTCAGCGTGATCTGCTTCGATCTGCTGCATTTGCAGCACCATCATCATGATTTCCGCGTTCACCTGCATATCCTCTGCTAAGAGGATGCGGCGGCCATTCAGTGACACTCCGGACTTTGCCTGACTCGCGATGGCGTTTTTCTTCTGCAAAGCTGACCGGAATTCCTCCAGAACAGAGGCCGCAAACAGGGGCTTGGGCAGGAAACTGTCCACACCGGCCTGCAGCGCCTCTTCCAGAATGTCATCCCAGCGGTAAGCAGTCAGAATGATGATGGCTGATTCATTTCCGACGATGGAACGGATCTGGCGGGTGGTCTCCACGCCATCGATTTCCGGCATCTGCCAGTCCACAAGGATCAGGTTGTAGGGCTCCATACGGGCATGGTGCAGTCGCGTCATCTCAATGGCCTCTGCCCCGGAAGTCGCGATTTCGGACGCAATCCCCGCCTTTTCCAGTACCAGTCTGGCGTGCTCGCAGGCCACAGGATCATCGTCTACGACCAGCACACTCATCTCGCTGGGAAGGATTTCATGGATGCTTCCATCGGCGTCAGTCCGTGAGGAATCATCCAGCGTAACCGTGACAACAAAAGTCGATCCCCGGCCTTTCTCACTCTCGACCCGGATATCGCCGTTCATCATCTCAACGATGTTCTTTGTGATGGCAAGACCGAGTCCGGAACTGCCGTATTTGTTGGTTGAGGAGGAATCCTCCTGGGCAAAGGAGTCAAAGATATGCGGAAGGAAGTCTTTGCTCATACCGATTCCGTTATCTGCTATGGTAAAGCAGAGGGTTGACTTCCCGTCGTATTTGGCCTTCCGTTCTACCTCCATTTCGACCTTGCCACCCGCCGGTGTAAACTTGACCGCATTTCCGAGGATATTGATCAGCACCTGGCGCAGTTTCATGTTATCGCCGATATAATACTCGTCTACTTCACCTTTGATGCGGCATTGATACTCCAGACCCTTATCCTGACACTGGCTGCTGAACATGGTGTTGATGGCCTCCAGCAGTTTCCGGAACGAAAACTCTTCGTTTTTCAGCGTCATGCGTCCGGACTCGATGCGGGACATGTCCAAAATATCGTTAATAAGCTGCAAAAGGTGCTCTGCAGAAGCGCCGATCTTTTCCAGGTGATCACGGGTTTTGTCGGAAATGTCCGGGTCGCTCAGGGCAATGCTGTCCAACCCGATGATGGCGTTCATGGGGGTGCGGATCTCGTGGCTCATATTGGAGAGGAACACGCTCTTCGCCCTGCTGGCGTTCTCGGCGACAGCAAGAGCATCACTCAAAGCCTGTCTTTGTGCCATCGTCTCGCGCATCTCGGCATCCGCATCCACGAAGCAGGCTCCGACTCTGTTGATCTCCTGCCCTTCCTGTTCTCCGGGCAGACGGACGCCTGCAAAACGAACCGTCTCGTAGCTTTCCACACCGTGGCGCATCACCTTATAGGTATAGGAGATAACCGGACGGGTTTTCAGTCCTTCCCGGATCGCATCCGGCTGGACAAAGTGCAAAAATTCCTCCCGATACTGCTCTGTGACATACTGATTGGCATATGCCGTCACACCATGAAGGTAGTGGAATCGCTCACCAACCTTTAAGCCTGTGCCGTCCAGATCGGAGTGGGCACGATAGCATATGCCGTCTTCCTTATCCAGCTCCAGATAATAAACGCTCCAATAGTCGGAGGAAAGGGCTGCGATCATCTCATCCTGCTGCTCCCGCCGCTGTGTTTCCTTCAGCAGCTGGTCCTGCAGTACCAGTCTCTGCTCAAGCTCCTCCTGTTTTACGCGGCTTTCCGCCTCCGCAGTCTCTCTCTCCAGCAGAAGCTGATTGTTTTTCTTGTTCTGAGCAAAGATGAAAACGAACAGGAGAAGCATCACGGCCACAGTCAGCACAGACTGGATAATGCTTCTCTGTACCGTGCCTTTGGAGATGGCGCTGATCCTGTCGCTGATCACGCTTTCGCGAATCAGATAGGTCAGCTGTACATCGTCCGTGCCCTTGACAGGAATAAAGGAGAGGGTCTCCCGGATGCCGTCATACGTAAAGGATACGACGCTCCTCTCACCGGATTGAAACTCCTGCAGGAAGCTTTCATAGGAATACTGCTTTTCAAACTCCGCGTTCCGCATGGCTTCCAGCAGGTTGTCCTCTTCCGCCAGACCTCCGAGAACGGAGTTGGTCAGAGCCACACCATCCCGTGTATAAAGGTTGCAGAAAGTGGCTCCGTTGGTGTTGGTTGTCATGGAGACACCCGAAAGCATCTCTTCCATGTCCATGGCCATAAAGCAGACTTTGAGCGTTTTCCCCTGAAAAGGAACCTCGACCGGGACAGCTATGATGACACGTTTTTCCCCGTTCTCAAGTTGGAAGATCGAGATCTCCGGCTCGGACAGCGTTCTGTAATCGAAGCTGTATTCCGCGATGTTTGTTTCTGTCCCCGTGGCGGTATAGATCAGTCCTTCGGTATCGACAAAAGCGAACCTTTCCAGTGTATAGAGTCGCTTCATGCGGGTCTGGTAAGCCTCCAGATGCGCCTTGTCGCTGAGGTCCTCTGGGGTCAGCAGGTCGATGGCAACGCGGATCGTCTTTATCTTATCCTCAAGGTTTTTTTCGACGACCTGCTCGCGCCGACCGGCCAGTTCGTCCAGATACAGGAGACTGACAGAGCGCACGGCCTCTTCGGTATCTCTCTTTGCACTCTGCCCCATCCAGATCGTTCCGGCAACCAGAACGAGGGCCAGCACAACGCTTCCGATGAGCACAATTGTGGTGATATGTTTGTTCCCTGCTGTTTTCATGTCATTCCCTTCTCGCGGTTTTCCTTCGAAACAGTCTGTTTTTTCTGTAACCGGTGTCACGGCAAACGGCAATTGATCTCTGAGAGTCTTTTTTCAGCGCGTTGAGCTGTTTATTTCAAAACGGACCGCAGCGTGTTCATCAGTGCGTTGACATCAACAGGCTTGGCAATATGCCCCTGCATGCCGGCCTTCTCCGCCGCTTCTACATCCTCCCGAAAGGCATTGGCGGTCATGGCGAGGATCGGAATCCCGGCGCGTTCCGGATCTTCAAGTGCCCGTATCGCCCGTGTCGCCTCATAACCATCCATCACTGGCATTTGAATATCCATGAGAATTGCGTTATAATACCCTGGATCAGCATCTGCAACCATATCCACAGCGAGCTTCCCATTCTCTGCGGTCTCCACATGAATGCCGGCCTGGGTGAGGATCATATTGGCAATCTCCATGTTGATCAAATTGTCTTCCACCAGAAGCACCCGTTTTGTTGAAAAGTCGATCTCACTGTCGGTTTCCTCTGCCGCTTTACCGGAGTTCCTTTCCGCCTTCGGGATATCCTTTTCCTCCACCAGTTTGAGTTTCAGGCGGATGATGATTTCGGTGCCGCTGCCGGGAGCGGTCATGACTTCGATGGTTCCGCCCATCAGATCGACGATTCTCTTGGTGATGGACATGCCGAGTCCCGTTCCCTCAATCCCGCTGACAGTAGACGTGCGCTCACGCTCAAACGCGTCGAACATTCTGTCGGCAAATACCTTTGACATGCCGATGCCGTTATCCTGCACGCGCATTTCATAGGAGCCGTAGCCGTGCTCGCCGCTCCCCACTTCCCACAGGGAGGCGGTGATGGTTCCGCCTTCCGGCGTAAATTTGTAAGCGTTGCTGAGAACATTCAGCAGGACCCGGTTCAGATTCTTTCGGTCGCACCACACATAGCGGTGCTGTACCTGTCCGGTATGGACGGAGAAGTCCATATTCTTTTGCTTCATCTGCTCGGAAAACAGATCCCTCATTCCGTCAAATACAGCGCAGAGATCCGTTGGTACGAATTCCAGTTCCATCTTTCCGCTTTCGATGCGGCTCATCTCAAGGACGTCATTGATCAGGGCAAGGAGATGCTGACTGGAATCAAGGATCTTTCCCAGGTAGCTCTGAACGACAGTGAGGTCCGTTTCCTTCTGGGCAAGGTTGGTATACCCGATAATGGCGTTCATGGGTGTGCGGATATCGTGGGACATGTTAAACAGGAACTGGCTCTTGGCAAGGCTGCTTTCCACTGCGTGTATCTTTTCGCGTTCCACGGCTTCATGCTTCTTCCGCACCACATTCTGTACATACAGCATGACCGCGAGGCCGATAAAGATAATCAGAAGCAGGATGATGCCGCCTCCGATTAGCGACATTTTCATCTGTTCCGCCGTCTCATCCTTCATGAGCCGCTTCCCCATCCACATGAGAACAGCATAAAGAAGCAGCGCAAATAGAACCACACCTGAGGCCGACATACCGCTGTACTCTGTCAGTGTGCTGCGGGAAACCGTTCTCCAGTAAAACACAAAACCCAACAGGCACCAGAGAGACAAAAGCAGAAACGCCTCGCTTCCCATCGCTTCCATGGCAGAGAGCCTTGGAACAAGCTGCACAATGACAAACAGGACGGAAATGGCTGTCCCGATCGCGCCTGTGACCATAACGCGTCTGTTGCCTTCGGTCGTTGCGATTTTATAGGCCGCCGCAGAGGTATATCCAAAACCGACAATGGCCCCAAAGGAGGTCAGATCGACAAACCAGTTCAGCGTGTTCCGTCCAAGTAGGGACAATATGACAGACAGTACCATAATGAACAGGATACTGAACGTAGTCTCTGAGAATTTCTCGGAAAGAATACGATCTTCTGCCATCGTGGACAGGACACGGGTGGTAGCGCGATAGCCGGCGATAATTCCGCTCAGAATGGCTGCAACAGCCGTGACCGTCATCACCACAAGGCCCGCCTTTCCCATCATGGATTGTGCCGCATAGAAAGTGGGAAGGGATGCTACACCGCTCAGGCTGTTCAGACTGATGATATATTCCTGCCAAGAAGAAAACCCGTCAGGCACAGAAGCCACACCGACCAGTGCCATAGAGGCATAGGCAAAAGCCGCCGCGATGATTGAAGTCACGATAATCCTGTGGGATTTGACCATGGGGAATCGGAAATGGGCAGTGTCGAAGGACGTGATTTCAAAACCGACATAGGCCCATGGCGCCAGAATAACCAGGCTGAAAATCGCATAGCCCGGGTTTAAAGTTCCTGTACCGAAGGATCTCAGCACTCCGTTTGCCAGGGCAGAGGGAACGCAGCAAACCGCGGTAATCACGATACCCGTCAGAAGCACAACCGCCAGGATCGTAAGGATCTTTTGCAGAGCGGGCTTCGCTGCAACATAGAGTGCTCCGACTCCGACAAGTACCAGAACGGATATTACGGTTTCTTTCAAATAGATGACGTTTCCGGCGACGGTGTAGTGAAATCCCCCATGGGCAGCTCCGCTGAAAACAATACGGACAACAAAGAACAGCGCCGTGCCGTTGAGGAACACAATGGTAAGATAGGACAGACATAGAAACCAGGCACTGAGGAAAGCGTGATCGCGTCCAAAAGCCTCTTTGGTATAGGTGTATACGCCACCCGTCATGGAACTGCGTCCCATCAGGTAGGTGAAGTTTCCGGCAATAATCAGCATGATGATCATCCCAATCACCATGGCGATCACGGTCCCGGCTGGGCCTGCTACCGGCAGGAAAGTGGTTCCTGGCATGGCGAACACACCCCAGCCGACCATGCAGCCGAAGGCCATTCCCCATACATCCAGCGGGGACAGGTACCGGTCCAAAGGTTTTGTCGGAACAGTGTAATCCATTCTTGTCTCCTTTTTCACCAAAATTCGCTCCCGGACGTTTCAAAAGGTGCCCCCACTCTGTTTTACTCAGTTTCTGTTTGATCAGATCCGCCTTCAGAGAGAAACACCCCTTGAAGTATACCAGAAAACTGTATATCCTTCAACACATGAACGTCTCAAATTTCCAGATTTCTGTCTTATCCCGAGAATAAAAACCTGTTATGATCTGCTGTGACAGATGTGTGATGCCAAATGTGTTATCCTGTCGATGAAATAAAGAGAAGCAAGGAGGAGTGATCCCATGATGAACAAAAAAGATCAGGCTGTCATGCTGACAGACGAAGAGCTGGCTAAAGCCGCCGGAGGCTATGTGAAGATCAATTCGGCCGGGTGCTATGAACTGTATGATGAAAACGACGTATATCAGTGGACCTTCCGCGGCGATCAGCTGGAACAGCTTCGGAAGTACGCCGAAAAACACGGCATCAGCGCTGAATTCGTCACCGACGCTCAGCCTGCAACCGAAAAACTGTAAAGTAAGAGAACAGAAAAGGCAGCTGCCTCGCCCCAAAAGAGCCGGCAACTGCCTTTTCTTTCCGTTTTTAAAGCTGAAACAACCCGCCGATTATCTCAGGAACCCGTTGATGATCTGTTCTTCCGCCTGCTGTTCGGTGAGACCAAGGGTCATGAGCTTGATAAGCTGGTCGCCGGCGATTTTGCCGATGGCGGCCTCATGTACCAGCATGGCGTCCACATCATTGGCTTCCAGAGAGGGGATTGCCAGAATATGGCCGTTGTCCATGATGATGGAATCACACTCGGTATGGCCGCTGCAGGGGGCATTGCCGGTAATGCGGGCGTTGAAGGTCTGGCTGGAATCATCTCTGGCGACAGAGCGGGAGACCACATCGGCAGTCGCGTTTTCCCCGTTCAGATTGACCTGGTATCCGCTCACGGCATTCTGCGTTCCATGAGTCATAAGACGCTCTTTCACAACAAGACGGGCGTCCGCTTTGAGCTCGGCAATGGTCTGACGGTCCGTGGAATCCACACCCTTGATCTGCTCCATTTCCATCTCCATGGAGCTTCCCTCTTCCATATAGACTTCCGTCACCGGGTTCAGAATCCTCTGGCCTTTGCCGTCCCCGGAGCCGTAATGCTTCTCCACATACTTGACCTTGGCATTTTTCCCCACATAGAAGCGGTGAATGCCGTCATGTTCGGAGTCCTGGGAGCCGCAGTTGTCGATGCCGCAGCCGGCTACAATGACGACGTCACTGTCTTCACCCACGTAAAAGTCGTTGTAGACCGTTTCCTTGATCCCGCTCTGTGACAGCACGACGGGAATATGGACGCTTTCCTTTTTCGTGCCGGGCTTTATGCGGATATCAATGCCGCTGCCGTCTTCTTTGGACACGATGTCGATGTTGGCGGTGGTGTTCCGTCCGGCAAGCTGGCTGTTGGCGCGGAAGTTATATGCTCCCTCCGGGACGGAATGGAGATCCGCGATCTCCTCGATCAGACGTTTCTGAATGGCGTCAAGTTGAACCATGTCTTCTTCCTCCCCTCACTGCAGCTTTTCACAGACACCGCTCTGGCCGATGAGCCCCGGCATAATCTCTTCCGGAGTTCCCCGTTTCCGAATGCTGCCGTCAGAGAGGAGAAGAATCTCATCGGCGATGTTCAGGATTCGTTCCTGATGGGAGATGATGACGATGGAGCTGTCCTTGATTTCGCGGCGCATTTTCTCAAAGATCCGGATCAGATTCTGAAAGCTCCAGAGGTCGATTCCCGCTTCCGGCTCATCGAAAACCGAGAGCCTGGTATGCCTCGCCAGCAGAGTGGCGATTTCAATGCGCTTCAGTTCTCCGCCTGAGAGAGAAGAATTGATCTCGCGCTCTATGTAATCTCTTGCACACAGTCCCACCTCGGAGAGGTACTCGCAGGCTGCGGAAACAGAGAGATTCTTTCCCGCTGCCAGACGCAGCAGATCTTTGACCCGGATGCCCTTAAAGCGCACCGGCTGCTGGAAAGCGAAGCTGATCCCAAGTTTTGCGCGTTCCGTAATGTCCAGTTCTGTGATGTCCCGGCCGTCAAACAGGATGTTCCCGGCCGTGGGCTTTTCAATGCCCATGATGAGGCGGGCCAGTGTGGATTTTCCGCTGCCGTTGGGGCCGGTAATGACGACAAACTTTCCGTCGTCGATATTAAGGTTCAGATCGTGCAGAATTTCTTTTTGTTTTCCGTCCTCGTCCACTGCGAAGCTCAGATTCTTGATCTCAAGCATGATTTCCGGTTTCTTACTCCTGTCTGTTTTATTTGATCGCGTTTTGCTCGCGGATTTTCCGTTTCCAGCACTGGTGGCACATGGCGACATAGCTGTCGTTTCCACCCAGGAAAACCTGGTCGCCCTCGGTGATGATACGGCCATTTTCGTCGATACGGGCGTTGACGGTCGCCTTGCGTCCGCAGGCGCAGACCGTCTTGATCTCCGTCAGAGAATCTGCCAGTTCCATCAGCCGCTGCGCGCCGGGGAAGAAATGGGTCAAAAAGTCCGTCCGCAGCCCGAAGCACAGCACCGGCAGATCATCCTCATCCACCAGCGTGCGCAGATCGTCGATCTGGTCGGGTGTGAAAAACTGTGCTTCATCGGCGATGATGACATCGTGCCGTCCCGCCCGGCGATAGGCCTCTACAATGCTCTGCTCCGGGGTGATGATCTCGGCATGGGCTTCGAGACCAATGCGGCTTTTGATCAGGTCCGCGCCGTCCCGGGTGTCGACGCTGGGCTTGATAAGCCATACCGTCATGCCGAGCTCTTCATAGTTGAACTTCGTGATCAGGGCCTGTGCGGACTTGGAAGAGCCCATTGCGCCGTACTTGAAGTATAATTTTGCCATTCTTGCGCCTCTCCTCTCACTGTTCCAGATGTGCGCGGACCCGCTCCATGATCATGTCCAGTGCGACAAGGTTGTGCCCGCCTTCCGGAATGATGATATCGGCGCGGCGTTTCGATGGCTCCACAAACTGCTCGTGCATGGGCTTGACGGTCGTGAGATACTGGTTGACCACACTGTCTAGGCTGCGGCCGCGGTCCCGCACGTCGCGGACAATACGGCGCAGAATACGCACATCTGCATCCGCGTCGACAAAGAGCTTGATATCCATCTCGTCGCAGAGCTCCTGGCTTGCGAAGATCAGGATCCCTTCCACCAGAATGACTTTGGCCGGGCGAATCAGCTTAGTCTGCTCCAGCCGGTCATGGATTGCATAGTCGTAGAGCGGCATCTGGATCGGTTTCCCGCTTTTCAGCGTCCGCAGGTCTTTCAGGAAGAGTCCCGTATCAAAGGCATCCGGATGGTCATAGTTGATCTTTGCCCTCTCTTCAAAAGGGGTATTGTGTCTCGCTTTATAGTAGTTGTCATAGGAAATCATGCAGACGTCGCTTCCAAAGCGCTGCATAAGCCTTCTGGTGATGGTGGTCTTCCCGCTTCCCGTTCCTCCGGCAATGCCGATAACCATGACTTTTTGCATTCCGTTCCCTCCGTCTCTGCCCGTTTTTTCTCGCCTATCATACCATAGAACGTCCGCGCTTTCAATTGAATTTCAGAGATTGGCTGTGATTTCACTTGTCTGCTGAAATCGGATTGTGTATAATAGAGTTATACCAATTTCTGGATGGTCTGTATGAAAACTTACATACCCCGCCCGAGAGAATGGGCACAGGAACAGATTGAAGCATATATTCTTGAGCACAGCCTTCGCGCAGATGACAGGCTTCCCCCGGAGAGAGAGATGTGCCGGATGTGGAACCTGAATCGCTGCACCCTCCGCAGCGCTCTCGCCGGGCTGGAAGCTTCCGGCAGACTGTATGCCGTCCAGGGGAGCGGGACCCGTATCGCACCAAGGTTCCGACGTACTCTTCAGGATCTTCAGAGCTTTACTGAATATGCCGCTGAGAGCGGATTTCACGCGGAAACTAGGCTGCTGTCTTTTGCAACCATAGAATGCGACAAAACTCTTTCGCGGCGATTTCGCCGTATGCTGGGGGAAAAGCTCTACCGGATCTCCCGTCTGCGTATCCTGGAACAGCTGCCCCTTATGATTGAGACCGCGTATATCCCCGTCGCACTTGCCCCCGGTTTGGAAGAGCAGGATCTGGTGACAGAGTCTCTTTTCCGAATTCTGAAATCCATTTACGGCCTCAGCCTTGACCATGGCGTAGAAAAAACCGGTATTACGCTCGTTTCGGAAGAAGAGGCACAGTATCTGCAGCTGACCGCAGGAGACGTCGCTTTCTGGATTGAAAGCAGAACAGAAGCGCCGGACGGAACTGTCGTTGAGTACTGCCGAACTGTAGGGCGCGCTGACCGGATTGAGATGGTGAGTACGC
>JAEEGL016737660.1_pt1 | contig 15408 bp, 17 predicted proteins | sample 9134231 | NCBI WGS metagenome assembly JAEEGL01 (sample SAMN16246548, study PRJNA631951) | gut metagenome | biome: gut microbiome; feature: rumen; material: fiber-attached | host: Bos | place: Iran: Karaj | collected 2018-10 | reverse complement strand
CTTATGCTCCTCCACGGTGGTGGAGAGGTACTGGTTTTCCTCGATGATCTGCCCCAGCTCCTCCTCCAGGCTCTCTCCCGCTGCCCCTGCACAGAGTCTGTCCAGCCTGCCGGAGAGCTTTTTTACCTTCGAAGTCTGGACGCACAGGAGGATCAGAAGGACCAGGGCCAGCACGCAGGCAAATGCGGCGATGATGACGAAGATCCCGGGATCCATGCTTCCCATTCCCAGAGAATTCAAGATATTGCTGTTCACGTTATTCCCTCTTTAACTTATCCGCGATCCGGTCCAGATCGTCATGTGTGTAGAATTCGATGGAGATGGTACCGGCGCCGCCGCCCTTGCCGTTTATGGATACCTTGGTGCCCACCGCCATCTTTAACTGCTCCTCCAGATTTGCATAGAGGAGCTTTAAGGTCTCATCGTCCACCTTCTTGGGCTTCTCCGGCTTGTTCATGTTCCGGATGAGCTTTTCCACATCCCGGACGCTGAGCTTTTCGTCGAAGATCTGCTGTGCCAGCTCCGCCTGCTTCGCCGGGTCGCTGACCCCCAGAAGGGCTCTGGCGTGTCCGGTGCTGATCATGTCGTCGATGACCATCTGCTGGACTTCCGCGCTGAGCTTTAAGAGGCGCAGGGCATTGGTCACCGCCGGGCGGGACTTGGAGACCCGCTCCGCCACCTCGTCCTGCTTCAGGTGGTACTCATCCAGCAGGCGCTTGTAGGCCTGGGCTTCTTCAATGGGATTTAAGTCCTCTCTCTGGATGTTCTCGATGAGGGAGATCTCCATGATCTCCTGGTCCGAGAGCTCCCGGATGATGACGGGGACTTCCTTTAAGCCGGCCAGCTTCGCCGCTCTCCAGCGGCGCTCTCCGGCGATGATCTCGTAGTGGTCCTTCCGGTCCTGAACGATGAGGGGAACCACGATGCCGTGGAGTTTGATGGAATCCGCCAGCTCCTGCAGTGCATCCTCATTGAATGTCTTTCTGGGCTGATCCCGGTTGGGCTCCACCATGGTGATCTTTACCATGGTCTCGGCTCCCGAAACCGCAGAGCTCTTTTTGCCCCCCGCTTCCTTCTTTTCCGAATCCTTCCCGATCACATCGGGGATCAGACTGTCAAGACCTTTTCCCAATCCTCTGGCTGCCATAACCTTCTCCTTGTATGTTTTCTATACCCTTCCATCCGCATTTCGCGGAAAACGCTCCGCCGATACCTCCGGGCCGCGCTGCCTTGGCTGCTCCCTATGCGGCCTTTACACCGGCATTCCCAGGAGCTCCTTTGCCAGGTTCCGGTAGGCCTCTGCCCCGGCACATTTCGGATCGTACTGTCCGATGGGCTTTCCGAAGCTGGGAGCCTCCGAAAGACGGACATTTCTGGGGATCTTGGTCTTAAAGATCCGGTACCCCAGCCGCCCGGCACTTTCGGTGACGTTCTCCACCACCTGGGTGGAGAGGATCGTCCGGGCATCAAACATGGTAAAGAGGATCCCGCTGAGCTCCAGCTCGTCGTTCATCCTGGTCCGCACCAGATTGATGGACTCGATGAGCTGGCTCAGGCCCTCCAGCGCCAGATATTCGCACTGCACCGGCACGATGACACCGCTTGCCGCCGTCAGTGCGTTCAGGGTCAGCAGATTGATGGCGGGAGGACAGTCGATGAAGATATAATCGAAATCATCCGCCACATATTTGATCTCTTTTTTCAGGATGAACTGGGGCCGCTCTTTTTCGATGAATTCCACCTCTGCCGCCGCCAGGTTCACATTGGAAGGGATCAGGGACACATTGGGCGCCACATCCGGGATCAGGCACTCCTTGATGGTGCACTCCTCGGAGAGCAGCTCATAGACGGTGTTCTCCACCTCGTTCTTGTTCACGCCGAAGCTGCTGGTGGTATTCCCCTGGGAGTCCATATCGATGACCAGGACCTTCTTGCCCAGCTCGCCGATGAATGCGCCCAGGTTCACCGCTGTGGAGGATTTCCCCACGCCGCCCTTCTGATTTGCGATCGCGTAGATATTTTTCATAAGACCCTGCTTTCTTTTTCTTTTGCACGTCGAAATCGCGGCTCTTCCCCGGGGACATGCGTTCTTTTCCCAAAAGAGTCGCGTGTGTGCGAAACCGATTATAACATAGGTAGGGGGGCTTTTTCCATATACAGTATCTTGTGGCGCTTCAAAGGTCCCTGCACAACCTGTGGAATCAAAAATCCCCCGGCTTCCCGCCGGAGGATTCTGAGTCTTTCTTTGTCTGATCGCGCACCGTCAGACACTCTGTCCCTACAGCCGCTTTTTGATCTCTTCGATGATGATCTCCAGGGCCTTGATCCGCGCGTATTTTTTGTCATTGGACTCCAGCACGAACCAGGGGGCGAACTCCGTGCTGGTCTTTGCGATCATCTCGTTCACGGCCTTTTCGTAGAGATCCCATTTCTCCCGGTTTCTCCAGTCCTCCTCCGTGATCTTCCACTGCTTCTCCGGGGTGTTCTGGCGCAGGGTAAAGCGCTCCAGCTGGGTATCCTTGTCGATCTTGACCCAGAACTTGATGACGATGGCGCCCCAGTCCGTCAGGTCCTTTTCGAACTCGTTGATCTCGTTATAGGCCCGCTTCCAGTCGTTCTCGCTGCAAAAGCCCTCCAGCCGCTCCACCATCACGCGGCCGTACCAGGTGCGGTCGAAGATGGCGATGTGCCCGGTCTTGGGCAGCCGGTTGTAGAATCTCCAGAGGAAGTGCCGGTTCTTCTCCTCCGCGGAGGGACTTGCGATGGGGAACACCTCGTATCCCCGGGGATCCAGCGCTGCTGCCACCCGCTTGATGTTCCCGCCCTTTCCGGCGGCATCCCAGCCTTCGTAGGCGATGATCACGGGGATCTTCTTCCGGTAGATCCGGTTGTGCAGATCCGCCAGTTCCTTTTGCAGCTTCTTTAACTGCTTTCGGTATTCCGCGTCCGTCAGGGTCTTGCCCTTAAGCTTGATCTTCGCCAGCTTCGGCATCTTCACCAGGGGATAGGGATTCTCCGGCACCGCGGGTTTGTACGGGCTCCGGACAGCCTTGTCGATCTCTGCGATGATGGTGTTTGCGATGATGGCTTCCACCTGATCCCGGTCGTCGGCCTTGATCCGGTGCCAGGGACAGATCTCGGAATCCGTGCGTTTCAGATACTCCTCATAGACCTTTTTACACTTCTTGTAGTGCTCATTTTGCCAGAGGTCCTTTTTGTTTACCCGCCATCTGGTATTTTTGCTCTCCAAGAGCTTGTCGATGCGTTTTTTCTGTTCCTTCTCGCTGACCTCCAGGAAAAACTTCACCACCAGGTACCCGTTGTCCCGCAGGCTCCTCTCGTAGTGGATGATGGATTCCACCCGCCTGTCGTACTCCTTCCGGTCCAGCTCCCCGGTCAGGTAGCCATAGGTCACTTCGTCCATCATGCTCCCGTCAAAGAAGGAAAACTGTCCCTTCATGGGCATCCGGACGGCGTGCCGGTAGAGGAAGGGATACCGCTTTTCCTCCTCCGAGATCACATCCATGTTGTATACCCGGAAAAAACGGGGATCCATGAATTTGATGATGCTGCCCAGCGCCGATCCCTTTCCGGAGGCGCTCCAGCCCTCCAGGATGACGATCACCGGAAGCCCTTCGTTCTTGATGACCTGCTGCCTTCCCGCCAGCTCGTTACGGTAGATTTCTTTTTCCCGGGATCCGCTCATAGGCACCTCCTTGCTTCGGAGCAGTTTTCAGAATATATCTGTAGTATATCCCTATTGTCTGATAATTTCAACCGTCCCGTGTCAAAGATACCCCAGCGCGCGAAAGACCAGCACCACCCCGAAGAGCAGCAGGGAAAAAAGGGGAAGCCCCCGGACATAGATCTTAATGTCCTCCGGGCTCATGGTCATATGGAAAAACATGCTGATCCCCAGATAGCCCACCAGGATCTTCACCCACAGCGCCAGGTCCGGATAGCCAAGGAGCACATACCGGCATCCCAGCAGCACCGCCGTCCCCACAAACATGGGAGCCGCGGAGATCAGGATGTTCTGAAGGGCCACCAAAAAGACGCCGCCCCGGTTCCGGAAGGCCACATGTCCCAGGGAGTGCCCCTCCTTCTTAAACAGCGCCACCTCCGTCACCTTGGCACCGGTGAGAAGCGCAAAAAGGGCGTGGGCGGTCTCATGGATCATCACCCCGGGGAAAAAGAGATAGTTGATCACCGCATAGACGATCCAGGGATCCACAAAGATCCCCACCAGGGTGGCCAGGGTCAGGCCGATCATATGGATCGCAAAGCCCACCACGATGACCGCCACGGAGATGAGGATGGCCGCCACCGCGGCGTAGAGAAACATGTTCGGATAGATCCGGTCATAATACTCCGCCAGCATAAACAGACGCCTCCCGCGTCAGCTCCCGTTTTGGGCTTCGGCTTCCCGCTGCTCAGAAGCCCAGGTCCTCTCCCACCAGGATCACGTGGATCCGGTCCTTATGGCGGGAGTAGCGCGTGATGAGGAACTGACAGCAGATGGTATCCGGGGATTTGCAGTCCATGCAGGTCCCGGTTTTGGAACAGGGGGTGTTTAACCCGAAGCGCTGGGCATTGATGGGCGCCGCCACATTCCGCGCCCGCTTCATGGCGCCGTCCACATCATCGCAGACCTTGTTCATGGAGATGATAAATACCACCTTTCGGGGTCCCTGTGCAATGGCGGACACCCGGTTGGAGTTTCCGTCGATGTTCACCAGCACGCCGTCCCGGGTCATGGCATTGGCGCTGGAGAGAAACACATCCGCGTCATAGGCCTTCAGCATGGCAGAGCGCTTGTCCGCCTCCGCATCCCGGTCGATAAAGTTGTACTCCCCCTTCTTAAGCGCCTCCACCAGACCGATCTCATGCGCGCTCATGCAGCCTCCCATGGTGACGCTGCTCCCCTGGGGGATCAGCTCCAGCGCTTTCCGTAACGCCTCGGCCTTGTCCTTTGCGTAGTACCCGCTCATATTGCGGGACTCCAGTCCTTTGATCACCGTAGCCGCCAGCAGTTCATTTCGCTTCACGATATTTTCGTTCATCCTTCTCTCCTTTTTTACAGATTCCCCAGCGCTGCATCCAGCGCCTCCAGATCCGCATCCGTGGTGGACCATCCCGTGGCAAACCGGACCACGGTGTGATCTTTGTCATAGGGCTCCCAGAAACTGAAGGCCAGCTCCTTTTTCAGCTTCTCCATCTGCGCATTTTCCAGGATGAGAAACTGCTGATTCGTGGGGGAGTCCAGAGCGAACCGGCATCCATGGGATGCAAAGATCTCCTTCATCCGCTCCGCCTTCCCGATGGCGCCTTTGCCGATCCGAAAATACAGATCATCCGTAAAGAGGGCATCGAACTGCACCCCCAGAAGCCGCCCCTTGGCCAGCAGCGCTCCCCTTTTTTTCACGGAGGTGAGAAAGTGCTTCGGTCTGTTCTGCCTCGTAAAGACCACCGCCTCCCCGCAAAGGGCTCCCACCTTGGTCCCGCCGATGTAGAAGACATCACAGATCTGCGCCAGCTCCCGCAGCGTCACATCCGCTTCCCGGCTCTCCAGTCCGTAGGCCAGTCTGGCGCCGTCCAGGAAAAGCGGGATCTCAAAGCTTCTGCAGATTTCCGACAGTCTTGTCAGTTCGTTTTTTGTGTAGAGAGTTCCGTACTCCGTGGGCCAGGAAATGTAGACCATCCCGGGGAACACCATATGCTCCCGGTTTTCGTCCGCGAAAAATCCCTCCAGATAGGTCTTTAACTCTTCCGGATCGATCTTCCCCAGATGCCCGGGAAGGGTCAGGACCTTGCTGCCGTTATATTCGATGGCGCCGGCTTCATGCATGCCGATGTGCCCGGTCTCGGCGGCCACCACCCCCTCGGCGTCGGCCAGCATCGTGGAGATCACCACCGCATTGGTCTGGGTGCCCCCCACCAGAAATTCCACCTGCGCATCCGGGATCCCCACCGCCGCGCGGATCTTTTCCCTGGCCTGCTCACAGTACCGGTCGCTTCCGTATCCCGGAAGGCTTTCCAGGTTGGTCCTGGTTAATGCCGCCAGGACCTCCGGGTGGGCACCTGCGATATAGTCGCTTTCAAACGAGATCATCCTTTAAATTCCTCCCCAAAGAGCACCCGGACACAGTCCGCCTTGCCGAAATCTTTGGTCCCCATGCCGTACCCCGTCTCGGACACCGCCATCAGGGGCAGGCTTCCGAAGCGGGTGGAAAAATACCGCACCAGCGCGGCACCGGTGGGGGTGGCCATCTCCCCCCGGGTCCCGTCACTGTAGATGGGGATCCCCTTCAGGATCCGCGCCGTGGCAGGGGCAGGCACCGGCAGGATCCCGTGTGCACACCGCACCTCCCCGCAGCCCACCTGAATGGGACTGGTGACCACCAGGTCCGGAGCCAGCTTGTTCATCAGATAACAGACCGCCGTGATGTCCGCGATGGCATCCATGGTCCCCACCTCATGGAAGTGGATCTGATTCATGGGAACTCCGTGCACTTCGCTCTCCGCCCCGGCGATGATCTGGTACACCGCCAGCACGTTTTCCTCCACTTTCTTTTCCAGATGCAGATCCCAGACGATGTGCTCGATGTCATGCATCCCGTAGTGGGCATGACTGTGGGTGTGGGCATGCCCGTCGTGAGTGTGTTCGAAGGATCCGGCGTCATGATCGTGATCATGATGGTGGTCATGGTCGTGGTCATGCTCGTGATCATGGGGATGCTCGTGGTCGTGGTCATGCTCATGATCATGGTGGTGATCGTGGTCGTGGTCATGCTCATGATCATGGTGGTGATCGTGGTCGTGCTCGTGATTATGATGATGGTCGTGATCGTGCCCATGGTCATGCCCGTGACCGCCGCCGATGAGATCCTCGTCCTCTACCTGATCTCCCACATATACCGTGATGTGGCTCCCGGTGATCCCGCACTTTTGCTTCCGGCTCAGCTCATAGCGGACTCCGGGGATCCCCAGGGCATTCAGTTCCGCAAGTACCGCATCCCTGTCCGGAAAAAGATCCAGCAGCGCACTGGCCAGCATGTCCCCGGCCACGCCCATTCCGCAGTCGATAAAAAGTGTTTTTTTCATATGCTTCCCCCGTAATGATCCGGACCCGCAGGGTCCCGGACTCTTTTTTCCGGGATCCGCAGTTGTCGGATCCCTGCGTTTATGATGTCTTCAGTTTTTCTTCCAGCTCCTTCAGATAGGTCGCATACCGGAGATTGTGGGACTGGATGGCGCCCTCGGAGTGCACATAGTCCAGCAGCCCCCTGGCATCCACCCACTTATAGTCCGTGGTCTCTCCCTCCTGAAGTCTCACGCTGTCCTTGTCCTGGCTGGTCTTTGCCAGATAGGAATGATAGATGGCATGGCTGGAGTCCTTTCGCGTCACCGAGATCTCTTCCCAGGTATCCGCCACCATCCCGGTTTCCTCCTGTAGCTCCCGCTTCGCCCCCTCCAGCGGCCCCTCTCCCTTCAGGACACTTCCGCCGGCACTGGCCTCCCAGTACCCGGGGTATACATCCTTGTCCGGATGGCGCTTCGTCAGAAGATACTCTCCGTCCGCCGCCTGCAGCAGAATGTCCACCACCAGATGGTACCGTCCCTGGGTCACATCCCGGAAGTTTCCCCATTCCCGCTGCCAGACCTCCCCCGTGGGCTGTTCGTTCTCGTCATACAGATCCCAGTACTCCATCGGCGTCCTCCTTTTTTCCTGTGTCTGTGTCTTCGCCCGTGCCCGTCAGCTGCTCATAAGTCACGCCGTATTTGCGGGCGATATCCTCCGCGTAGGAACGGCCTTCCGGCGGTGCGATCTTCATCAGGAAAGACCGTCTGCCCTCTTTGGATTCCGCCACCAGGGAGGCTGCTTTTCCGCCTTTCGTGGCGGCGTTGAACTCTCCGATCTCGTAGGCCAGCTTGTGCATATGGGTGTTGTAGATGGTCCGGATCCGTTTGTCCAGGATCGCACGCACCGCATCCTTCGCGATATAGTACCCTTCCTCAAAGGAAGTGGTGGAGAAGGTCTCGTTTAACAGAAGCAGACTGTCGCCGGTGCAGGTCTCGAAGATCTCCTGGAACCGCCGGCACTCCTCCCCCAGTCTTCCCAGATCCAGGGTCTTGTCCTCATCCGCCGGGTAGTGGGTGTAAATACAGTCTGCCGGGGTGAAGGCAAAGGACTCCGCGGGAACGCTGAGTCCTCCCTGGGCCAGCACATACAAAAGTCCCACCCCCTGCGTGATGGTGGTCTTGCCGCCCCGGTTTGCGCCGGTGAGAAGATACACCGTATGCTCGTCCGAAAAGTCCAGATCGTTCTTCACGATCTCCTCCGGGGCCAGCTCCCCCGCCACCGCCAGCTTCAGGTTGTACAGGCCCCGGGCCTGCATCCGCACATCCGCCGCATCTGTCAGAAGCTCCGGAGTGCAAAAGCTCAGCCCTTTTTCCTTCAGGCCTTCGATGTATTCCGCCCAGCGGACATAGTAAACAAATTCCGGGATCAGATCCGTGATATCCCCGATGCTCAGGGAGACGTATTTGCTCAGGAGCTGTTCCAGCTTTCTCGTCAGATGGGACAGCAGATGGCTCACCTCCCGGTCAAAGTAGTGGGTCATATAGGCCCCGGAATCCTGCTCGGGGATCCGGGCGATGGTGCCTGCTGCCATGAGAGGTCCCAGAACCGGGAGCCGCATGGCGGCAAAGAATTCCCCGTACCGCCCCACCTTTCCCAGGAATTCCCCGCTGCTGGGGGAAATGTTCTGGAACCGGTAGCTGCCGTTCCACTCATTCCCTTCCGTGATCCCGTCCTTCGTTCCCATGCGACCGGCGAAATTCCCCAGGATCCCGGAGCTGACAAAGGGCTTGCTGTTTACGGAGATCAGCCCCACACTCTCCACTTCAAAGCTCTGGTTTAAATTGATCCCCAGGGTGACGCTCCGCAGACTGTGGGTATCCGCCCGCAGGGCCGCCACATCTTTTTTCAGTTCCTCAAACAGCGATGCGTCATAGACCGCATCGATGTACTGCTTCAGCTCCAGCAGACCGTCGGACCGGATCTCATAGGTTTCCAGGCACTCCCGCAGCGCCTCCACGCATTTGATATAATCATCCAGCTCGCTGAGGCGGTGGAGGAATTCCCAGAGCCCGGACTTGATCTCGTGATCCCGCTTAAAGCTTCCGTATTCGTTCAGAAACTGCACCTGTCCCAGAAGCTCCAGAATGCGCTCTCTCATCTCGGGAAACGCGCAGATATCGGAAAAGACGCCGATGCGGTAGCGGGCCGTCTCCGGATCCGCCGTCATGGTCCGCATCACGGAGAGGATCATATTCCGTTCGCTCTCCTTGACCGCCAGCTTTTCCGTCACGGTATCCAGCCCCAGATCGTGGGCCGCCGTCTCGCTCATGACCCGGTAGGAAACCTCCTCCCCTCTGGGGAACAGAATGCTGATCAGCTTCTTTCCGTTCATCTAGACTCCCCCTTTTCCCGTTTCCACCACATGCCGGAAACAGGCAAACGCGCTGGCGGAAGCCGCCCGCACCCGCTTCCGGCTCACCTTGCACACCTCTCTGTCGTAGGTATAAAGGCCGTTTAACTCCCCCTCCACATCTGACAGTTGTGTCAGGATCACGCCGCAGAGCCCGTTTTTGATGGAAGGGAGCACCATGGCCCGGTACATCTGCTCGATCTTTGCAGTCAGGGCCTCTTTGGAATGAGTCCGTCCGTAGCCGTAGTGCTTATGCTTCTTTGACGCATGCCCCGGCACCTCCCGGGAGAAGCCGCCGCACTCGCTCAAAAACAGGAATTTGTCCTCGTGCTTTGCGCGCAGCACCTTGTTCCGGTAGTAGATATGCTCGCTCTGGGCGTCGCTGAGCTTCTGGATGAACCACCCGGAGGTGCTGTCATAAAACCGGGTAGCGTCCGTTTTTTTCGCTGTCTCGTACATCCGGTCCGCGTGAAACTGTCCCCATCCCTCATTGAAGATGGTATACCCGATGATGCAGGGATGATTGTAGAGAAGACGGATGGTCTCCTGCATATGGTTCTGGAAAATGTTCCGGCGCCTGGCATCCTTTTTGTGCTCCACCGTATCCGCCTTGTGCTTGTTCACAAAGGTGGGGATCACCGTGTCCCGCATAAAGCGGTACTCCCCGGAGTTCACCATATCCTGGATCACCAGCATCCCCAGTCTGTCACAGCGCTCATAGAACACTTCCGGTTCGATCTTGATATGCTTTCGCAGGGTGTTAAAGCCCAGCTCCTTCATCCGCAGGATATCGCGCTCGTACTCCGCCGGGTCCCTGGGCAGATACACGGTGTCCTGATAATACCCCTGATCCAGCACACCGTTTAAGAATACGGGCTCTCCGTTTAAGTACACCCGGGCATAAACCCCGTCGGACTTTACTTCCACGGTGCGAAGGGCGAAATAGCTCTCCACCCGGTCCGTGTCGGTGCTCACCCGGAGCCGGTACAGGTTCGGATGCTCCGGCGTCCAGAGCATGGGAAGTGTCACGGGGATCCTGGATACCGGTCGCATCACGGCTCCGGATATCATCTGTTTTCCTTCCGGATCCCACAGACTGATCTCCACTTCTTTGGCGTCCGTAAGGACCTCCACCGTAGCCCCCGTCAGATCCGGCGTGATCTTCAGCTTCCGGATCCGGTGCATCGCAGGCACCGCTTCGATCCAGACCTGCTGCCAGATCCCGGATACCGGCGTATACCACATCCCTCCCGGCGTCTTGGTCTGCTTTCCGTAGGGGAGCTCCAGGGACAGATCGTCCTTCACATCCACATACAGCTCGTTTTCTCCGGTCCGCAGGGAATTGGTGATGTCCATTTCAAAGGGCAGGTATCCCCCTTCGTGCTTCCCCAGATAACGGTTGTTCAGCCGGACGCTGCAGACCTGATCCACGGCGCCGAAATGCAGAAAGACCTGATCCCCTTCCCCCGCAAAGCCCTCCGGCAGTCGGAATTTGCAAAGGTAGCGCAGATCTTCCTCAAAGGTCTCGATGGTCCAGGGGGCAGGGATCGGCCTGCCGTGCAAAGACCATCCCTCGCTCAGCGGAAAAAAGCTTTCTCGTTTCAGTTGCGGACGCGGGTATACCGCATCCCAGAGATCGGACATCTCTCCATCCTCCCGTCAGTTGGTCATGACTTCCATCAACAGCTTGTAGGTATTCTTCATCCCGTCCATATGGCTTCGCTCATAGCCGTGGCTGGCACTGACCCCGGGGCCGATGGCACCGTGCCGGATGTCATATCCCGCCACCATGGCAGGATCCCCGTCCGTCCCGTAATGCGGGGTGAAAATGTCCGGCACATAGTCCACGCCGGCTTTTTCCGCCAGCTCCTCCAGCTCCCGCACCAGATCCTGGTGATAGGGAAATCTGGAATCCATGCAAAACACTGTGACTTTCCGTTCGTCCGTGGTCTGCTCCGGACCGGTGCAGGCGATATCCAGCGCCAGAAAATCCTCCGTATCCGCAGGCAGGAAGGAGCCACCATGACCAATCTCTTCATAGAAGGTCAGATACAGATAGACCTTCCGTTTCAATGCCAGCCCCTCCTCCCGGATGGTCCGGGCCGCTTCCAGCAAAAGCGCCACCAGTGCCTTGTCGTCGATAAAACGGGACTTCAGATACCCGTTCTCATAGGCAAATTTTGGATCCAGCGCCACATAGTCCCCCACCTGAATCCCCAGGGCCCGCACGTCCTCCGCACTGTGCACATCCGCATCCAGCACGGCAACACAGTTTTTCTCAAAATCCGGTGCCTCCTCCCAGAGCGCGTCCGGCGTCACATGCACCGAAGAGCGCGCCCGCTGAAGCGCCCCGGTGATCACCTTCCCGGAACGTGTGTGGACCCGGATATTTTCATGCTCCGCGTGGTAGGCATATAGTCCCCCCACCTTCACCACCTTCAGGGTGCCATCCGGATGAATGTGCCGGACCATGAGCCCGATGGTATCCGCGTGTGCGCAGACCACCAAAGGTCTCCCGCTGCCCCCCAGGCAGGTAAGGAGTCCGCCCTTTCGGAGCGTCTCCACTTCCAGCCCCAGTCCTTCCAGCTTGTCCCGCAAAATCTCCTGCAGCGGATGGATCTGTCCCGTGACGGAGTCGGTCTCTAAGAGCTCCCGAAAGGCGGAAAGAAACCGGTCCTCGTTTAGTGAAAATGCCATATTCTGCTCCTTCTGTTCCTTTGTTTACTCCCCTGTGGGGATCGCCTCGTTCAGGCTCTTGTTTCGGTAGTTCAGATTTGTCCGAAGGGAATACCCCTGCTCCTCCCAGAAGGCATTGGCAGGGTCATTATCCCGAAAGACCAGTCCGAAGATCTTCTGGATCCCTTCTTGTTTCAGCGCCTCTTCCGCCCGGGCCACCAGCTTCGCCGCGATGCCCATACGGCGGCAGTCCGGGTGGACGCAAAGGTGGTGCACGATGGCCCGGCGCCCGTCATGGCCCGTCAGGATCACGCCGATGATCCGATCCCCCGCCACTGCCGCAAAACAGGTGGTGGGATTACGCCTTAGATATTTTTCGATCCCCGCCCTGCTGTCGTCCACCGGATTTAATGCCCGTCTGCTCTGCTCCGTGCTGTTCCAGAGTGCAAAGATCGCATCATAATCCTCAATGGTGACCAACCGAATCTCATATTCCATCTCTTGTTCCTATGCTCCTTTTTTGATCTGTCCGCTTAAAAGCGCCCGTTATTTATTCCCGGATCTGATATCGCATCTCCCGGTAGGGGCCATCCTTTTCCCGAAAGCCCAGCTTCTCATAGATGGGATACCCCTCCTTTGTGGCGGACAGATCGATGCGTCCCAGCCCGATGAGCCTCCCGTAGTCCAGCAGATTCCGCATCAGGGTGGTGCAGATCCCTCTGCCGCGATACTCCGGCTCCGTATAGACATTCAATACCACGCCGTACAATCCTTCCTTCAGATTCGGATTCGCCGGCATCTCGATGATCTGCAAGTAGGCGACGCCTATGATCTGCCCCGCATCCCGGGCGGTGAAAGCGATGAGTTCGATTCCCAGTTTTCGTAAGAAATAATCCTGGAGCTGAGCCCGGATGGTGACTCTCTGCTCCGGGGTGGTCTCTCCGAAGTCCTCCCGGATATAGGCCAGGCGCAGTTCGATCAGCTCCTCGATATCCGATTTGTCCGCGTCATCATAGCGAATTTCCATCCGTATCCCCTCCCTGATCCGGCAGCCGGATCGCATACATCTGTATGATCTCCCGGAAAGTTTCGCTGTAGAATTCCCGCTGCAGGACGCCTCCGCAGTTTCGGATGACCCCCGCGGATGCGGCGTTTTCCCGGTCGCAGGATACCAGCACTTCCCTGATCCCCATCCGTTCGCATACCCCGAGTGCCCGGGAGAGGATCTGTGTGCCGTATCCCTTTCGCCGCTCCGTGGGCCTGACGGAATACCCGATATGTCCGCCCTCGTTTTTCAGGAAATCATTCAGCGCCAGCCGAATGTTCACCATCCCCACGATCCGGCCATCCTCCTCTCTTACACAGAAATAGGTCAGGTCCGGCACTCTGGGCTTCGGGAGATTGGCGATGTCCATCTGACAGCGCAGCTTTTCCAGCCACATCTCATAGGTGGACTCCTCCAGGAATTCATCCAGAGAGCCACTTCCGTTCACCTCCGAACCAAATCGGTAAAACTCCTCGATATAGTCGATGGCCTGCTCCCTGTGCTCCGGGAGCGGAAGGACCAGCTTCATACTTGAACCTCGTGCTTGTTTCTATGATGGCTCATTTTGTGCGGGCACTTTTTGTGCGTGCACTTTTTGTGCGTGCACAAGTTGTGTGGGCACAATTTTGTGCTGTGGCCCCCATATTTAGTCCCGCACAATTTCGTTTCACATTATGTAAATTGTGCCGTTTCACAAATCAATTCAAGATTTAGTGGTTTCATGTTTCACGTGAAACATCATTTGGTGTCGGGATTTTGCCGGACGTGCACTGTTTCACGTGAAACAACAGAGCACATCCCCTAGATATGGTATTCCGGGTTTCTTCCCGCATATTCTTCCTTTGTGATGTCCAGCTCGGCGATGCGATAGACCGTCCCGTTAAAGGTTTCTTCCGAACCTTTCCGGCCTATACTCTCATGAAACCCGACAGAACGGTAACAGCCGTATGCGGCCGCATTCTTTTCAAAGACGCCGATGGTGACCTTATCCGCACGCATGATCCGGAAGCAATACTCCAGTGCCAGCTTCAGCATCTCCTTCCCGTATCCGCATCCTCTCTTGGAAGAATCCACCACCACCCATCCAAGCCGCAGGATCTTCGGATCCCCCTGCATATATCGGATGATGAAATGTCCCACCGGGCCTTCCTCACTCACCGCTGTGAAGGGATAGAAATTGTCCGGTTCCGTGCAGTCTCCGTTATGCAGCTGGTACTTCTCATTCATGACATTGGGATCAAGCGGATATTCTCCGAACCGGTAGCCTCCCCAGTAGAAATAGACCTGCTGATCCAACAGCCATCCGGAAATGTATTTTGCGTCACAGGGTTTATAAGGTCTAAGGCGGATCATCTCTCTTCTCCTTTGTTTCTGCGATGAAGCCGCAGGAAATTGATCAGATTCCCGATCACCACACAGGCCAGCCCGATGATCAGATCCTGATTCGAACCGCTTTCGTTAAATACCGATTTCAGAATAAAGAGAAGACCCACCACGGACAGGACCGCTGTCAGGATTGTCATCAGTTTCCCAGGTATCGTTTTATCCATTTCTTCTCCCGTAAAATCAATCGTGATTTACTTCCTGCATTCCTTTTCGATCCGTAGGTAGATGACAGCCAATGCAATGGAAAGGAATACGGTCCCCAGGATCGGGAATACGAAGCCAGCGGAATTTTGCTTCAGGAACAGCAGAGGAAGACCCATCAGTTCCAGAAGTGCTGCATAGACAAACCAGAGAATGGCGACTTTCCGGTTATACGCCTTTACATCCTTTACTTCCGGCGGCTTCACCCCGGCGAAAAACCCGACGGCTTCCCGGGACCGCAGACACCAGATCCCGATCCCCGCCATACACAGTGCCACGAATGTCCAGATCACAAATCCGACCACCATATGCCACCTCCGTTTCCGTAACCTTTACACTTCCTCCAGGATCCGCAGAAGCACCTTCACGCAGCTCTCTGCAGCGTGGTGAACCATATCCGCAAACTCCTGCTCTCCTCCCTCCACGCTGTCACTGACAGCCTTCAGACAAAGAGCCGGCACCTGATTCCGGTAACAGGTAAGAAGGATCCCCGCGGATTCCATCTCACAGATATCCGCCTGATATTCTTCATGGAGGGCACGTTTTTTTTCCGGATCTGCGATAAATTTATCCGCGGAGGCACAGATCACGGCCTTCAGTTCCGGG
>JAEEGL016730570.1_pt1 | contig 15408 bp, 9 predicted proteins | sample 9134231 | NCBI WGS metagenome assembly JAEEGL01 (sample SAMN16246548, study PRJNA631951) | gut metagenome | biome: gut microbiome; feature: rumen; material: fiber-attached | host: Bos | place: Iran: Karaj | collected 2018-10 | reverse complement strand
TCCTCTTAACTTCTCACCCATGAAAGGAGCGATAAGTCCGCCGAGGTTTGAGCCGCCTCCTGCACATCCTATGATCATATCAGCCTTGATACCGTACTTATCAAGTGCTGCCTTGGTCTCAAGTCCGATAACAGACTGGTGAAGAAGAACCTGGTTAAGGACACTTCCCAATACATATCTGTATCCTTCAGATCCAACTGCAACTTCAACTGCTTCAGAAATAGCACATCCAAGACTTCCAGTTGTTCCGGGATGCTCGGCAAGGATCTTTCTTCCGATATTAGTTGTTTCAGAAGGAGAAGGGGTAACCGAAGCTCCGTATGTTCTCATAACTTCTCTTCTGAACGGCTTCTGTTCATATGAAACCTTAACCATAAATACCTTACAGTCAAGCCCGAAATATGAACATGCCATTGAAAGAGCCGTACCCCACTGACCTGCTCCGGTCTCTGTAGTCACACCCTTAAGGCCCTGCTTCTTGGCATAATAAGCCTGAGCTATGGCTGAGTTTAACTTATGGCTTCCGCTGGTATTGTTTCCTTCGAATTTATAATAGATGTGAGCCGGAGTTCCGAGCTTCTTTTCAAGACAGTACGCGCGAACGAGCGGCGAAGGTCTGTACATCTTATAGAAATCTCTGATCTCCTCGGGTATCTCGATAAATGCAGTATCATTATCAAGCTCCTGCTTAACGAGTTCATCGCAGAACACTCCTGAGAGTTCTTCGGCAGTCATAGGCTGTCCGGTGCCGGGATTAAGAAGCGGTGCCGGCTTGTTTTTCATAGCTGACCTGACATTGTACCAGGCCTTTGGCATTTCCTGTTCTTCAAGATAGATCTTGTAGGGTATCTCTTTTGACATTATTGTATCTCCTTTCCACATTAGGACGGCATATGCCGTCTGTTTTTGTATAGCACGGTGCATCGCGCAATGTCAAGGAAAATCAAGGTCTTATTTATCTCCGGTATCATCGCCGATTGCTTCAACATCGTATGGTGTGCTCTGATATACGTAGTAATTCAGCCAGTTGGTGTAGAAAAGCTGTCCGGTTGAACGCCAGTTGACTATTGGCTTTTTATTCGGATCATCATCCGGGAAATAGTTCTCAGGGATCTTGGGATCAAGTCCTTTTTCAAGGTCTCTGAAATACTCATCAGACAACGTGTTGGCATCATACTCAAGGTGGCAGAGAACAAAGATCATCCTGGAATCCTCTGTCTTTATAATAGTAACCCCCGCCTCATCGGAATCAGCCATGATCTCCAGATTGGGAACTGCTTCGACATCTGCGCGCTCAACATAGATCTCTCTTGAATGAGGTGCATAGAAAACATCATCAAATCCGCGGAACAGCGGAGATGTCGGTTTGATCGCCCGATGACCGTAAATTCCGGATAATTTATCCTTATAGAATTTGTGATGTATCCCAAAATAATGATAAAGACCTGCAAATGCTCCCCAGCACAGATAAAAGGTGCTGTGAACATGCTTTTTTGCCCAATCCATGATCTCACAAAGTTCCTTCCAGTAGACCACATCTTCATATTCAACATATGCAAGAGGCGCCCCGGTAATGATCATACCGTCGAACTTTCTGTTCTTTACCTGATCAAATGTTGTATAAAAAGATTCCAGATGATTGGCATCAACGTGTGAAGGTGTATAACTGGCTGTCTGAAGCAGCTCAACATTGACCTGCAACGGAGAATTGGAAAGTTTCCTTAAAAGCTGAGTCTCAGTAATCTCTTTATTAGGCATCAGATTAAGTATAAGAACATTAAGCGGTCTGATATCCTGATGCATGGCACGAAATTCAGTCATCACAAATATATTTTCATTTTCAAGTATCGCCTGTGCCGGAAGCGAATCTTTAATTTTAATTGGCATTATACCATCCTCTTTCCTATCTGCCGAAACGTTCCACAAATTCATCTTCCGAAATTATCGGAACGTTCAGTTGTTTGGCTTTCATATTTTTTGAAGAAGACGAAGTAACATCATTATTCACAAGAAACGAGGTCTTGCCGGATACGGACCCGGCAACTTTACCGCCTGCGCTCTCAACATAGGCTTTGAATTCATCCCTGTTTTTAAATATATGTACATCTCCTGTAATAACAAACGTAAGCCCCATGCAGGTACCTTCGCTTATCTTTTGAGGTTCTCCATCGAGTATCTGTACCTTTGACAGCAATCTTTGGAGCATATTTCGGTTTTTGCTCTCGGAATACCAGGTTACGATCTGTGCTGATCTTTCCGGGCCTATACCGTCAATATCATCAAACCCCTTTGCTCCGTCAAGTCTTTGAATAAAACCGTCAAAACCCAGATTGCCGACCAGTTTCTTGCCTGCATCAAGGCCGATCATCGGTATACATAGGGCATAAATGAAGTTGACGGCTTTGACCTGTCTGCTCTTCTGTATGGAAGCAAGCATGTTCTCAACGGATCTGTCACCAAAGCCTTCAAGTTCCCTGATACTGTCGGCATGAGTTCCCAGATCATAAATATCATCGAACTCCCCGATAAAACCCATATTCATGAATTTTAGCATAGTTTGTATAGACAGTCCATCGATGTCCATTCCGGACTTAGATACGAATCTCGTAAACTTTTTGCCCTGCTTTGCGCTGCAATCCGGATTTGCGCATTGAAGCGTTTTGGTCCCGGATCTAGGAGAAACAACGATCCTTGTCGGACTTTTGCAAACCGGGCAGATCTCAGGAATAGTGAAATGTCCGTTGGAATCCTTTACGGAAATACACTTCGGAATGATCTTATTAGCCTTAATGACTTCAACCGTACATTCATCTCCGATCCCAAGTCTTTCCATCTCAGAGATATTGCATAATGAAGCTCTTGAAACATTTGTTCCCTCAAGCTCCACGCTTTCAAAGACCGCTACCGGAGAGATAGTTGATGCGGCACATGACCATTCTATATACTTTAACTTCGAGAACGCCGAAACGTCAGCCCATTTAAAGGCCAGTCCGGCACGGGTAGCATGATGTCCCGTCACGGACCCGGACATTGCATAGTCATTATCTGCGTAACATATTACCAGACCATCTACGGGAATATCCATGTCCCCGGATTCAACTCTCGCGGTATAATCGTCTATTACTTCAGGAAGATCAACCGCTTTGCATCGGGTGTGATCGACAGTAACAAAGCCTTCTTTATTAAGAAAATCCATTCTGTCTCCCCAGTCCTTGATATCATCATCGATATGGACCAAAGTGAAAGCATTGAACTTAACCCTTCTTTCCTTAACCTTTTCCGGATCATCCAAAGCAAGCGTTCCTGATGCAAGATTTCTCGGATTGGCAAATCTGTCATCTTCATCCTCAAAAAGATCATTAATATATTCAAAATCTGTATAAGAGATAGTAGCTTCCCCTCTTACGACCATATGACCCTTATAACTTATCGTAAGCGGATATCCGGATATTGAATCCTTAAGAAAAGTAATATTCTTACCAACAATACCGTTTCCACGGGTCAGGATCTTGGTAAGCATTCCATTATCATAGGTAATAACAAGAGTCAGCCCATCCAGCTTGTAGCTAAGGTATATATCCCTGTCTCCCGCCCATTCCTGAAGATCGGATATTTTCTTGGTCTTCGCAAGTGACAGTGCAGGAAACTCATGAGCATCACGATTTGAACCGCTTTCTTCTGTTCCGGTGGTTTTGGTCGGTGAATCAGGAAGAGAAAATGAAGTTTCCTTTTCTAATGCAAGAAGTTCATCAAACATTGAATCCCACTCAAAGTTGGATATGATCTCCTCCTTACCACCATAATATGCCGTAGATGCGTCATTTAGGGCCTTTGTAAGCTCTTTTATGCGTTCGATCTTAGCGTCCCGATTTTGCAAGTTTTCATTCATTTTTGGTCAAATCCCTTTCAAAACGATATTCGATAAAACTTGTTCTCTTTTAATAGACGAACTATTGTATGAATTGCGCATACAATTTATTTAAATTAAACAAAACACAATATATTGTACAAATGATCTGAAACGCATCAAACGTTATGGATTTCATTATATAACGTCTGTAATTCAATTCCGGTGATTTCACGGTATTGTCCCGTTTTCAGATTTGCAAGTCCAATATTTGCTATTCTGACCCTTTTCAGGTGGGTGACATAACAGTTTAAGGATTTACACATCCGTCTAATTTGCCTGTTGACTCCTTCAGTCAAAACTATCCTGAACGAATATTTGCCGGTCTTTTCCACAACACATGGCTTTGTTGTTATGTCAAGTTCCTTCAAATAAATACCGTTCGACATTTTTTGAACAAATTCCGAAGTTACTTCTTTGTTGATTTTTACGGCATATTCCTTCTCATGGCCGTTGCTCCCACGCATTAATCCGTTAATTAGATCGCCGTCATTTGTCAATAAGATCAGACCTTCGGAGTCCTTATCCAATCTGCCGGCGTAAGTGACTCTTACAGGGTATTTTATCATATCCGTGATCTTCTTATCGGCAAATCGGTCTTTTTCGGTGCATGTAACACCAATAGGCTTATAATATGCCAAAACAACCTTATTAAGGTCATTTATGACCCTTTTTCCGTTAACACAGACAATATCTTCATCCGTAACAGTGGTTCCAAGTGATGCTTTTTCTCCGTTTACTGATACAGCTCCCTCTTCGATCATCCTGTCTGCATCTCTTCTGGAACAAACACCGCACATGGCCAGATATTTATTTAGTCTTATCTTCTCCATATAAAAAATCCTGTACTTAATACAAATAATCCTAAGTAAACAATGTTATGTAAACCATGTTCCCGGTCGAATCCTGATAATTTTACCCGTTTAAATAACAAGGGATATTTGTCTGATTTACCAGGTAAACAATATGAGCCTTTTTTTCCTACAGCCGTCAGGCCTGTTTCTTTTCAAAATAATGAATGATCTTTATCTTAAATAATTTGAAATATATTTACATAACAAAATATTATTTAAACAAGCAGATTATGATCGGTCTCATCGGATCTTATATTGATCTGTGTCCGTCAATCCGGATTTATGATATATTTATTTTTCGATCAGAAAAAATATCACATTTTCTTTTATCGTTTTTACGTCATGTCATGTTTTATATCTCAGCCGGAACTTATCGATCTTATGATAAAAAAAACTATGACCTGGTAAGTTATCATTGTTCGATATCCTGTGTTTGATAAGGGGTAGTTATTATATGTAATAATTAATTCCAGATTATACTATTTGTACTTCTGTGTATGAGAAATTCTTTATATATTCTGTGAATTCTTAAAAATCACTTTTATGGATTTATATAATTATTCCTGCCTTACGGTATTTTTATTTCAATCCTATAATACCTATTTCTTTATTCTTATACATCAAGTTGAATTTGATTAAAATAAAATATGATTAAATTTTCGATTCCGTATCACATATGATCAAATAGTCTCGAATTTAAATCGATTTGGGTCTGAAAAAGATCGTAATATCGTGTATAATTTACACAATTCGATCTTATTCTGTCTGATATTCACTTGATATCCACTATTTCAGTAAAAGACTCATCAGTTTCTGTTCGATATTGAATTCCGCACATATATCACGGGCATTTTTAAGCGCTCTATCGCGTTTTTCCATGCTGATATTCCTTTTTCTTGCCCTGATAAGTATATTCTTGGGAGAATGCTCTATCTCTACAAACTCCATTAGTTCTGTCTTATATCCGGAGTATTCCAGCATGCAGCCCCTTATTGAATCTGTGATAAGCGCTGAAACACGTTCTTTAACCAGCCCATATCTGGTAAGTGCTTCCAGGTGTTCCGTTTTTATCTGTTTATTAACTTCATGCTGACAGCAGGGGACAGAGAGGATCATTTCGGCATCCCAGTTTATTGCATTATACAGCGCATAATCCGTAGCAGTGTCACAGGCATGCAGAGTCAGAACCATATCCACACGTTCAAAAGGCGATTTAAAGTCCTTAATATCACCTATTTTGAAGCGCAGATCGTTATATCCGAAATTATCAGCCAGGTCATTACATTTCCTTATAACGTCTGTTTTAAGGTCAAGCCCTATTATATGAGGCTTTAGCCCTCTGATATTATGCAGATAATGATAAACAACGAACGTCAGATACGATTTTCCGCATCCAAAATCTATAATATTTATATCCTCTCTTTGATAATCTTTAATACAATCATCTATAAACTCGGCGAATCTGTTGATCTGCCTGAATTTATCCTGCATTGAGCTACGAACTTTCAGATCCTCGGTAAAGATCCCGAGTTCTTTGAAAACCGGTATGTCAGTCCCCTCTTTAAGGATATAATTCTTCTTTCTGTTGTTTTCGGTCTTTTTTATCCTGGGAACCGCGTAGTCAACGTATTTCTGCTTGATATGAGCTTCTCTGCATTTATTGAATTTTATCTCCATTTCAAGGTTAGGCGCATACACATTGACCTGTTTATACGGAAGATCAAAGAATTCTTCAAGGAATCCCACAAATAAATCACACGCGATATTCTTATGAAAGACCTGTTTGTCGGAATACATTTCAATCTGAAAAACAGGGCTGTTTTTGATGAAAATCTTATTGAAAACTATCTTTCTGAATTCAACCGCAGACTTTGTTGAAGGATTAGAAAAAATGATCTTGTCAGGATCATTTTGAAAGATTTTATTAATTATGTCGTTTATCTCTTGATTCATATTATGTCAATACTGTTCTTATAAAGGTACGGGTGTTATTATTTATAATCTGTGTTCTGCGATCAAAAGTCTAGTTATGTAAACCACTTTACCGGAATAAAGTGTTTCTTGATGTTATGTAAACCAATGGTTAACATATTATTTTTATGTCAACAATATATGATCAAAATGAGGATTAAATATCATGTGTGATTATTCCTTGTAAGATAAATATCACTTCTCTTCGCTTCCGGTCTCTTTAATGACTACCGAATCGATCATATATCTGGGGCGATGTTTGGTTTCCATATATATTTTTCCGATATATTCTCCCATCACACCGAGCGAAACAAGAGTAACTCCGCCCATCAGGAGCGAAACGAATATGCTCGTTGTATATCCCGGTATATTATTGCCCTTAAAGTACTCTACAAGTGTAAATATTCCTATAGCGATGCTGATAAGGAAAATGATGAAGCCTATCAGACTGATTATCTGAAGCGGTCTGATGCTCATTGATGTGATACCGTCCAGGGCCAGCGTTATCATTTTTCTGGCTGTATACTTTGACCTCCCGAATTCCCTCTCTTTCACATCAAAGTAAACCACATCAGAATTAAATCCCATTGTAGGGATCAAACCTCTCAGAAAAAGATTAGTCTCCCCGTAAGAAGCCAGCATATCAAGTGCCTTTTTGGACATAAGACGATAATCCGCATGGTTGGTCATAATATCGGCACCCATCATATGCATGAGTCCGTAGAAACACGAAGCCGTAAGCTTCTTTATCGGTCCGTCTGATTTCCTGTTGTTTCTGATACCATATACAACATCATTACCTGCTTTATATTTTGCTATAAACTCATCTACAGCTTCTATATCCTGCTGAAGATCGGCATCTATCGTAATTACGATATCCGCATATTCTTTTGCTACCATCATTCCTGCCATTATCGCATTCTGATGCCCTCTGTTTGAAGAAAGCGCTACAACTGCAAACATCGGATCATCTGACGAGAGCTTATGAAGTTTGCTCAATGTATCGTCTTTGCTTCCATCATCAACAAACAGGGCCTTGGAAAAACCGGATATAGTTCCGCTTTCTATGAGTTTATGAAGTTTTTCCCTGACTTTAGCCGAAGAATACTCTATTGTCTCCGATTCGTTATAGCACGGCATAACCAGGTACAGAACAGGCGATTTGTTATCCATTTCAGTCTCCTTATTCTTTATATAAACAGATCAGCACAGAACTCTTCCATGATATCCAGATTGACATCCGAATGCTCTATTTCTTTGGCAAACCGGTAAGCAACCCTGATAAAAGCATCTACTCCGGTCCTTTTTTCTTCTTCAAGGCGTACGCTCATGTAAATAAGATCGATGAGCAGTGTACAAAAAACACTCATGCTCGCCTTTTCATATATGCAGTCATCATATACTGCACCAAGATAATATGTAAAAATAAAAGTATGAAGCACATTTTCAAGAATGATGTCATGATATGATCCGCCAAGGCTTTTGACGGCTTCTTTATACTCTGTGCCAATATCCTTGCATTTATCATTCATCCCGGCAAGTATTGAAAGTTCTTCCGTCCAGTCTTTTTTCAATCTTTCAAGGCGATATAATACTGATGAATTGTCATTTACGTAAGCTATGAGTTCTCCCGGATCATCAAAAACCTTAAGTCTCCCTTTATCAGAGCCTGAAAGAGCATTTTCCGGATCGATCCGTACGCTTTCTATCAGTTCATCCATGTCATACAGCAGATCTTCATCCAGTAATTTCTGTAGGGAATGTGATAAAGACAGGATCATACTCATTCTCTTATAGATTGACAGATCTCTGTTATTCAGAATATCAAAAATGACGTCTCTGCTATCCTCCAGTTTCGTAAAGAGCAGAACGTCAAAATCTTCAAAATCATCTTCAAGCGGATCGGGATCATCATTATCCGTGATCGTATACTCCGAAGGTTCCTGCCTGTCGATCAGCATTTTAGCTGCAACCGGACAGGAAAGTGAGATCGACCATTCCCTGATCCCTTCATATTCTTCCACGTGTCTGGGGTACAGATGACAGATCCGGGAGATAAAGTCCTCTCCCCTTTCAAGAACCAGCCTGCACAATCCCCTCTCATTAAGGAGTTCACATCTGCCCTCTTCATTCATCCTGATACAGGCATTATCAAAATCAACAGCCTTATCGATCGCTTCTTTGAGCGGACCTTCATACTCCCTTAATGACAAGAGAGTATCATCGTCTATCTCAATAAGCCATCCGCCGCAGCAATTGTCCGTACATTTATCTGCGGTACATAAAAACGAGTCAAATTCCTTCTGTTTAACGATTCTCATAAATGCTATTCTACCATATCTGCAAAGACATAAAAATAGCAATATTTGGTCCTAATAGCCGCAAAAAATGACGAGCACATATAAATTAATGAAAGTATACTTTTTTTATCTTAACTAAATCCGCACGTTAACGTGTTTAAGGGAGGTTATAAAACATGATAAGACAGACTGTTACGGAAAACGGTGCGGTCAGAGGACTGCCCGGAACAGATCCAAGGGTTACATCCTTTAAAGGTATTCCCTTTGCCGCTCCCCCTGTCGGAGCCAACAGATGGAGAGCTCCACAGAAAGCTGCTGACTGGGACGGTGTTTTAAATGCCTTTTCGTATGGACCGATCTCGGTTCAGGATACTCCGGGTTTGGGTGATGACTTATACTGCAGAGAATGGCATGTTGATCCGGAGATTCCCATGGATGAGGATTGTCTGTACCTTAATGTCTGGACCGGAGCAAAAAAGACCGATGATCGTCTTCCTGTGCTTGTCTGGTTCTTTGGCGGCGGATTCCAGTGGGGATATACCGCAGAAATGGAATTTGACGGTGAACAGATAGCCAGACGAGGTGTTATCGTTGTCAGTGTCAACTATCGTCTTGGTGCCCTCGGCTTTTTGACTCATCCGGAGATCTCTAAAGAATCGCCCGATGCTCCCGGTAATTTCGGTAACCTTGACCAGCAGGCAGGTTTGAAGTGGGTTCGCCGTAATATAGCCAATTTCGGTGGAGATCCCAATAATATCACGATAGCAGGACAATCTGCCGGCGGATCTTCCGTCCTTACCCAGATAACCTGTGAAGATAACTTTGATGACATCAAGAATGCCGTTATCATGAGTGGTCTTATCCGTAATCCGTTCATTAAAGACCCTATAATAGTTCCCAGAGACATTAAGGAAACCGAAAAGGTCGGTGAGAAATTCTTTGAATTCCTCGGTGTTAAAACTCTTGAAGAAGCAAGGGCTCTTGATGCGATCTATATAAGGGACAAATACGCACAGTTCCGTGCCCAGAACGGATTCATGGCTACCGTAATAGATCATAATATAGTTAAGGATGATCCGTATAAGCTGTTCCTTGAAGGCAAATATGCTCCTATCAATGTTATAAGCGGTAATACGCTTGATGAATTCCTTGCAAAAGCACCCAAGGAAGACACTGATGACGTATTTGAAAAAGGCGATGTTCAGATCATAGAAGCATCTGTCAAGGCAGTATTTAACAGAAATACCGCTAATCCTTCCAAGGGCGCGATGTACTATTACCGCTTCATGCCCGATATCCCCGGAAGTGATGATCCGGGCTGCTTCCACTCTTGCGATCTGTGGTACTGGTTTAACACGATCAGCAAGTGTGCACGTCCATACAAGGGAAGACATTACGAACTTGCCATAAGCATGTGTGATTACTTCACTAACTTCATCAAGGCCGGTGATCCTAATGGATGCGGATTTGACGGAGTTACTCTTCCCGAATGGAAAAATTATCGATACAATGACAAAAACGAGATGAACTTCACTTCGGACGGACCTAAGGCAAGCGTAGGCAATGACAGTGATATTGATAAAGCAGCCGGCCTTATAGATTCTTCCCTTCAGGGCTTTAACCCTTATCTTCCTTCATGGGAATACATACCCGACGGAGAGCCTTATGTATTCGGCGACAGAGTTTATGTCTACGGATCCCATGATTACTTTAACGGAGCAACATTCTGCCCCGGCGATTATGTATGCTACTCCGCTCCCGTAGACGATCTTCGGGCATGGAGATATGAAGGGGTCATCTATGAAAGCACCCAGGAGCCTGAAAATCCTAAGCGTCTGGGATGTCTTTATGCACCTGACGTGACCCAGGGACCTGACGGCAGATACTATCTCTTCTATGTTCTTGACCGTATGGATATCGTATCCGTAGCAGTATGTGATACACCTGCCGGAAAATACAAGTTCCTCGGATATGTACATTATCAGGACGGAACACTTTACGGAAGAAAGCAGGGTGATGAGCCCCAGTTCGATCCCGGTGTTCTTACCGAAGGTGACTATACTTACCTTTATACCGGATTCTGCGGTCAGACCGACAGTTCCCGTCACGGGGCAATGTATGTTAAACTTGATAAAGATATGCTGACCATAGTTGACGGCATGAAGTTTATAGCACCCGGAAAGATGCACAGTCAGGGTTCCGACTATGAAAACCATGCATTCTTCGAGGCTCCTTCCATCAGAAAGCGCGGTGACATATATTACTTTGTTTATTCTTCGGAAGTTATGCATGAGCTTTGCTATGCTACTTCAAAGTATCCCGACAGGGACTTTAAATACGGCGGAGTGATCATAAGTAACTGTGATATCGGAATCGATTCGTATAAGCCCGCTGCTAAGAGAACCTGCTATGGAGCAAATAACCACGGCAGCATAATTGAGATAAATAACGAGTGGTATATATTCTATCACAGACATACAAACGGCAACTGGTTCTCACGTCAGGGATGTCTCGAAAAGATCGAATTCCTTCCCGATGGAAGCATAAAGCAGGCCGAGATAACATCATGCGGTCCCAACAACGGACCTCTTAACGACACAGCCGAATATCCGGCATATATCGTCTGCAACATCTTCGGAGATGATGATGATATCTATGTAAATCCCAAATCTCCCTGCATAACCCAGGATGGTGCTGACGGAGACAGAAATATCGGATATATCAAGAATATTTCTGCAGGATATACTCTGGGCTTTAAATACTTTGACTTAAAGGATGTTACCGGAATGTATATACGTACTCAGGGTTATGGCCACGGATACTTTGAGATAAGAACCGAGATTGACGGTCCGGTTCTGGGAAAGATCAATATCAATTCCGCCAATATTGATGAATACTTCGAGGGAACTATGGAAAAAACCAGCGGAGTATCCGCTATATATCTTACCTTCCGCGATGACGGAGTTATCCGATTGAAGTCTTTCGGATTCCTGCATTAAATGCAAATTTCAGGCAGTCACGGAGGATGCCTCCGTGGCTGTTTTATTTAAGCAAAAAATGTATAAAGGAGAATGTATGGAAGAATATCTGAAAGTTCGAGAAGAATGGCTGAAATCCGACACAGAGCGCGATAAGGACCAGAAAGATCCCGCCGGTATTAAAAGGTATGACAACATTCAGTACGGACCGGACAGCAAATGGAACCTTCTGGATCTTTATGTTCCAAAGGACTTCTCAGCCCCGATCAGCATTATCGTCAGCATCCACGGCGGTGCCTATGTCTACGGCACCAAAGAGATATACCAGTTTTATGGTATGAACATGGCAATGCGCGGCTTTGCCTTTGTTAACTTTACATACAGGCTTGCCCCGGAATGTCATTTCCCCGGAGCTCTTGAAGATACATGTCTTGTAATGAACTGGATAAAGGATAATGCCGAAAAATACGGACTTGACACCGATAATATCTTTATAGTCGGTGATTCAGCAGGGGCACATTACGCTTCTTTGTTCTGTGCAGCCTATTCTAACAGTGAATATGCAGATCGTATAGGATTAAAGATCGACCATGACCTTATTATCAGGGCATGTGCCTTAAACTGCGGAGTTTACGATCCTCTCCGATTGGTAAAACGGGATGGTCTCGACAATGCTACCGAATATCTGATAGGTCCTGACTGGAAGAAAAAATCACCTGATTATCTTTGTACAGCTAACTTCCTTAATGACTCATACCCTCCGGTATTCCTCATGAGCGGGACAAATGATTTTCTTCTTCCTCAGCTTGAACCTTTTAAGAAAGCTCTTTCTGAACACGGAATAGAAAATGTATCAAAGGTTTACGGGGCTCCGGACCCTGAAAAAGCCTACCATGTATTCCATGTTGATATGAACAATATCTTCCAGAAGGAATGCAATGATGATGAGGCTGAATTCTTCAAAAGACATTTAGGATAATAGTTAAAGCCCCCATATATTCCCTGATAATATAAAATGCCCTGCATTCCTTTACCGGACAGACCTTTCGCAACGCATGTCTGCCGGTAAAAGAATGCAGGGCTTAAATTTTCTTTATACTGTTAGCTGATCATTGAACAACGGCCGTTTTATACGATGCCCTGAGCCTTCATCGCATCAGCAACCTTAAGGAATCCTGCAATGTTTGCACCTGCAACATAATCTCCATCAAGGCCGTATTTCTTTGCTGCATCATCAAGGTTGTGGAAGATATTAACCATGATATTCTTAAGCTTGGCATCAACCTCTTCGAATGACCAGGAAAGTCTTTCAGAGTTCTGGCTCATCTCAAGTGCTGATGTAGCAACACCGCCGGCATTTGCTGCCTTACCGGGAACAAAGTATACCTTGTTCTGCTGGAAGTACTGTGTAGCTTCAAGAGTAGTAGGCATGTTAGCACCTTCGCAGACAGCGATAACACCGTTAGCAACAAGCTTCTTGGCATCATCAAGGTTAAGCTCGTTCTGTGTAGCACAGGGAAGAGCGATATCAACCTTAACTTCCCACTGATTTGTTCCTTCTGTCTTCTTATCATGATACTGAGCAGATGGTCTCTTAGCAGCATATTCTGTAAGACGAGCTCTGTTAACTTCCTTAACTTCCTTAAGAAGAGCAACATCGATTCCTTCTGGATCATAAATCCAACCTGTAGAATCTGAACATGTAACTGGCTTAGCACCAAGCTGCTGAGCCTTCTGGATAGCGTAGATTGCAACGTTACCAGAACCAGAAACAGCACATGTCTTACCAGCGATGTCAATGTTGTTGCACTTAAGCATCTCTTCTGTCATGTAGAGAAGACCATATCCTGTAGCTTCTGTACGAGCAAGTGATCCACCGTATGAAAGACCCTTACCTGTAAGAACACCTTCGTAAAGACCTGTAAGTCTCTTGTACTGACCATACATGAAACCGATCTCACGAGCACCTGTACCGATGTCACCAGCTGGAACGTCTGTATCAGCGCCGATATATTTGTGAAGCTCTGTCATGAAGCTCTGGCAGAATGCCATAACTTCTCTGTCTGACTTACCCTTAGGATCGAAGTCAGAACCACCCTTACCACCACCGATTGGAAGGCCTGTAAGTGAGTTTTTGAAGATCTGCTCAAAACCAAGGAACTTGATGATACCAAGGTTAACTGATGGATGAAGTCTAAGACCTCCCTTGTATGGTCCAATTGCTGAGTTGAACTGTACTCTCATTGCATTGTTAACCTGTACCTGACCCTTATCATCTACCCATGGTACTCTGAAAAGAATCTGACGCTCTGGTGTTGTAAGTCTCTCAAGAAGAGCGTCCTTTCTGTACTCTTCCTCATTAGCTTCGATAACAACACGAAGTGATTCAAGTACTTCCTTAACTGCCTGATGGAATTCAGGCTGAGCTGGGTTCTGAGCAACTACGCGCTCGTAAGTTTCGTCAACGTAAGACATGTGAATAATCCTCCTTAAAATAATATAATCTTTTTGTTAATTACTTTAGAACTTTAATGCCTTAAAGTCCCTATGTTTTAAAAAATGGCATCTTAAAAAATGTGCTATGTGCACTTTTTTAAGACGCCTTTGTCCAAGGAGAATTATATTATAGTCAAAAAACCTTTTCAAGTTTTTTTCGTCACTAAATAATCATGATTTTGAATTATTATTATCTTTTCATTCGATAACATCAATCATTTTTTTATTTAGTCTATTATATTTAATTGTATAAATCCTTGTATTTACTGGGCTTTACAGGTTACTGTAACCCATAAGAGAAGTATCAACTGCCTTGGCAGCCTTTCTACCTTCTTCAAGTGCCCAAACAACAAGAGACTGTCCTCTTCTTGCATCACCAGCTGCAAATACATTCTTCACGCTGGTCTTATAATCTTTATCATCTGCTGCTATGTTAGTTCTTTCAGTCTTATCGACCTTGAAACCATCCATTACATAGCTTTCACATCCAAGGAAACCTGCTGCTATAAGAACTATATCTGCTTTAATCTCTTTTTCAGTTCCAGGAACCTGCTCCATAACAAAGCGTCCCTTTTCCTTATCAAACTTGCTTTCAAGCTCTATAGTCTTAACTGACTTAAGGTTACCCTTCTTATCTTTAACAAAGTCAGTAACTGTTGTCTTAAAGATTCTTGGATCTTCGCCGTATACATAGGCTGCTTCTTCCTGACCGTAGTCAGTCTTAAGAACCTTAGGCCACTCTGGCCATGGATTCTTGTCTGTTCTCTTTAGAGGAGCCTTAGGCATCATCTCAAGCTGAGTTACATTGGCAGCACCAAGTCTAACACTTGTACCAACACAGTCATTACCTGTATCACCACCACCAATAACAACTACGTGCTTACCTTTAAGAGAACCGAAGC
>JAEEGL014874426.1_pt1 | contig 15408 bp, 18 predicted proteins | sample 9134231 | NCBI WGS metagenome assembly JAEEGL01 (sample SAMN16246548, study PRJNA631951) | gut metagenome | biome: gut microbiome; feature: rumen; material: fiber-attached | host: Bos | place: Iran: Karaj | collected 2018-10 | reverse complement strand
CGTCGCGCCGCTTTCCTACGGGAACATCCAGTTCCGCTTTTCGGAGATCCTGCTGTTCCTTGCATTTTTTGACAAACGTTTCTTCCCGGGACTGATCCTCGGCTGTTTCATCGCAAATCTGTTCTCGCCGATGATCGCCTATGACATCACCTTCGGCACTGCGGCGACTGCGATCGCCTGCGCCGGCAGCTATTTCCTTGGAAAACTGGTGACCAAGGCCACAGGGAAGGAAGAGATCGGACTGTTCGTCGTGCCGGTGGTCGGCGCAGTCGCGAACGGCTTCCTGGTCGGACTTGCGCTCCATCTTGCGCTGGAACTTCCGTTCTGGATCACTGTTCTCGAAGTGGCTTTGGGAGAAGGCGCCGTGCTCCTCGCAGGCGCATTCATCTTCCTCGGCATTTCAAAGATCCCGGTCATCCGGAAGTTCCTCTCCTGGCAGTATTGATCCGTATAAATAGCCGTTTCGTACGGCTTCCGTATCAGAGAGAACCTATATGCGCGCCTTTCTGAAAAAACTGCTCATCATCCTCTTCTGGCTGGCTGTATGGCAGCTTCTTTCACTTGCGGTGCATAATGTCATCTTGCTTTCGGGGCCCTTCGAGACACTGAAGGCACTCTGGGCGCTCATACCGACGAAAGACTTCTGGATCTCGGTCGCGACGAGTCTTGCGCGCATCCTCGCGGGCTTCCTCGCGGGATCGGCGATCGGCATCCTCCTGGCCTCCCTCTCCGCCTCCTCCAGACTGGCGGAAGAAGTGCTGAACGTGCCGGTCACGGTCGTGAAGGCCATCCCGGTCGCGAGTTTCGTCATCATGGTGATCATCTGGGCGGGCAACGTCATGCTCTCCTTCTGGATCTCGCTCCTCGTCGTCTTCCCGACCGCCTATTTCAACACGCTTCAGGGCATCCGTTCAGCGGACGTGAAAATGCTTGAGATGGCGAAAGTCTACAAGATGCCCTTCCTCTCCAGGGTCCGGCGGATCTATTTCCCGTCCGTCTTCCCCTTCCTCCGCACCGCGGTGCAGGTAGGCGTCGGCATGGCCTGGAAGAGCGGCGTCGCGGCGGAGCTGATCGGCCAGCCGCTTCGGTCTCTGGGAAACGGCCTCTACCAGTCCAAGATCTTCCTGGCGACCGACCAGGTCCTCGCCTGGACCGTCGTCATCGTGCTCCTCTCCTGGGGCACGGAAAAACTGTTTTTATGGCTCTTCGGGCTTCTCCGCCCCGGCCGGAAATATGGGCTCTAAGCCCGGGATCGTCCATTAAGCGCACTGTTTTGAACGATGAAGATTCTTGCTCTCAACGTATCGAAAAGCTTTGGCGAAAAGACCGTCCTCCGGGACGTTTCCTTCACCGTGCCCGAAGGCGGAACGCTGGTCCTCACCGGCGACTCCGGCTCCGGGAAAACCACGCTTCTCAGGATCCTTCTGGGGCTTGAGCGGGCAGATTCGGGCGAGATCCGATTCGAAGAGCACGCTCCCGCGTCCTTCGGCGTCGTTTTCCAGGAAGACCGCCTTGTCGAGACCTCTTCCGCGATGGAAAATGTCCGCATAATCCATAAGAAGAGCGGCCGTCCCTCCGATGACGAGATCCGCGCCGCCCTTCTCGAACTGCTTCCCGAAGAATCCCTCAAACTTCCCGTTTCGCAGTTCTCCGGCGGCATGAAACGCCGCCTCGCCGTCGTCCGCGCCATGCTTTCCCGCGGCGAAGTGCTGGTGATGGATGAGCCCCTCTCCGGCCTCGACGAAGAAAACCGCGAAAAAGTCCTCGCATTCATCAGAAAGCATCAGCTGAACCGCCCGCTCGTCCTCACTGCGCACGACATGGATGATCTCACGGGCTACGAAGAGTACCGGATCCCGGTTCTTTGAGTCTTTCCGAATCAAAGGATCCCGGTTCTTTGAGTCTTTCCGAAACGCTTTCAGAATGGTACAATGACTGTACCATTCTTTTTTTGTCCTTTTTTCAGGACAAAGTGTCCGTTCCGCCCCGAAAAAAGTGTCCTGAAAGGTGAGGGGGACAAATGACAGACCGGGAAATCATCCAACTCTTCATACAAAGAGACGAAGAAGGGATCGCGGAGACCGAGCGTATCTACGGTGCGAGACTGTTTCGGATCGCGGAGGGACTGCTTCCGCGGGAAGACGCCGAAGAATGTCTCAACGACCTCTATCAGGCGCTCTGGGACCACATTCCGCCGGATGAGCCTGCGCATTTTCTTTCCTATGCGGTGACGATCCTCAAGAACCTGGCGCGGAACCGGCTCAGGGACATACATGTCAAAAAGCGTTCCGGAGAAACCGTGACACTTTCCGACGAACTGGCCGACATCCTTCCAGATCCGAGAACCGACACCGAAGCCGAAGCCATTTTCCACGTGTCGGACGTGCTGAACCGCTTTCTTGAACACGAGAAGCCGGAAAAACGGCGCATGTTTGTCCTGCATTACTGGTACGGGCAAAGCATCGAAGAGATTGCAGGAAAGATGGGGTTCAGCCTCGCCAAAGTAGAGAAAGCCCTCACGCGAATGAAGAAAAAACTGAAGGACATGTTCCGGGAGGAAAATGAATGGATAAGAAAGAAATCATGAAACAGGCGGTCGATCAGATCGATCCGAAATACATAGAAGAAGCCGTGGCGCAGGAAAAGGCAAGTCCGAAAGGGCCGAAACTTCTGACGGTCCGAAAGACCTGGATCGCCGCTGCCGCGATCCTCCTCCTTTTGGTCAAGGGCGGCGCTGCGATGGTCATTTCCTCATCGGATGTCTTCCATGTCAATAAAGGAGACGCGGAGGGGAGTTTTGCGCCCAAAGAGGACTATTCTCTCAATGCGCCAGAAGCGAATATGGCTTACAACCACATTTTAAGCATTGTAAGTCATGAAGAAGAAATCGATGCTTCTTCTGACACCTCTCCGTATTCACACCATGCCGCGGATCAAAAACTCTACGATACCGTATATGAGCCCTGGTACGGCGGCGCTTATACGAATGTCCACGGCCAGCTCGTCGTCTGTCTTGCGGATTCGGCCGGCAAAGAAGCCATGGAGAACGGGCAGAAGATCCTCAGCTCTTACGTGAGCCTCTTCCGCGAGGTTCCCTACTCCTATAATGAATTGAGAGCTTGCCAGAAGGACATCTACTATTACCTGACAAGTGAAGCGTTCTCCTCGGAAACGTTCCGGGTCTTTACCTGGGGGCTCCGGGATGATGCAAATACAGTCCTCGTAGGTCTGAATTCACTGGACGAGGAAGACCTGGACAAGATCCGGCAGCATGTACGGATCCCGGATGCCCTGAGTTTCCAATATGTGACATCCGGCCCGACCTTCACGGATTGAATGCGCGGAAAAGTATTTCGAAAAGAGGTGATATTTATGAATAAAAAAAGACTCTTGATCCTTGCAGGAATCGTCCTGGCACTTCTCATCGCCGGAGGAATCTTCCTCGCAGTCTTTCTCGGAAACCGGAAAAAGGCATCGGACAACGTGTCCGGAGAGTCCTTCTACGCTTATCTGAAGGCCTTATATGAAGCCGAACCGGTGGCCGAGATCGACTCGATCCTGATCACGCAGCACTTCGAGATCAACGGGCGTACGGCCTGCTATGTCTGGACCTATCCGTGCATGAGCGACGATTCCGCGCTCAAAGGAACTGAAAGATATGCCATGGAGCAGAAACTCCCGGAATACATGGGAGAAGCGGTCTTCCGGAACATTTTCACGATGGGAGGCGCCGATGAACTGGGTGTCAACGGAACGGCGGACTGGTATTCAGTCAAAGACGGCTCGGGAACGAATATGAGTTATCTGGTCCGTGAAGACACGAAGGGCCGGCGGAGCATCTGGGAGTTTCACGGATTCGTGACCGGAAACCGTTACCCGGAGGATGGAGACCCCAATAAATTCAAGCCTTATCCCTTCGGCGAAGTCCTCTCCGGAATCTATGGCATCCGCTCCGCCGAGGACATTCAAAGCATCACGGTCAGCCCCTCCCGGAGAGACCATACGCCGGAAGGCATCGCTTATCGCGAAACCATTCCGACAATTGTTCTTGGCAAGGCGAAGGAGATCGAAGCATTCTACAGGATCCTATCAAGATCCGGCTGCTACGGATTTAACTCCTTCCACAACTACGACGGCAGCTATCCTGTCCGGTATCAGGAAGAATTCTCTCATTACCTTCAGTATGACCGGGAGTTATGGGTCGAGCTGAAAAACGGCGCATATCTGAGGCTTCCGGACTATGACGGGAAGCACGGCGTCTTCTATCACATGTACTGGCAGGCCTTTGAGGCGCTGAACAATGCGGACATGGCCGTCATGAACCGGCTGACCGGGATCCGGAAATGACGGGTCAGTCCGCAGACGTATATTGTCTGATCCGCGAAACTTACTGATCTTGGAAGCTAAGCCCTTCCTTGAGCACTTTGAGGATCGCCTCCGGCGTATTCTCCTCCACGTGCAGTACGCGCATGGCCTCGTGGATGTTCTCGACGTCTTCCCGACCGCCTATTTCAACACGCTTCAGGGCATCCGTGACCTTAAGGGCTACGAGGAGTACCGGATCCCGACGCTTTGATAATCTCCGATTCTCGATATTTAATTATTGACATTCGATAAATTAAATGCTATGATACCCTCACTGAGAGTTTCGTTCTTCCGAAAGGAGCGGACCAAAGGAGGGTATCTATTTATGAAAAAGCATATCAGTCTGATCAGCAGTCTTTGTCTGATTCTGATCCTTTCGATGATCGCGGGCTGCGGCGCGCCGGAGAAGGATAGTCTCGAAGACCACGAGGCGCAGTTTGGTTTCTCTTTGAAGGGTCTTCAGATCGAAACACTCAAGGAAGACCACGACCATGCCTGGGACGGATCCACATGCGCCTGGCTGGTGAGACTCTCCGGAGAGGTCGCCGGCAGTGACTTCGATCCCGCGGCCATGGAAGAAGGAGTGGAATACCGGGCCGAGCAGGGTTTGAATCTGGTCAACTCCCACTACCGGCTGGACAACAAAAAGTCCCTGCTTCTAATCAACAGGGACGGACATTATCGTTCAAAGATCTGGGTAGAAAAGAACAAGATACACTACTTCGCAGTCATTTACGACCAGGACGCAGATACATATTGCTGCATCTACGGCACTTACTGATCGGTAGACCGAAGCCCTTCCTTGAGCACCTTGAGGATCGCCTCCGGCGTATTCTCCTCCACATGCAGCACATGGACGGCTTCTGAGATGTTCTCGAGATAATGCGCGTCTGAATCATAGATCTTGCGGCAGGTCCCGAAATAGGGATCTGCCTTTTCATAGGCGGGCACATTTTCCTCGTGCTCGAATTCGACCGTCCTGAAGCGCGATTCCGGCGGCACAAAACCGAGGTTCGCGATGAGTCCGTAGGAGCCTGCGTCCACGTGGGCGGGGACCATGACGCCGCCGAACTCTTCCATGAGGTCCCAGACCTCATCAAAGGAAATGTCCGTCGCGGAGATGAGGAGTTTTTCGATCTCGTCCACCTGCGTGTCCGTTTCGTCCATGACGCGCTGGTTGCCGAAGATCTCGGGCTTGTTTTTGACGTTGAGGATGCGGGGATAGACGTATTCAGACCACCGGAGCGCGCGCTCGACCGTCGGGAAAAGGCACAGAACATGCACTTCTTCCATGGTCGTAAGTTCCATGCCGGGGATGAAGGTGATGCCGTATTCCGCGGCGTGTGCTGCGGCCGCGGGGCAGTTCAGCGAGCTGTTATGATCGGTCAGCGCGATCGCCTGCAAACCGTTCACAAAGGCCATGCCGACGAGGTTTGCAGGTGTCATGTCATCGTCTCCGCAGGGGGAGAGGCATGAGTGCAAATGAAAATCATAGAACAGCGGGATCATGCTTCGCTCTTCTCTGCCTCCAGAAGTTTATAGACCTGAAGCGCGGCATCGAAGCTCGGAAGATTGGACGTGAGGACCGTGATGCCCTGCTGCTCCGCCTTCTTTACGACCAGCTCGTTCGCTTCGACATTTTCCGCAAGGATGACGCAGGCGGAGTTCGTGAGGGAAGCCACCGCGAGGGTGTTGATGTTCGATACGACCGTGACCCAGCAGGCGCCTTCCGGCGCGCGGCCCATGGCGACCGACAGAAGGTCGCAGGTGTAGAGTTTCGTGATCTCGGCTTCGGTGAAATCGCCTTCATTGGCCACGCCGAAGATGCCTGTATCAATCAGTTCGCGGACTGTCATTTTTCCCTCCAAAGAGCCTGCCTCGCGGGCCGGCCTGACAATTACTTTCTGTAACGGATGTCCATCTGGTCCAGCTCGGCCTGCAGCTTCGAAATGAAATCCTGCAGGTCGCTGACCTGTTTCTTGGTGGGCATGCCTTTCGACGTTTCGATCGTTTCGGTGATCTCTGACGAGATGCCGTCCAGTTCTCCGGAAAGCGCATGGACGTGGTCTCTGAGAAGGAACATGCAGTCTTCCCGGAAGGCCTTGCCCTGCACGATGTCCTCCGCGAGCGCGCGGCAGGTCGGGGCGCCGCAGGATCCGCAGTCGAGGCCGGGCAGCTCTTTCTCGATCTTTTCCGCCGCGGTGAGGCGCGCCATGGATTCCTGCATCGTCCGCCCGAGGCGGTACACATTGTCGTACTGGATGCGCTGGTTCCAGGAAATGTCTCCTGCGAAAGGAAGGTCTTTCTTCGGGATCTCCCGCGGAAGCTTCGCCCGAAGAGGCCTGAGATCCGCCCTCGCGATGTACGCGTTCTGCACACAGAGCGCGCCGCCGTTGCAGCCGCCGTCGCAGGTGAAGAGATTGATGAAGGCGAAATCCTCCAGCATGTCGTCTTCCATTTTCTCGAGGATCTCCAGGACGTTCTGCACGCCGTTCGCGGAGAGATACTTCTTGTGGATCTGCTCCGGTTCCGCGCCGCAGGCACGCACACCCAGTCCGTAGGCGCTCGCGCGGCTTAAGGGCTTCACATGATCCAGAACGTCCGGCATCTTCAGAAGCAGCAGACGATAGAGACTCATGATCGCGATATTGCCGGTGATCCTGGACTTACGGATGCCCAGAGGTTCTTTCGAATAGGCCGCCATGGCGGGGCATGGCGTGATGTGGATGATGCCGATGTCCTCGGCCGGAAGGCCGGTGTCCTTCATGGCCTTCTCAAGCGCCAGAGACGCCGCCACTTCGGCAGGAAGCTGCACAGGCAGCAGATGGTCCGCAAGATCCGTAAAGCGCATGCGCACAAGGCGGACGACCGCGGGGCAGGCTGTGTTGATGTACGGCCATCCTTCCGGGTGGTTCTCGATGTAGCGGCGGTTTTCATTGGCCACGATCTCCGCAGCCACCGCGACTTCAAAGACGTCGTCGAAGCCCAGTTCCAGAAGCGCCGTCAGAATGATGTTCGGATCGTCCATGTTCTTGAACTGTCCGAACAGCGGCTCGCTCGCGAGGGCCACGTTGTACTTATGTTCTTTTAAAATGGTGAGATTGTCCACATGGGCATGGGCGGCATGGGAGGTGCAGTTCCGGACGCACTCCGCGCAGTCGATGCAGCGCTCCGCAGTGATCACGGCCTTCCGGTCGCGGACACGGATGGCTTCCATGGGACAGAATTTAATGCAGTGTATGCATCCGCGGCACGCGTTCGTGTTGATGCCTACGGAATGAAAATAGGTGTTGCCGATTTCGCTCAAATCCGGCTCCTTTCCTCTCGGTACCGGTATTTATACTTCATCCGGAAGTCCGGTCAGTAACACACCGTCATGGTGACGGTCGTGCCCACACCGGGCTCGGTGTCGATCTTCATGCTGTCCGAGTTCTTGTCCATGTTCGGAAGGCCCATTCCTGCGCCAAAGCCCAAGTTCCGGGCTTCCTCGGAGGCTGTCGACCAGCCGGCCTGCATGGCCTGATCGATGTCCTTGATGCCCTTGCCATGGTCGGCCAGGATCATCCGTACTTTGTTCTCATAGATCTCCACCGTGATCTCGCCGCCGTTGGCGTGAATGACCATGTTGATCTCGCCCTCGTACATGCAGATGGAAATGCGCCGGATGGTCTGCGCATCCACGCCTGCCATACGAAGCTTCTTTTTCACGTCTCCAGAGGCTTCGCCGGCGCGGGTATAATCATTTTCGACGACGTCGTACGTGAGGACCAGCGGTTCGCCCTGGTCCGCCGCGCGGTCGTCGGTGCCGCGTTCCCAGATCATTTCTCGCCTCCAAAGGCGTTAAAAGGTTCCTCGGCGGGCTCGTCTTCCGTGATGCCGCCGTTCAGGCCTGCACGGTACAGCACACCGCAGGTCGTGAACATGAAGTTGTCGGTGGCCAGGACGATCATGCCCTTGTCCATGGCCAGATCCAGCATATGGTCATCCGGTTTCTTGCCTCTGACGAACAGCACGACGTGCATGTCCATCATATCCGCCGTACGGATGGCCTGGGCGTTCGCAAGGCCTGTGAGGAGCATGTCGCAGTCCTCTGCATAAGCCAGCACGTCGCTCATGAGATCCGAACCGAAAGCCCTCTTCACCTCATAATCCAGCTGGTCTTCTCCTGTCAGAACTTTTGCCCCCGTAAGGAGCACGATCTCACTGATCTTCATCCTTTTCTCCCCCGGCGTTCTTCGGAAATCAAGCCCCGAAAAGCGCTAAAAGTCTTCGGCGGTCTCCCGCCCCCGTGGTTTCAAGTGTACTTATTTTAACATAGAGACAAGGCACGGTACAAGCGGAAAAAACGGCCTCCGGGGAGGTATCATGCGGCTTGTTTTTAGTTAGCCTTTGCTAACTAAAAATGACGGGTTTTTGGCTTAAATCAAGGAAATCTTTTGGTTGATTTTACGGCCTCTTCGTGCAATAATAGGTTAGATAATCTTTTCACAAGGAGGCTTCTATGTCTACCATTTCCAAAGTTCCTTTCAGGGGCACGCCCGAGCAGGAGCAGGAGCTATTGGCGGTCATCAATGAGCTCCGTGACACGCCCGGCAATCTCGTTCCTGTTCTGCAAAGAGCGCAGGACATCTACGGCTATCTCCCTGTCGAGGTCCAGACCATCATCTCCGATGAGCTGAAGATCCCGATGGAGAAAGTTTACGGCGTGTCCACCTTCTACTCGCAGTTCTCACTGAACCCGAAGGGCAAGTACAAGATCCAGGTTTGCCTCGGCACGGCCTGCTACGTCAAGAATTCGGGTCCCATCTATGACAAGCTGCAGACTCTCCTCGGAATCGAGGGCGGCGGTGTCACCGACGACGGCAAGTTCTCTCTGGAAGCCTGCCGCTGCCTCGGCGCCTGCGGTCTCGCTCCCGCCATGATGGTCAACGGAGAAGTTTACGGAAGACTGACGCTGGACGAACTTCCGAAGATCCTGAAGTCTTTTGAATAAGCCATGATGCCAGAAATCTCGATGAGTGTTCTCGACATTGCCGAGAACTCCACAAGAGCCAGAGCTTCTCTCGTACAGATCAGTATCACGATCGATACGGCAGAAGATCTCATGACTCTGATCATCGAAGACGACGGCTGCGGAATGACGCCGGAACAGGTCGCAAGGGTCACCGATCCTTTCTTCACGACCCGCACCACCAGAAAGGTGGGGCTCGGAGTCCCCTTCCTCCGGGAAGCCGCGGAAGCCGCCGAAGGTACGTTCACGATCGAGTCGGAGCCGGGAGTCGGCACAAAAGACACCGCCACTTTCCGCTTCTCTTCGATCGACCGGATGCCTCTCGGAGACATTTCCGCCACCATCCAGCAGCTCATCGTCTACCATCCGGAAACGGATTTCCTCTACACCTACAGCTACGACGGCGCTTCTTTCGTCCTGGACACCCGGGAAATGAAAGAGATCCTCGGAGGGGTCTCCCTCGCAGAGCCTGAGGTGGCCGCTTACATTCTCGATTATCTCGAGGAGAACAAGCGGGAATGTGACGGCGGAGCCGTCGAATGACACGTTAACAAAGATCCGAAACCATTATGGAGGAGAATTTAGCATGAAAAGTCTGGAAGAACTGAAAGCCATCCGTGCGAAGATGCAGACCCGGATGGGCCTTCGGGAAGAAGAGAATGCCGGCACGCGCGTTCTGGTCGGTATGGCCACCTGCGGTATCGCCGCCGGCGCCCGTCCCGTCCTTCAGGAACTGGCGAACCTGGTCCAGGAAGACGGCGTGAAAGACGTCATGGTTTCCCAGACCGGCTGCATCGGGCTCTGCATGTATGAGCCCATCGTGGAAGTTCTGGAGCCCGGCAAGGAGAAAGTGACCTACGTCCACATGAACCGTGAAAAGGCCCGCCGCGTCGTCAAGGAACACCTGGAAGGCGGCACGCCGATCACCGAGTTTATGCTCCATACCGTTCAGCAGAACGAGAAGAAGGAGGGCTAACCGATGTATCGCTCACATGTACTGGTCTGCGGAGGCACCGGCTGTTCCTCGTCCGGATCGCTTAAGCTGATCGACGCACTGAAGTCAGAGATCAAGAAATCTGATCTTGAAGAAGAAGTCCAGGTCGTCGAGACCGGATGCCACGGCCTTTGCGCCCTCGGCCCGATCATGATGGTCTATCCCGACGGAACGCTCTACACCAACGTGAAGGAGCGCGACATCCACGAGATCGTGGAAGAGCACCTTCTGAAGGGCCGTCCCGTCCGCCGTCTGATCTATGACGAATCCGTCACCGATCAGGAGATCCGTTCTCTGAACGATACGAACTTCTATAAGAAGCAGCTTCGTATCGCCCTGAAGAACTGCGGCAATATCAATCCCGAGGACATCGATGAGTACATCGGCACCGGCGGCTATGAAGCCCTCGGCAAGGTCCTCACTGAGATGACGCCCGACGACGTCATCAAAGTCCTTCTGGATTCCGGTCTCCGCGGCCGCGGCGGCGCGGGCTTCCCGACCGGCCGCAAGTGGATGTTCGCGAAGGCGAACCAGGCCGATCAGAAGTATGTCTGCTGCAACGCCGACGAAGGCGACCCGGGTGCTTTCATGGATCGTTCGATCCTCGAAGGCGACCCGCACGTCGTTCTGGAAGGCATGGCCATCGCCGGCTACACCATCGGCTCCTCGCAGGGCTACATTTACGTCCGTGCAGAGTATCCGATCGCCGTCAAGCGTCTTCAGATCGCCATCGACCAGGCGCATGAATACGGCCTCCTCGGCAAGAACATTTTCGGAACCGGCTTCGATTTCGACATCGAGCTTCGTCTGGGCGCGGGCGCGTTCGTCTGCGGCGAAGAGACGGCTCTGATGCACTCCATCGAAGGCGAGAGAGGCGAGCCCCGTCCGCGTCCGCCGTTCCCGGCTGTGAAGGGTCTGTTCGGCAAGCCCACCATCCTCAACAACGTTGAGACCTGGGCGAACATCCCGCAGATCATCACAAAGGGCGCCGAATGGTTCGCATCCGTCGGTACGGAAGGCTCCAAGGGCACGAAGGTCTTCGCGCTCGGCGGCAAGGTCAAGAACACCGGCCTCGTTGAGATCCCGATGGGCACCACCCTCCGCGAGATCATTTTCGACATCGGCGGCGGCATCCCGAACGGCAAGCGTTTCAAGGCTGCCCAGACCGGCGGCCCCTCGGGCGGATGCATTTCCACCGAGAACCTGGACGTCCCGATCGACTATGACAGCCTGATCAAGATCGGCGCCATGATGGGCTCTGGCGGTCTGATCGTCATGGACGAAGACAACTGCATGGTCGACATCGCGAAGTTCTTCCTGGAGTTCACGGTCGACGAGTCCTGCGGTAAGTGCGCACCCTGCCGTATCGGCACGAAGCGCATGCTGGAGTATCTGGAAAAGATCACGAGCGGCAAGGCCACGATGGAAGACCTCGGTAAGCTCGAGGAACTCTGCAACGCCGTCAAGAACAATTCCCTCTGCGCGCTCGGACAGACCGCTCCGAACCCGGTGCTTTCCACCATGCGTTTCTTCAAGGACGAGTACATCGCCCACATTCAGGAGAAGCGCTGCCCGGCCGGCGTCTGCAAGGCCCTGGTCGGCTATCACATCGACAAGGACAAATGCCGCGGCTGCACGATGTGCGCCCGCAACTGCCCGGTCAACGCGATCACCGGCACCGTCCGGAACCCGCACGAGATCGACGCCCAGAAGTGCATCAAGTGCGGCACCTGCATGGACGTCTGTAAGTTCGGCGCCGTCTACAAGGCATAAGGGAGGACGCGAAAATGGCACAGGTCAATTTAAAAATCAACGGCGTAAATGTCACGGTTCCGGAAGGCACCTCCGTCCTGGAAGCCGCACACAGCGTCAACATCAACATTCCTACGCTCTGCTATCTGAAGGGCATTAACGAAGTCGGCGACTGCCGTATGTGCGTGGTCGAGGTCAAAGGCGCGAGAGCTCTGATGGCCTCCTGCGTCTATCCGGTTTCGGAAGGCATGGAAGTCTGGACCAACACGAAGAAGGTCCTGGACAGCCGCAAAGAGACGCTGCGTCTCATCCTCTCGAACCACGAGAAGAAGTGCCTCTCCTGCATCCGTTCCGAGAACTGCGAACTGCAGAAGCTCTCGAAGGATCTGGGCATCGAGGATGACAACTACTTCGAAGGCGAGAGGATCCATTACGATCTGGACAAGACCTCCGTCCACCTGATCCGCGACAACAACAAGTGCATCCTCTGCCGCCGCTGCATCGCAGCCTGCGAGGAAGTGCAGGGTATCGGCATTCTTGGTCCGAACGCCCGCGGCTTCAAGGCTCATGTCGGCTGCGCGTTTGATGTGGGTCTGGGTGAGACCGCCTGCGTCAACTGCGGACAGTGCATCGTCGTCTGCCCGACCGGCGCCCTTTACGAAAAGGACGATTCCGACAAGGTCGAGGAAGCTCTGGCAGATCCGGAGAAGTACGTCGTGGTCCAGACCGCTCCGTCGGTCCGCGCGACCATCGGTGAAGAGTTCGGTCTTCCGATCGGAACCGACTGCGAAGGCAAGCTTGCCGCAGCGCTCCGCCGCATCGGCTTCAAGCGCGTGTTCGACACCGACTTCGCCGCCGACCTCACAATCATGGAAGAGGCGAATGAATTTGTCGAGCGCCTGACCAAGGGCACCGGCCCGCTCCCGCTGATCACCTCCTGCTCGCCCGGCTGGGTCAAGTACTGCGAGACCTATCATCCGGAGTTTGTCGAGAATGTTTCTTCCTGCAAGAGCCCGCAGCAGATGTTCTCCGCCATGGCGAAGACCTACTACGCGAAGAAGATCGGCGTCGATCCGAAGAACATGTTCGTCGTTTCGATCATGCCCTGCACGGCCAAGAAGTTCGAGATCACGAGACCGTATCAATCTTCCTATGAAGGATGCCAGGATACCGACGTCGCGCTGACCACGAGAGAGCTTGCCCGCATGATCAAGCGTGCCGGCATCGACTTCGCCCGTCTTCCGAATGAGAACTTCGACGATCCGCTCGGCGAATCCACCGGCGCGGCCGTCATCTTCGGCGCCACCGGCGGCGTCATGGAGGCTGCTCTCCGTACGGCTGTCGAATGGGTCACCGGCGAGTCTCTCGGCAACGTTGACTTCAAGGAAGTCCGCGGCATGGAAGGCATCAAGGAAGCGACCTACAACGTCGGCGGCACGGAAGTGAACGTCGCGGTGGCCTCCGGCCTCAAGAACGCCAACGAGCTCCTTGAGCGCGTGAAGAAAGGCGAGAAGCAGTATCACTTCATCGAGATCATGGGCTGCCCGGGCGGCTGCATCAACGGCGGCGGCCAGCCGATCGTTCCGTCCTATATCCGGAACTTCGAAGACTACCGCTCGATGCGTGCTTCTGCCCTCTACAAGAACGACGGCAAGAAGACCATCCGCAAGTCTCATGAGAACGAGTCGATCAAGAAGCTTTACAGCGAATTCCTCGGCGAGCCCGGCTCGGAGATCGCGCATCATCTCCTGCATACCAAGTATGTGGAGCGTCCGGTCAATCCGATCCTCGTGAACCACAGCAAGAAGAACTAAGGTCTAACCCTTATGAGAGAACACCCCGAATGTCCCCTGGGACATCCGGGGTGTTTGTTGCAAGACCGCTCCTCCGCGCACGAGAGAAAGGAAGAACGATGGCAAAGGATCTGACAAAACTGTACCCGATGGTGCAGTTCAAAAAAGACACTTGGGAGATCGATGAATTTGAGCAGGCGAGCATGTTTCTTCTGATCGGTTCGGAGAAAGCCATGCTGATCGACTGCGGCATGGGCATCGGTGATCTTCTCGGGGCAGTCCGTATGATCACCGACAAGCCCCTCATCGTGGTCATCACGCACGGACATATCGACCATACCGGCAACATTTGCCAGTTTGAGGAAGCCTGGATCCATCCGAAAGACATGGCAAATGCAACGCCTCAGCCCCTGAGGCGCCGTCGTTTTGACGTCTCCCGAGTCGCCCAGCGGCAGAAAGGGGCGATCGGCTCCCCTTACAACATGTTCCGGCTTTACCCCTTTGACCTCAACACGGACCTCCGCGAGCCGGACGGCCCCATGCCCGTGCTTCACGAGATCACGGACGGCATGGAATTTGACCTGGGCGGCGGGCGGATCGTGACAGCCTACGAATGTCCGGGCCACACCCCCGGCGAGATCGTGCTTCTGGATCATGCGACAAGGTCGCTCTTCGCCGGAGACGCTATCAATTTCAATCTGTCGGCCGCTTCTGTCCCGATAGAGACCTCTCTCAAAGCCCTGAAGCGGGTCTCAGCCATGAAGGACCTATACGACGGCATCTACAACGGACACCACGATTTCCGTCCCTTCGGCGCGCCGCTCGATGACGACTGCCTGCCGACCATTCTGGAAATGATGGAAGGTGTCTTGAGAGGCGAGATCTGGCCGACCCAGAATCCCAGTTTCTGGGGCCAGCCTATGCCGCTCACCGACACGCCGGAGCTTTCCGAGGAAGAAGCCGCCATGAAGAAACGGATGGCCAACCGCATCACGCTGCGCCGCGGCCGGAACTATCTGACCATCGATCCCGGAAAGATCCGGGAAGAATGACCGCCCAGGCTGCAGGAAAATCCCCGGGTGACCTGATCACCCAAAAAGCAGAAAAATCCCCCGGATGACCAGGTCACCCGGGGGATTCTTTCAATGATCTCTGTTATACCCGCTCTCCGTTGATGAATACCGCCTCCACGCAGGTCGCGGACTCCAGCGGGTCGCCCGCTGCGATCACGAAGTCGGCGTCCTTGCCGGCTTCGATGGAGCCGACCCGGTCCTCCACGCCGATATGCTTCGCCGCATTGATGGTAATGGCCCTAAGCGCTTCGAAAGGATCCATGCCCTCCTTTACGGCAAGCCCTGCGCAAAGCGGCAGATACTGTTCAGGGATGACGGGCGAGTCTGTGATGATCGACACACTGGCGCCTGCCCTCGACAGATCTCCTGCCGTTTTGAAAGACTTGTTTGTCAGTTCCACTTTCTTGGCGTGAGTGAGCG